>MDTD01165393.1_pt1 | contig 29828 bp, 26 predicted proteins | sample 811221 | NCBI WGS metagenome assembly MDTD01 (sample SAMN05326646, study PRJNA326480) | marine metagenome | isolation source: seawater | place: Pacific Ocean: South West | collected 2011 | reverse complement strand
TGGAAATGTAAGATTTAAGAGTTCAACAAATAGAGCTCCAAGAAAAAAGACAAATGGAAAATTGGGAGAAGAATTTTGGATTTGGCTTCAATTAAAAGTAATCGCCGATATTGGTATCATTGGTAAGCCAAACGCTGGTAAATCCAGTTTACTCGCAGCGTTAACTAGAGCGAGGCCTAAAATAGCAAATTATCCTTTTACAACAATAAATCCAAACTTAGGGGTTTCATACTACAAAGGTAAAGAGATTACTTTAGCTGATATTCCTGGTTTAGTAGAAGGTGCACATAAAGGTGTTGGTCTTGGAGATAAATTCTTAAGACATATAGAAAGATGCAAAGTTTTACTTCATTTGATAGATCTTTCAGAAGAAAATTTGTTTAATTCGTATAAAAAGATCAAATCAGAACTATCTAATTATGATAAAAATTTAGTAAAAAAGAAAGAAATTATTTTTTTTAATAAGTCGGATTTGTTTAAAGATGATGAGATAAATGAAAAATTAAAAGATTTTAAAAAAAGTATCAGAACTAATTATGAAATTGTTTCTGTTTATTCTAATAAAGATATTCAAAAAATAAAAAAGGTACTTATTAAATATGCTAATTAAAAATGCCAGTAAAATAGTTTTAAAACTTGGATCTGCTACTGTGGTTGATAACAAAGGCGTATTTAAACAAAAGTGGGTAACTTCTCTTATTAAAGATATAAAAAAATTTGGAGAGGGAAAAAACTTTGTTATTGTTTCTTCGGGAGCAATTGCGCTTGGACAAAAATATCTCAAAATTAAAAAAAGGAAAATAAAACTAGAAATGAGCCAAGCTATAGCAGCAGTTGGTCAAATTCATTTGGCAGGAGAATTTCAGAAATTGTTTGATAAATATAAGATAAAAACTGGTCAAATTTTAATTACTCCAGATGATACAGAACAAAGAAGGAGAGCTATTAATGTTAGAAGAACTTTCGATAATTTGTTTAAACTTAAAGCTATTCCTATAGTAAATGAAAATGACTCAACAGCTACAAGCGAAATAAAATATGGAGATAATGATAGACTGGCTGCAAGAGTGGCTCAAATTATTGGAGCCGACGTTTTGATATTATTTTCTGATGTTGATGGACTCTATGACAAAACAAAAGGTAAAAAAATTATAAGAGAGGTAACTTCAATTAATGAGAAAATTATATCCCTCATAGATAGTAAGAAAAATAAATTTGGCTCAGGGGGAATTGCTACAAAATTAGATGCTGCTAAGATTTGTATGAATTCAGGCAGTCATATGTTTATTGCAAATGGTAAAATAAATAACCCAATTTTAAATATGATTAAAAATAAAAAATATACACATTTCTTGCCAAAAATTTCCTCTTTAGATGCTAGAAAGAAATGGATCATCGGTTCTCTTAACTACAATGGAACCATATATATCGATAATGGAGCAGCTAAAGCTTTATCAAATGGTAAAAGCTTACTCGCTGCTGGTATAACTAAGATTAATGGAAATTTCAAAAAAGGGGAAAATGTATTAGTTTTAAATCAGAACAATGTTCAGCTTGCTCGAGGATTATCATCTTTTAGTTCTAATGAAATAGATAAAATCAAAGGTAAACAAAGTAAAGAGATTGAAACAATTCTTGGCTACCTTAGTAAAACTGAGGTAATTCACAAAGATGATATGGTATTATTATAAATGAATTATTTGGAATCGATAGGAAAAAGTGCAAAAAAAGCCTTTGAAGATTTGAAAGGTGTAAAACATAAAAAGATAAAAAAAGTTTTAGATAATTACAATAATTCACTTTTAAAAAATACTAATAAGATAATCAAAGAAAATTTAAAAGATGTTAAAAATGTTAAAAGAAAACATCTAGTTGACAGGCTTATTTTAAACAAAGAGAGAATTGAAAGTATTAGACATTCAATAAATGAAATAGCAAAGTTCAAAGATCCTGTAGGAAAAGTTTTAGAAACATGGCGTAGACCAAATAATTTGACAATAAAAAAAATAACAACACCAATTGGTGTTATAGGAGTAATATATGAAAGCAGACCTAATGTAACTGCTGATGTTGCAGCATTATGTTTAAAATCAGGTAATTGTTCTATTTTGAGAGGCGGGTCAGAGGCTTATAATTCAAACAAATTGTTAGCTAATTTATTTAGAGACAATTTAAGAAAAAACAGCATCAATCAAAACTGTGTTCAGTTTATTGAGAGCAAAAATAGAAAAGTAGTAGATCAACTATTATCAAAAATGAGTGCTTACATTGATGTAATTGTACCAAGAGGAGGCAAAGGACTTGTGGCAAAAGTACAAAAATTTTCGAATGTACACGTAATTGGCCATCTTGAAGGATTATGCCACATTTATGTTGACAAAACCGCCAATATCAAAATGGCGAAAAATTTAATTGTTAATGCAAAAATGAGAAGAACGAGTATTTGTGGAGCAGTTGAAACTCTTCTGATAGAGGAAAAAGCTTTAAATTCTCATGGTAAAGAAATAATAAACGCTCTTTTAAATTCAGGCTGTGAAGTTAGAGCTGATAAAAAAGTTAATAAACTTTATAAAGGAAAATTAAAAAAAACTACTGAAAAAGATTGGAAGACAGAATATCTGGATGCAATTATTTCAATAAAGACAGTTAAAAATGTAAATGGCGCTGTTGAACATATTTTGAAATACGGCACAATGCATACAGATAGCATTATTACTGACAACAAAAAAAATGCTAAAATTTTTTTAAATGGTGTTAATAGTTCTATAGCCATGCATAATGTTTCAACTCAATTCGCTGATGGGGGAGAATTTGGTTTTGGTGGTGAAATTGGTATCTCTACTAATAAACTTCCACCAAGGGGACCTGTAGGTATAAATCAATTAACGTCGTACAAATATCTTGTTTCCGGAAAAGGAATTGTTAGATCATAATTGATGGCAATTTCCCAAAAAAAATATATTGGTTTATTAGGTGGAAGTTTTGATCCTGCGCATAAAGGACACTTAGCTATCTCAAAAATTGCTATAAAAAAATTAAAATTAAAGAAAATTTTTTGGGTTATTACAAAAAAAAATCCATTTAAAAATAAGACTTATTACTCTTTAGAGCAAAGAATTAAATATGCAAAAAAAATAACTAAAATTCAAAAGAAAATTGAAATAATATATATAGATTATACTATTAAATCTTCTAGAATTATTGATGTAATAAATTACTTTATAAAAAAAAAGAAAATTAAAAATATCTACTTTATAATTGGTTCTGATAATTTAATACAATTTCACAAGTGGAAAAGCTGGAAAAAAATAGTAAAAATAGTAAAATTAATAGTTTTTTCTAGAAAAGGATATGATAGAAAGGGAATGAAATCAATAGTGGCTAAAAAATTTAAAAATAAAATTATCTTTGTAAAAAATAAGCCAATATCAATATCATCAACAGAATTAAAAAAACGGGCAAAATTAAATATTTAATGGAAATTATTGATATTAAAAATAATATTAAAAAAATATTAGATAATAATAAAGCACAGAATATAATATGTATTGACTTAAAAAATAAATCATACATAGCAGACTATATGGTTATAGCTTCTGGAACTTCTTCCAGACATCTACAAGCTTTATCCGAAATTCTTGTTTCAGAATTAAAAAAAAAGGGTTTGGATAATTGTAGAATCGAAGGTAAAGATAGCAGTGATTGGAAATTAGTTGATACGCAGGACGTAATAGTTCACATATTTCACCCTGAAAAAAGAGAATTTTACGATTTAGAAAAAATGTGGTCAGAAGAAATTCCAAAAGAAAAGGCTATGATATGATTAAAATAATACTCTCTGTGTTTTTTTTACTATTTTTTTTTTCTACAACAACACATTCAAAAAACGATCTCTATGAAAAAATAGATCTTTTCGGTGAAGTATTAGAAAATATTAAAAAAGATTATGTTGATGACGTGGATCAAGCAGAAATGATGGACTCGGCGATCAATGGTGTGCTTCAATCTCTTGATCCTTATTCAGCTTACATGAGTCCAGAATTATTTAAAGAAATGCAGACTGATACAAAAGGTGAGTTTGGTGGTTTAGGCATAGAAATAGGTATGGAAGCAGGTGTGGTAAAAGTAATTTCACCTATTGATGATACGCCAGCCGCAAAAGCTGGTATTAAAGCAGGGGATTACATTGTAAAGATTGGAAATGAGCAAGTACAAGGAAAGTCTTTGGTAGAGGCTGTTAAATTAATGAGAGGACCAGTAGGCACTACTATTAAACTCACTGTAAGAAGAAAAAATATAAAAAAACCTCTAGAATTTAAAATTGCTAGAAAAATAATAGAGATACAATCAGTAAGCTCAAAAATTATAGGTCAAGAAAATAATTTAGGTTATATTAGACTGAAATCGTTCAATGAAAACAGTGATAAACAATTTTTAAAATCTGTTAAGGAACTGGAAAAAAAATCAGCGATTAAGGGATATGTACTTGATTTAAGAAATAATCCTGGTGGGTTATTAACTCAGGCAATAAATATCACAGACTTTTTTTTAGATGATGGAGAAATAGTTTCTACTAAGGGAAGAAAGGTTTCTGAAACTAGAAAATTTTTTGCTAGAAAGGGAGATGAAATCAAAGGTAAACCTATTGTTGTGCTAATTAATAATGGATCTGCCTCAGCCTCAGAAATTTTTGCTGGCGCGTTAAAGGATCATAAAAGGGCAATAATTTTAGGTGAGAACTCTTATGGTAAAGGTTCTGTTCAGTCTATTATACCTTTAAAAAACGGCGGAGGCATGAGATTGACTATTTCAAAATATTACTTGCCATCAGGTAAATCTATTTCAGAGGTCGGTATAACACCAGATATATTAATTGAAGAAGAAGAAGAAAACTTCCTAATTAATTCTGAGAAAGATAATCAATTAAATTACGCCATTAAACTTTTTAATTCTTAGTGATGAGTAAAAAGATACTTCCAATGCGTAATGGCGTAGGAATTATAATTTTAAATAATAGCAATAAAGTTTTTGTAGGTAAAAGAATAGATAATCCAGTTGATAAATGGCAAATGCCCCAAGGAGGTGTAGATAAAGGAGAAAACTACCTTTCAGCTATGCGAAGAGAGCTTTTCGAAGAAACAAGCATAAAAAGTATTAAAATATTAAATGAAATAGAAGGTTTTTTTGAGTACGAACTTCCCAATAATTTAGTTGGGATAATTTGGAAAGGTAAATTCAGAGGGCAAAAACAAAAGTGGTTTATTGTAAAATTTATTGGTCACGATAATGAAATAAATTTGAAAACTAAAAATCCAGAATTTATGGAGTGGAAATGGATTACGCCCGAAGAACTTCCAGACATTATTGTTGATTTTAAAAAAAAAATGTATATCGAACTCTTAAAAACTATAAAAAAATTTATTAAATAATGGCCTTGAGAGTATTTATTTTATAAGCTAACAAATATTTTTCTTTATCCGAAGCATCATCGCTGCTAATCCTCTTTTCTGCCTCAGTGATCAAAATATTGAGTGAATTTTTATCCATACTTGACATATCTTTTGCTGTTGATGTTAAAATTAGAAGGATATTATTTGCAAATTCAACAGTGCCCTCTTCAACAAAATAATTAGTATTTGATTGATCTAAAATTTTAATTATGCCTGGTCTTAAAAAAGTTATTAATGGGATGTGGTTTTTTAAAATACCCATTTCTCCTTCATATGACGGAATAATTACTTCAGAACATTCTGTTTTTAAAATAGATCGATCTGGTGATATTATTTCAACTTTAAATTTCTCTGACATTATTTTTTGTCTTTTGCTAGTTTGTCTGCTTTTTCTATTACTTCTTCAATTCCTCCGACCATATAGAAAGCAGCCTCAGGTAAATGATCATATTCTCCTTTGCAGATTGCATCAAACCCTTTTATTGTTGAGTCTAAGTCAACTAATTTTCCTGGAGACCCGGTAAATACCTCAGCAACAAAAAAGGGTTGAGACAAAAATCTCTGTATTTTTCTTGCTCTTGCTACAGTCAATTTATCTTCTTCGGAAAGTTCATCCATTCCAAGAATTGCAATAATATCCTGTAACGACTTGTAAGCTTGTAAAATTCTTTGCACATCTCTTGCAACTTTGTAGTGTTCATCGCCTACTATTCTTGGGTCCAAAATTCTAGAAGTCGAGTCTAAAGGATCAACAGCTGGATAAATTCCTATTTCTGCGATTTGCCTTGATAGCACAGTTGTTGCATCCAAGTGTGAGAATGATGTAGCTGGAGCGGGATCTGTAAGGTCGTCAGCTGGAACATAAATCGCTTGTACTGAGGTAATTGAACCTTTATCAGTTGATGTAATTCTCTCTTGTAAATTACCCATGTCAGTTGCTAAAGTTGGTTGATAACCCACAGCTGAAGGAATTCTTCCTAATAAAGCTGATACTTCTGAACCCGCTTGAGTAAATCTGAATATATTATCAACGAAAAACAACACATCTTGCCCTTCCTTATCTCTAAAATATTCTGCAACTGTAAGTCCTGTTAAGGCAACTCTGGCTCTTGCTCCTGGTGGTTCATTCATTTGTCCATAGACTAATGCGGCTTTTGAACCTTTGCCATCAGTTTTGATAACTCCAGACTCGATCATTTCGTGATAAAGATCGTTACCTTCTCTTGTTCTTTCTCCAACCCCAGCGAATACTGAAAATCCTCCATGAGCTTTTGCGATATTATTAATTAATTCCATGATAGTAACAGTTTTCCCAACTCCTGCGCCTCCAAATAAACCGATCTTTCCTCCTTTTGCATATGGTGCTAATAGGTCGATTACTTTAATACCTGTTACAAGCTGCTCGGTTTCAGTAGCTTGATCTGTAAATTTTGGAGATGGTCTATGAATTGGCCATTTCTCTTTTGTCTTCACTTCGCCCTTTTCATCAATTGATTGTCCAACAACATTTATTATTCTTCCAAGTGTTTCCGGTCCAACTGGCACACTAATTGGCGATCCAGTGTTGATAACAACATCTCCTCTTTTTAAACCCTCTGTTGCATCCATTGCAATTGTTCTCACGTCATTCTCTCCAAGATGTTGTGCGACTTCTAAAATTAATTTATTTCCTGAATTGCTAACTTCTAACGCTGTATAAATTTCTGGCAGTTCTGTATCAAAATTTACATCAACTACAGCTCCTATTATTTGTGTTATTTTCCCATTTTTACTCATTATTATAAACTCTCCGCACCTGATATAATTTCTATAAGTTCTTTCGTAATAGATGCCTGTCTGCTTCTATTATAATTAATTGTCAATTTATCTACCAAATCTCCAGCATTCCGCGTCGCATTATCCATTGCAGTCATTCTAGAACCTTGCTCGCTTGCTGCATTTTCTAAAAAAGCTTTAAAAACTTGGGTAGATATATTTTTAGGAAGCAAATCTTCTAGTATTTCATCTTCTTCAGGTTCAAATTCATAAGATAAAGTATCATCTTCTATTTTTTCATTAGATTGATCTTCTACAGGAATTATTTGTTGAGCTTGAGGAATTTGAGTTATTACATTTTTAAAATTATTATAAAACAGAATACATCTATCAAATTCTTTTTGGTTAAATAAATTAATTATTTTTCTTCCTATTACCTCTGCTTCATTAAACGAAATTTGCTTCTTTTCCTTAAAACTAATCTTTTCAATAATATATTTCCCGTATTCCCTTTTAATTTGGTCTAGTCCTTTTGATCCTACAGATATTATCTTTAAATCTTTCCCCTCCTTTAAAATTTTTTTGAAATTTGTTTTTGCTAATTTACAAATATTTGAATTAAAACCGCCACACAAACCTCTATCAGCTGTAAGAACTACACACAAATACACCTTATCTTTTCCGGTTCCTGTCAAAAGTTTTGGTGCATTTTGTGGATCATTAATTGATCTTGTTAAATTTAAAATAATATTTTGCATTTTTTGACTGTAAGGCCTCCCTTTTTCAGCATTTTCTTGAGCTTTTCTAAGCTTTGCAGCTGCAACCATTTTCATAGCTTTCGTAATTTTTTGAGTTGATTTAACACTTTTAATTCTTTTTTTAAGATCGTCTAAACTTGGCATTAATTATTACCTTTTTTATAATCTTGAATTATTTCAACTAAAAGTTTTTCGTTATTTTCGTCTAGTTTGCCTGATGTCTGAATACCTTCTAATATTTCAGGCTTATCAGATTTAACTTTATCTATAACATCTTTTTCAAATTTTTTAATTTTACTTAAATCTACATCGTCAAGAAAACCTTTTACTCCAGTAAAAACCGCAATAACTTGCTCAGCTACAGTTAATGGTGAGTATTGATCTTGTTTAAGAAGCTCTGTTAATTTTGAACCTCGATTTAAGAGTTGTTGTGTCGAAGCATCTAAATCTGAACCAAATTGAGCAAAAGCAGCCATCTCTCTATATTGGGCTAATTCTAGTTTTATTGATCCAGCAACTTTTTTCATTGCTTTTGTTTGTGCGGCTGAACCTACTCTTGATACAGATAAACCCACATTTACCGCAGGCCTTATACCTTGATTAAATAACTCTGTTTCTAAAAAAATTTGTCCATCTGTAATTGAAATTACATTAGTTGGAATATATGCCGATACATCACCCGCTTGGGTTTCTATAATAGGTAAAGCTGTCAATGATCCTCCGCCATTTTTATCGCTTAATTTAGCTGCACGTTCCAATAATCTACTATGCAGATAAAAGACATCTCCCGGGTATGCTTCTCTTCCTGGTGGTCTTCTTAATAACAATGACATTTGCCTATATGCGACTGCCTGTTTTGATAAATCATCATAAACTATTAAGGCATGCATGCCATTGTCCCTAAAATATTCACCAATAGTACATCCAGTGTATGGAGCTAAGAACTGTAAAGGGGCAGAGTCTGAAGCCGTGGCAGCGACGATAGTTGTATACTTTAATGCACCAGCTTCTTCTAAGGTTTTAGCTATTTGAGCGACTGTTGATCGTTTCTGACCGATAGCAACATATACACAATATAATCTTTTTTTTTCATCAGCAGACTCATTTATTTTTTTTTGATTTATTATCGCATCGATAGCTACAGCAGTTTTACCAGTTTGCCTATCTCCGATAATTAATTCTCTTTGCCCCCTACCAATAGGTATCAAAGAGTCTATAGATTTTAAACCTGTTTGCATTGGTTCGTTAACTGATTGTCTTGGAATAATACCTGGTGCTTTTACCTCAACACGTTTTCTGTTTTTTGTAGAAAGAGGTCCTTTACCATCGATTGGATTTCCCAAACCATCTACTACTCTTCCTAACAATTCCTTACCCACTGGAACGTCTACGATCGCATTGGTTCTCTTAATTGTGTCACCTTCCTTTATACTTCTATCATCACCGAATATAACGACACCAACATTATCATTCTCTAAATTTAATGCCATTCCTTTGGATCCATCCTCAAACTCGACCATCTCACCAGCTTGCACGTTATCCAAACCATAAACACGTGCAATACCATCACCTACTGATAAAACTTTTCCAATCTCTGATATTTCTGCTTTCTCTCCAAAGTTTTTAATTTGATCTTTTAATAATTTTGTTACTTCAGAGGGATTTATAGTCATTTTAATTTTCTAACATCAATTGTTTATATTTTTGCAATTTATTTTTTATTGAAGTGTCAATCATGTAGCTACCTAATTGCAATTTTAAGCCACCTATTAATTCTTTATCTACTTTGTAGTCAAACTTTATGGTTGAACCCATTGCTTTAGATAGATCTTTTCCAATTATTTCAAGCTCTGATTTAGATAAGTCTTTTGATGAAATTAAAGAAGCTTTAATTTCACCTCGTTTTTGTGAACATAGCTTTAAAAAGCTATCAAAAATTTTTTTCACAAAGAAAATTCTTCTTTTTTCTATTAATAGTAAAAAAAAATTTGTGAGATTTTTTGAAAAATCTAATTCATTTGCTAATAATTTTAAAAATTTATTCTGTTGATTTATACTTTGAGTAGGATCTTTGATAAAATTTTTAATTTCTGAGCTTGTGTTAATTAATACTTTAAAGTTTTTAATGTCAGTTTCTACCTTATCCAGTTCAGATAACTCTTGAGAAATTTCAAATAAAGCGCGAGAGTACCTTTCTGAAGCTTCAGTGGAGAAAGATTTATTTGCGCTCATTTTTTGTAATCAGAATTTATTGTGAAATAATGCGATGGTCGTATCATAAGAGTATATTATGTTCAAGTTACCAATTTCGATGTTATGCAAAATTGATAGGGTCAACATCAACCGTGAGTTTAATTTTTTTTGAGATTTTAAGCCTATTTAAGACATTTAAGATTTTTTTTTGCATTAAAAACCGATGATCAAACCTAATCAACAATCTAGATCTAAAGTTATTTTTAATTTTTAAAAGTGGGGAGTCTACAGGTCCTAAAACTTCAAGATCTTTAATATTTGTTAATTTAATTTTAATCTCTCGAGCGCCTTGCAAACTTAGACTTCTGTCTTTTGAAGATATAATCACCGAGATCAATCTTATAAACGGAGGTAAATTATTTTTTTTTCTTAATGATAATTCGTTTTGAAGAAGTTTTTCTGATTTATTTTTGATTAATTCATTTAGAGTAACATTTTTTGGAGTTAAAGTTTGGTAAATTATTAGTGACTTACAGCTGAATCTTCCAGCTCTACCACTTAGCTGATGGTATAATTGAATATTCTTTTCTGTTGTTCTTAAATCATATCCCCTGCCTGAAAAATCAGCATCAATAACAACAATACAGTTTAATTTTGGAAAGTTAAAACCTTTAGATATCATTTGAGTTCCTATTAAAATATCAATTTTATTTTCATTCATCTCTTTAAAAAAAGAATTAGTTTTATTTTTTGTTTTAAGGTAATCACTTGAAAATATAATTGATCTTTTATCGGGAAAAATTTCTTTTACTTCTTCAAATATTTTTTCAACGCCAGGACCGTACATCATAAATTCACAATTATCTCCAGATTTGCATTTTGATTTTAAATCTTTTTCAAAAGAGCAATGGTGACAAATCGCTTTATTTTTTATTTTATGAAAAGTTAGATATAAAGAGCAATTAGAACATATTTGTTTGTAACCGCATTTTTTACAAATTAAATATGGAGCAAATCCTCTCCTGTTTAAAAAAAATAATACTTGATTTCCTCTTTGAAGGTATGACTTAACTATTTCTATTGTTTCATGAGCTATAAATTTTTTTTTAAGCTTGCTTATATTTAAATTAATTATTTTAGTGTCTGGAAGAGGATAATTATTATATCTCTTTAAAATTTTAAAGTATCTGTATTTTTTATTGCAAATATTATTATAAGTTTCCATTGAGGGAACAGAAGTTACTAAATGCACAGGGATTTTTTCAAAATTAGCTCTTGATATTGCCATATCTCTCGCATTATAAATCACTCCCACATCCTGCTTATAAGAACTATCATGCTCCTCATCTACTATTATTATTCCAAGCTTTTTAAAGGGTAGAAATAATGCTGATCTAGCTCCAACTATTATCTTTATTTTATTATCAATTATACCTTTCCAAATTAATCTTTTTTGTTTAGGTGTAATTTTTGAATGCCAAATTGCTGGTTCAAAACCAAAAAAGTTTTCAAATCTTGATTTAAATTCATTTGTAAGGAATATTTCAGGTAATAAGACAAGAGCTTGTCGGTTTTTTTCAATTATTTTTTTTATTCTCTCAAAATAAACTAGAGTTTTACCTGATCCAGTGGTTCCTTGTAAAACGGACACATCAAACTTATTACTAACTTTACTTAGAAATATTAAAGCCTGTGATTGCTCATAGTTTAATTTAAAATTTTTAATTTGCGTTTTCTTGAATTTAATTAAATCATCTTTAACTTTTATATATTTATTAGTTCCTCCGATTACCATTTTTAATACTAGCCCAGCAGGAACCATATTATAAGAGGCAAACCATTCAATAAAATCAATCAATTTACTATTAATCGAAAAGCCGGTCTTTTTTTTTATATCTTTAATCTTTATATTTTGAGGATCATTGTATTTTTTCTTCCAAATTACTCCAATTTCTTTATTTGAACCAAAAGGAACTTCAACTAAATCTCCAATTTTAATTTCCTCATTTGAATTATAAGTGAATGGGAAATCAAAAACTTTTGGCAACAAGACTTGTGCTTTCATGAGATAATAGTATTTGAATTATTTTTAATTAAAAATGAATTGGTCTCTTATCAACAGCTAATGCAGCTTCTTTTATTGCCTCAGTATGTGTTGGATGTGCGTGACATGTTCTAGCAATATCTTCCGCACTTGCTCCAAACTCCATTGCTAAAGCCATTTCTGCGATCATGTCTCCACAATGTGGACCAATAATATGGACGCCTAAAACTTTATCAGTATTACTGTCTGCTAAAATCTTAACAAAACCTTCAGTTTCATTGTTAACTTTTGCCCTTGAGTTGGCAAGGAATGGAAATTTACCTACTTTATACGATTTTTTTTCCTCCTTTAATTGTTCTTCTGTTTTACCTACAGTTGCTACCTCAGGAGACGTGTAAATTACACCTGGGATCACATTGTAATTAACGTGACCAGCTTGACCTGCTAATATCTCTGCTACTGCGATACCCTCCTCTTCAGCCTTGTGTGCTAACATAGGCCCTTTAATAACATCTCCTATCGCATATATATTTTTAATTGAAGTTTGTAATTTATCGTTAACTTCAATTCTCCCTTTTTTATCTTTTTTGACACCTATTTTTGTTAAATTTAAACCTTCTGTATAAGGTTTTCTTCCAACCGAGACGAGTACTTTATCAAATTCTAAAGTTATATCTTTTGAATTTTTCAAATCTGTATAATTTATTGTAACTCCAGAGCTAGTGGAATGTACACTCTTAACTTTTGATCCCATCTTAAAAGTAATTCCTTGTTTAGTTAAGATTTTTTTAAACTCATCAGAAATTTCTCTATCCATTCCAGGGGTAATAAAATCAAGATACTCTATTACAGTAACATCCGAACCTAATCTTGACCAGACTGAGCCCATTTCTAAACCTATATAACCTCCACCAATTACAGCTAATTTTTTTGGAACACTGCTTAAAGATAATGCTCCAGTTGATGATATTATATTTTTTTCATCTATTTCTATGCCTGGTAGAGAGGCAACAGAGGAACCAGTGGCAATTACTATATTTTTTGCCTTATAATTTGTTTTTTTGTTATTATCATAAACGACTATATCGTTCTTAGAAAATAAAACACCTTTACCTTTTATATATGTGACTTTATTTTTTTTAAAAAGAAACTCCACCCCTTTTGTTAAAACCTGAACTGACTTATTTTTGTTCGACATCATCTTTGCAATATTCAACTTAATACCTTCGATTTCTATCCCTTGATTATTGAAATCTTTTTTTGCCTTATGGAAATTTTCTGATAAATTAAGTAAGCTTTTTGAGGGAATGCAACCAACATTAAGACAAGTTCCTCCAAGAGCACCCCTGGACTCTACGCACGCAGTTTTTAAGCCAAGTTGTGCAGCTCTAATTGCACATACGTAACCACCAGGTCCTCCTCCGATAACTACTAAATCAAAACTTTCCATACTAAATATTTAAAAACAATCTTTTTGGTTGTTCCAATGACTCTTTAACAATTTTTAAAAAAGATACAGCTTCTTTGCCGTCAACTATTCTATGGTCATAGGATAAAGCTAGATACATTACTGGTCTTATTTCTACACTACCATTAAAAACTACTGGTCGTTGCACAATATTATGCATTCCTAAAACAGCAGATTGTGGTGGGTTTAAAATTGGAGTAGACAACATCGAGCCATAAATTCCTCCATTTGTAATTGTAAATGTCCCGCCTTGAAGATCCTCAATTGTAATTTTACCATCTCTAGCTTTTTGTCCAAGCTCAGAAATATTTTTTTCAATATCTGCAAAAGACATCTCGTCTGTCTCTCTTAAAACTGGGACTACTAAACCCCTATCAGTACCAACGGCAATACTAATATTATAATAATTTTTATAAACTATCTCTTCGCCTTGTACTTCTGAGTTTATTGCAGGAAAATTCTTTAAACCTATTACACAAGCTTTAACAAAGAAGGACATAAAACCTAGTTTAACTCCATAATTGTTTTGGAACTCATCTTTATACTCATTTTTCATAGAAATAACTTCACTCATATCTACTTCGTTGAATGTAGTTAGCATTGCTGCATTTTCTTGTGCCTCTTTTAATCGCTTAGCAATTGTTAATCTTAGCCTGGTCATTTTCACCCTCTCTTCTGGGCCATATTTAATCTTTCTTTCAGATGGTGCTGGCTTTGAACCCATAAGGTCCATAATGTCCTCTTTCAGTATTATTCCATTTTTTCCTGTACCCTTTACTTTTTTCAAATCAATTTTTGCCTCCTTTGCCATTTTTCTTGCTGCAGGTGATACTTTGGTGTCGTTTTTAAAGTTTGAGGATTTTTGAGGAATTTTCTTTTCCTTATATATCTCTTCCAAGATTAGAGGTTCATCTTCTATTATTTCATCGCTTAATTTTAAAATTTGATCTTCAGCTTTGTGCTTAATAATTTTTTTCTCAATTTGCTTATTTTTATCTTCAAATAACTTAGGTTGTTTTTTTGGAGGACTATACGACTTAATTTCTGCAGTGTCTTTTTTTTTGCTCGCATTAATAGTACCTAAAAGAGATCCTACATTTACTGTTTCACCCTCTTTAACTTCTATTGAACCAAGCACTCCATTAGATGGTGCAGGCACTTCTACATTAACTTTGTCGGTTTCCAGTTCAACGATCGGTTCATCAGCAACAACTTTTTCTCCTTGTGATTTTAACCATTTAGATACTGTTGCTTCGGTAACTGACTCACCTAAAGTAGGAACTGTAATTTTGTCTGTCATTAATGTTTAAATACCTTTTCTAATATTTCTTTTTGTTGTGCAAGATGTTTGTTAGCATTTCCAGTCGCAGTGGTTGAAGATGCTGATCTACCCACATATTTGACCTTAATATGCGTGAAATTTATCATTTCTAAAGTTCTCTCAATATAATTTCTTACTGTATTCCATGCCCCCATATTCTTAGGTTCCTCCTGGCACCATACAAATTCAGCTTTTTTGTATTTTTCTAATACTCTAGCCAGTGTTTTAGCAGGAAATGGATAAAGTTGTTCAAGACGAATAAAAATAATATCATCATTTTTAGTCTTTTCTCTTTCTTCAATTAAGTCATAATAAATTTTACCAGAACACATAACGACTTTTTTTATTTTATTCTCTTTTTTTAAAGAAACTAAATTATTTTCTTTATTATATGCATCGTCTTCTAAAACTCTATGAAACGAACTTTTTGAGATAAATTCAGAAATTTTAGACACGCAGAGTTTGTGTCTTAATAAAGATTTGGGTGTCATTACAATCAATGGTTTTCTAAATTCCCTGTGCATTTGTCTTCTAAGAACGTGAAAATAATTTGAGGGTGTTGTACAATTTACAACTTGAATATTTTCTCCAGCACATAATTGAAGAAATCTCTCTAATCTCGCAGAAGAGTGTTCGGGTCCTTGGCCTTCATAACCATGGGGTAATAACATTACAAGACCACTAGCTCTACCCCATTTAGACTCAGAAGAAGTAATAAATTGATCTATAATAACTTGGGCACCATTGGCAAAATCACCAAACTGAGCCTCCCATAAAACTAAAGTCTCTGGTTCAGATAAAGAGTAGCCATATTCAAATCCTAGCACAGCAAGTTCTGATAACAAACTGTCTATTATTTCAAATTTTTTTTGACCAGCTTGAATGTTATTTAATGGTATGTAGCGATCATGATTATCTTGATTTCTTAAAACTGCATGTCTTTGGCTAAATGTACCTCTCCCTGAGTCTTGTCCAGATAACCTAACTGAAAATCCCTCAGTCAAAAGTGTACCTATTGCTAAAGACTCAGCTGAAGACCAGTCGATTTGGCCACTTTGAAACATTTTACTTTTGAGTTCAAAAACTCTTTTAAGAGTTTTATGAGAATTGAAGTTACCTGGAATATTAAATATTTTATTACCTACTTTTGACAAAATATTTTTTTCTACTCCACTTTTACCCCTTTTATCTTTACCCAAGCCTGGTTTAAATCTTGACCATACCCCATCAAACCATTTTAATTCTGACTTATAATTTTTAGAGGATGAAAACTCATTTTCTAAGTAATTTTTAAATTCAACTTTATTTTTTTGTAATTGATCATTGTTAGTTAAGCCTTCATCAGAAAGTTTTTTTCCATATATAGAGAGTGTTGTTGGGTGTGTTTTAATCTTTTTGTACATTATTGGTTGTGTGAAAGATGGTTCATCGCCTTCATTATGACCAAATCGTCTATAACAGACCATATCAATAACAACATCACGGTTAAATTTCTGTCTATACTCAGTCGCTATTTTTGCACAATGTGTAACTGCCTCTGGATCATCTCCGTTGACATGAAATATTGGTGCTTGAGCAATTTTAGCAACATCTGAAGGATAAGGTGAAGACCTTGCAAATCTTGGAGCAGTTGTAAACCCTATTTGATTATTAACAATTATGTGAATTGTTCCACCAATATTGTGACCAGGCAATCCTGACATCGCAAAACATTCTGCAACTATCCCTTGCCCTGCAAATGCTGCATCTCCATGCATTAAAACCGGTATTACTTTTTTTCTATCTTTATCTTTATGAAAAAATTGCTTTGCTCGTACTTGTCCTAAAACAACAGGATTAACTGCCTCAAGATGAGATGGGTTATCAGTGAGACTGATGTGCACAACATTTCCATCAAATTCTCGATTAGAGGAGGCTCCAAGATGATACTTTACATCTCCCTCAAAATCTTTACTTGCGCTTACTGATTTACCAAAAAATTCACTGAAAATTGCTCTGAATGGTTTGCCCATAACATTAGCTAAAACATTTAACCTTCCTCTATGAGGCATCCCTATTTTTATTTCCTTTGCTCCAAGATTTCCGCCTCTTTTAATAATTTGTTCTAAAGCAGGTATTAATGACTCACCTCCATCTAAACCAAATCTTTTAGTTCCAACAAACTTTACGTGCAAATATTTTTCAAAACCTTCTGCTTGAATTATCTTATTCAGTATTGCTTTTTTACCATTTTCTGTAAATGTAATATCTTTTTCTGGCCCTTCTATTCTGTTTCTAATCCATGCTTTCTCATCTGGATCACTCATGTGCATGAATTCGTATCCAATTGTAGAACAATAAGTTTTTTTTAAAATTTCAAGAATCTTGTTTAAATCTGCATATTGTAGTCCCAGAACCCCATCTAAAAATATTTTTCTTTTAAAATCTTTGGTTGTAAAGCCGTAAGTTTCTGGTTTTAACTCTGAATGCTCTTTCTTTTTCTGTATGAAGAGAGGATCTAAATTGGCAATTAAATGTCCTCTTATCCTATATGCTCTAATTAGCATTATTGCACGAACAGAGTCCTGCGATGCTTGTTTAATAGTTTCTGCGCTTAAATCTTCGGAAGTATTATTGGATTCTTTAATTTTGTTTTCTGCAAAATCTATTTTCTTAATTTTTTTTCCTGGAGACCAACTAGGTCCATTTATATCATTCAAAATTAATTTCTCATCCTCACTTAAACCCTCAAAGAATTTTTTCCAACCTTCCGGCAGAGAGCTTGGGTCTGAAAGGTAATCTGAATATAATTGATTAATGAATTCAGAGTTTATACCTGATAGAAAAGAGGTTTTCTTAAAAGTTATATTATTATCTGATGATGACATTAATTATTTATTCTAACATAAATTATCAAAAATCAACTATTTAGTTTGTTAAATAGAGTTTTACCAATATCTGCTGGTGATTTTGAGATAGTAATTCCCGCTGACTTCATAACTTCTATTTTTTCTTCAGCTCCTCCCTTGCCACCAGATATAATCGCCCCGGCATGTCCCATTCTTCTGCCTGGCGGAGCAGTTAATCCGGCTATAAAACCTACTGTAGGTTTCTTGACTTTTTCTCTTTTTAAAAATTCTGCAGCTTCTTCCTCTGCGGAGCCACCTATTTCCCCGATCATTACAATTGATTTCGTTTCATTATCTTTTAGGAAAAGTTCTAAACAATCTATAAAGTTTGTTCCATTGATTGGATCTCCACCAATGCCGATACATGTTGATTGGCCCATGTTATTTGATGTAGTTTGTGCGACAGCTTCATATGTCAAAGTTCCAGATCTTGAAACAATTCCAACTGATCCTTTCTTATGGATATTCCCTGGCATAATTCCAATTTTACATTCTTCTGGAGTTATTACTCCTGGACAATTCGGACCTATCAATCTAGATGTACTTTTCTTTAAGATTTTTTTTACTTTCAACATATCTATGACTGGAATACCTTCTGTTATGCAGACTATTAATTCCATTTTTGACTCTATCGCCTCTATAATTGCTGCTCCAGCGAATTTAGGAGGAACATAAATCATTGTAGCATTTGCTGAAGTTTTATCTTTTGCTTCTTGAACTGTATTGAAAACTGGTAAATTTAAATGTTTTTGACCACCTTTTTTTGGAGTGACGCCTCCGACTAATTTTGTTCCATATTTTAAAGCTTGCTCGGAGTGAAAAGTTCCGTGAGTACCCGTAAAACCTTGGCAAATTACTTTAGTATCTTTATTTACTAGAACAGACATTTTATTTTATAGCTTCAACGATTTTTTTTGCAGCATCATTTAAATCTGATGCTGATAAGATTTTTAAATTTGATTTTTCAAGGATTTCTTTTCCTTCTTTAAAATTTGTTCCAGCTAGTCTAACTACAAGTGGCACTGAAAGTTTAACTTGTTTAGCAGCATCTATCACACCTTGAGCAAGCACATCACATCTCATTATACCTCCAAATATGTTGATTAAAATTCCCCTTACATTTTTATCTGCTAAAATTAATTTGAATGCGGCGGTAACTTTTTCCTTGCTTGCTCCCCCGCCTACATCTAAAAAATTAGCTGGCTCTTCACCGTACAGTTTAATGATATCCATTGTTGCCATTGCTAAACCTGCACCATTTACCATGCATCCAATTGAGCCATTCAATTTTATGTAAGCTAAATCATGCTTACTTGCCTCAATTTCTGCAGGCTCTTCCTCATTCAAATCTCGTAGATTAAGAATTTCCGGTCTACGAAAAATGGCATTATCGTCAAAATTCATTTTTGCATCTAAACAAACTATCTTATTTTTTTTCGTTATTATTAGAGGATTTATTTCAATCAAAGTAGCATCTTTCTCTATTAATATTTTATAAAGAGATTTTATTAATTTATTTGCTATTTTTTTTTGATCTTCACTAAACTTAAATATCGAAATTATTTTTTCAATTTCAATTACACTTGGACCTGCTTCCGTTAGATCAATTTTATTTGTAATTATTTTTCTTGGTGCTTCCTTGGCAACTTTTTCAATGTCCATTCCACCTTCTGTACTACTAATAAAGGCAATTTTAGAGGTCTCTCTATCAACTAAACAGGAAAGATAAAACTCTTTAGAAATATCAGAAGCCTCTTCAATATATAATCTTTTCACCTCTTTTCCCAAAGGACCCGTTTGATGGGTAACTAAAATTTTTCCCATCATTTTTTTTGCCTCTATTTCTAAATCAGATATGTTTTTAATCAATTTTACGCCACCTGCTTTACCTCGACCCCCTGCATGTATTTGCGCTTTTAAAACAAATTCATTGCCTTCTAATTGGGAAATTTTTTTTTTAACATCATTTATTGATTCTATGACAACACCTTTTGAAACTGGCGCTCCAAATTCTTTAAGTATTTCTTTAGCTTGATGTTCGTGAATGTTCATTTTTAAATTTTTTATTTAAATAAATCCTATCTTCCCAAGTAGTAAAAGGAAATTTAAAAGTTTTTTTTAATATAAAATTATTTTTTTTTAAATATTTTTCTATTTCTAAAGGGTCATAATTAACGAAAATTTTACTATTATGAAACTCAATAATCAAATATTTCAAATTTTTCTTTAAAAAGTCACCTGCTCCTTGAAGAACTTGAAGCTCGTGACCCTCAGTATCAATTTTCGCTAAATCCACTCTCTTTACTTTTAATTTATTAAGTAATTTTTTTAAACTCAAGGCTTTAACCTTATTTTTTTTTACTATCATTTGCTCTATCGAACCACCAAATAATTTTGCTTTTAAATTTAGATACTTATTTTTTTTATCTATATTTGTTAATGATGAAGTAAGATCATGTTTGTTAATGAATAATGTCAAAGTTTTTTCTCTATTGGAAATTGCATTATTAAAAATGACTATATCTTTGTTATTTTTGTATTTATTTTTTATAAATTTATAAATATCTTTCTGTGGTTCTATTAATAACAGTTTTTCAGTCACTAGTAGATTATCCAAAATTAAATCGGTATAAGTACCTTTATGCGACCCAATATCTAAGAAGACATTTATTTCTTTTAAATTATTTTTTAAGTATCTTATTATTCTTCTTTGATGTAAATATTTATCAAGTATATCAAAAAACATAATAGCTAAATTTTTAATCAAATTCATCTAAAAATCCTTACACGAATAGTTAATTTCGAGTTTGATAAGCATTTTATTCAATCTATCTTTTTTATTATAAAAGCACTCATTACTTATTATCAACTCCGTAATTGTTTGATTGTCTTCTCTAGTTTCATAAATGAATTTTATTTTATTTTTTTTAATATTTTCTATGAAGAATTTTTTATAAATTGTAAAATATTTATTGCCTTTTAACGGAAAACTTACTGAAGGATGATGCCATTGATTAGGAGAGTTATCATAGATGCCAAGAATTGGCGCAATAATCTGATATTCTGTTATAATTATTTTTTTATTTTTTTCGTCTCTTAGAATACCTAAAACTTCTCTTAAATTTTTTAATTCATCTTCAGGATTATTGGGATTAAGATATGTTATCCATTTTAAACCTTTTAGCTTATTATCTAGTATACTAGCATCAATTGCTTTGGAGATATCAACTTTTCCTAGTTCGTTAAATTTTCTCTCCTCATTAAATCTAATATGATATTTTGAGACAGAGAAGATACATATTAATATAGCAAAATATAAGAAATATTTACTTAAAATCTTCTGGTTATAAAAAGAGTGAAAAATTGCACATAAAAAAGGTATGGTGAAAAAAATAAAGTTTTGATTCAATGTAATCATTTGATGAAAAATTAAAATTAGCGATAAAACAATTGAGCTAGAAATAATTAAAAATATCTTACTATCAAAAATTTTTTTTATCTTTATTTTTATCAATAGAACACCAATTAAGCCGATAAAAAAATATATAAATTTATAATTATTAATTTCATTTATTAAATTAAAGTTATAAAGAGATAATCTTTCACCGCCAATTGAGCTAGCGAAAAAAATATATTGTTGAAAAAAATTATTAATACTTATATCTGTTATCAAAAAGAACAAGAGCAAAATTATTATACTTATAACTGACCCAATAATTGAATTACTTAAAATCTTTTTATAATTAGCTTTGTCAAAAAAACAGTAGAAAATTATCAAAAAAAAGAGTGATATAATTCCATAAACTGCTGGTGTTTGTTTTGACAAAAATGATAGAAGCATGAAAGGTGGTATTAAAAAAAAGAAATTATAGTTTGAATTATTGATTGCAAAAATGAACGAATAAAATGATAAAATTAAAAAAAAAGTCGAATGATGATCTACAAATGGTGTACCTACAACAGGATAAAAAAGAATAGAAATTTGAATTGAATAGAATAAAGATAATAAGTTAGTAAGCTTTAAGTTTGTAAATAAAAAATAGCTCGCTAATGCTATAGCCGAATTTATTAATGATGAATGAATTATGAACGTATTCCATGATACACCTAGAAATTTAAAGAAAATTGCATTTAAATAATCAAGTAATGGTCCGGTTACAAGCCAATAATCAGAAAAGGGAACATAACCTTTTAAAACTCTATAACCACCATTAAACAATACTGTATTATCCATTGGCATCATTCCAACGAAACCATAGTGATAGTTAATAAAAAATGAGAAAACGCTCAATAAAAAAACCGATATAAAATTACTATAATTTTGGATCAATTTTTTTAGCTGCATTAAATAATTCTTGAACTGCTTGAATAGATTTATTGAAATCAGTTTTTTCTTGGTCTGTCAGATTGAGCTCAATAACTTTCTCGACGCCACCCGAACCAATAATTACTGGAACTCCGACATATAGATCTTTAGTTCCATATTCTCCATTCAAAAAAGCAGCACATGGTAATTGTTTTTTTTGATCTTTGATATAACTTTCAGCCATTTCTACACCAGACGCAGCAGGAGCATAAAATGCTGATCCTTTTTCTAAGTACTTTACAATTTCTGCTCCACCATTTTTTGTTCTATTTATAATTTTATCCAAAGTCTCTTTTTTTATTTTGCCTTCTTTAATCAATTCAAAAATATTTTTTTCGTTTACCATTGTTGAATTCAGCATTGCTACCATGCTATCTCCGTGACCTCCTAAAACGAATGACTTTATTTCTTGAGGTGATACATTCAATTCTTGCGATAAAAAGTAAATAAATCGGGAAGAGTCCAATATACCTGCCATACCAACAACTTTGTTTTTTGGTAGTCCTGAATATTTTTGCAAAGCCATTACAATTACGTCTAGTGGGTTTGTAATGCAAATAACAAAAGCATTTGGTGAAGTGTTTTTAATTCCATCAGCTACCTGTTTAATTATTTTTAAGTTTATTCCCAATAAATCATCTCTGGTCATTCCAGGTTTCCTTGGTACTCCAGCAGTAATTATAATTACATCGGAGTTTTTTGTATCTTCATAAGAGTTAGTTCCAGTTAAACTAACATTAAATCCACTAACAGGAGATGATTGAGCAATATCTAAAGCTTTTCCTTTCGCCATACCTTCAGCAACATCGAATAAAACCACGTCTGCTAAACCTTTTAAAGCTATTAAGTGAGCAAGTGTACCACCAATTTGTCCTGCTCCAATTAAAGAAATCTTTTTTTTCATTTTTTATTTCATAGTAGGCATTACAAATTCTGGATCAGACCTTAATCCAGAGGGCCACCTTGAAGTTATTGTTTTTAACTTTGTATAAAATCTTACACCCTCAGGACCATGCATGTGTTGATCACCGAATAATGATCTTTTCCACCCTCCAAAACTATGAAAGGCCATAGGTACTGGAATAGGTATGTTTATGCCAACCATTCCGATTTTGGCTTTATTTGAGAAAGTTCTTCCTGAGTCACCATCTCGTGTGAAAATGCTTACTCCATTACCAAATTCATGATCATTAACTAATTTTAAAGCCTCATCAAAATCTTTTGCCCTTACAACTGATAAAACTGGACCAAAAATCTCCTCTTTATATATTCTCATATTTTTTGTTACATGATCAAATAAACAGCCTCCAATATAAAATCCATTTTCATATCCTTGAATTTTAAAATTTCTGCCGTCTACCACTAACTTTGCCCCTTCTTTTTCACCAATATCAACGTAACCTTTTACTTTTTCTAAATGCTCCTTCGTAACTAACGGTCCCATCTCGGACGCTTTATCCATTCCTGGTCCAACTCTTAAATTTTCTACTTTCTTTGCAAGAGAATTTACTAGTTTATCTCCTATGCCTCCTACAGCTACAGCAACCGATTGTGCCATGCATCTCTCACCTGCAGAACCGTAAGCTGCACCCATTAGTCCATTAACTGCTTGATCAAGATCACAATCAGGCATGATAACACAATGATTTTTAGCTCCTCCTAAAGCTTGAACTCTCTTTTCATTTTTGGCACAATTTTCATATATGTACTTTGCAATGGGCGTTGATCCTACAAAGCTCATTGCAACTACATCTTTATTATTTATTAAAGCGTCTACTGACTCTTTGTCTCCATTAACTACATTAAATACTCCATCCGGTAAGCCTGCCTCTTTTAATAATTCAGCAAGGCGAATTGAACATGAAGGATCCTTTTCAGAAGGTTTTAGTACAAATGTATTTCCACAAGCGATCGCCATAGGAAACATCCACATTGGGACCATCGCAGGAAAATTAAAAGGAGTAACACCTGCGCAAACGCCGAGAGGTTGTCTGACTGACCAGCTATCAACATTCGAACCTACATTTTCAGTGAATTCGCCTTTTAGTATTTGGGGAATTCCACATGCATATTCTACAACTTCCAAACCTCTTGTAAGTGATCCTTTAGCATCCTCATAAACTTTTCCATGTTCTGAAACTATAATTTTTGTTAATTCGTCAGAATTTTTTTCAATAAGTTCTTTAAACTTAAACATAACCCTAGCTCTTTGAAGGGGTGGTTTGTTAGACCAAGACTCGAAAGCTTTTTGAGCGTTAGATACAGCTTGATTAACGTCTTTTGTTGAAGCTAATTTAACTTCAGCACTTTGCTCACCTGTAGCTGGATTAAACACTTTACCAGTCCTTTTGGACTCCCCTGAAAAACTTTTACCTCCAACAAAATGTTGTATTGTTCTCATGATGTAATTGAATAAATAAGCTTTTAACTTGTTGCAAGCATTTTTTTAATAGAGCCTATTGCTTTTGCAGGATTGAGCCCTTTGGGACAAGAATTAGTACAATTCATAATAGTATGACATCTATATAATTTTAATTCATCAGCTACCTTCTTCAATCTTTCTTTTTTATCGCCATCTCTACTGTCGTTTATCCAACGATAGGCCTGCAATAATACAGCTGGACCTAAATACTTATCTCCATTCCACCAGTAACTTGGACAAGACGTTGAGCAACAAGCACATAGAATACATTCATAGTAGCCATCTAATTTTTCTCTATCTTTCTGAGATTGCTTTAGTTCTATTTTTTCTTCTCCAGTTTGATCTACTTTTAGCCATGGTTGAATTGACTCGTATTGTTTATACAAAGTAGTTAAATCCCCGATTAAATCTTTTACAACTTTTAAATGGGGTAAAGGGTAAATGTTTAAATCTCCGCTAATGTCTGTGTGAGATTTTATACATGCTAATCCATTGACACCATCTATGTTCATAGCACAAGATCCGCAAACGCCATGTGCACATGATCTTCTAAAAGTTAAAGATGGATCAATTTCATTTTTTATCTTAAACAAAATATCTAAAACTTTTGGTCCACAGTTATCCATATCTACCTCAAATGTATCTACTCTAGGATTTTTTCCAGTAGAAGGATCCCATCTATATATGTTTATTTTTCTTAAATTTTTTGAATTTGTTTTGTCTTCGAAATATTTCCCTACCTCAATTTTGGAGTTTTGTGGCAGGTTAAATTGCGCCATTCTTAATAAACTCTTTCTTTAGGAGGAAAATATTGAACGTCATTAGTTAAAGTTCTTGAATGTACATCTCTGTATTTAATCTTTACTTCTTTTCCTTTTTGCCAGGCCAAGGTATGTTTCATGAAATTTTTGTCATCTCTTTTTGTATAATCCTCTCTTGCATGTGCTCCTCTACTCTCTTTTCGATTATAAGCTGAGTCCATTGTTGTTAATGCTTGACTAATCAAATTATCAAATTCTAAAGTTTCAACTAAATCTGTATTAAAGAGTAATGATTTATCTTTAACTGAAATATCGTTCATACCCTCGTATGGTTTTCTAATTTGCTCAACACCCTCTTTTAAAGTTTGTTCTGTTCTAAATACAGCACATTTAGACTGCATTGTTTTCTGCATTTTTATTCTAAGTTCTGAAGTTTTTGTCGACCCATTAGAATTTCTTATTTTATCAAATCGTTCTAGACACTTTTCTGTTTCTTGATGCGAAACTTCTTCATGATTACTTCCTGGTTTTATAAGTTCTGCTGCTCTTTTAGCAGCTGCTCTTCCAAAAACAACTAAGTCGATTAAAGAATTTGACCCTAGTCTATTAGCTCCGTGAACTGACACACACGCTGCTTCTCCTATTGCCATTAATCCTGGAACAGTTTTCTCAGAACCATTTAAAGTAAGTACCTCAGCTTTGTAATTAGTTGGTATACCTCCCATATTGTAATGAACTGTTGGAACTACCGGGATGGGTTCTTTACTTACATCAACATTTGCAAAAGTCTTTGCGGCTTCGGATATACCAGGAAGTCTTTCATCTATAACTTTTTTATCAATATGATCTAAATGAAGATTAATATGATCTTTATTTTTTCCTGCACCTCGTCCCTCATTAATTTCCATCTCCATCGATCTGCTAACAACATCTCGAGAAGCTAAGTCCTTAGCATTAGGCGCATACCTTTCCATAAATCTCTCACCTTTACCATTAACTAAGAATCCGCCTTCTCCTCTAACCCCTTCAGTAATTAGACAACCAACACCATAGATACCTGTAGGATGAAACTGAACAAATTCCATATCTTGAAGAGGTAGTCCTGCTCTAAGCACCATTGCATTTCCATCTCCTGTGCAAGTATGCGCAGATGTTGCAGAATAATAAACCTTTCCATATCCTCCTGTTGCAATAATTGTAATATGTGATCTAAATCTATGAATTGTTCCATCAGTTAAATTCCAAGCAATGACACCTTTGCATTCACCATTTTTCATAATTAAATCTAGAGCAAAATATTCAATGAAAAACTCTGTGTTTTGTTTTAATGCTTGTCCATAAAGTGTGTGTAAAATAGCGTGCCCAGTTCTATCAGCAGCTGCACAAGTTCTTTGAGCTGTTCCATTGCCATAATTTTTTGTCATTCCACCAAAAGGTCTTTGATAAATTTTGCCATCATCTGTTCTGCTAAAAGGAACTCCGTATCGCTCCAATTCAACAACTGCTCTTGGTGCTTCCTTACATAAATACTCTATAGCGTCTTGATCTCCAAGCCAGTCTGATCCTTTAACCGTATCATACATGTGCCATCGCCAATCATCTTCACCCATGTTTCCAAGCGCTGCAGAAATTCCACCCTGTGCTGCTGATGTGTGACTTCTTGTTGGAAAAACTTTGGAGATACATGCAGTTTTTAGACCTGACTCAGACAGACCAACCGCTGCTCTTAGGCCAGAACCACCAGCACCAAGAACTACAACATCGTATTCGTGATCTATAATTTTGTAAGCACTCATTATTTAAGATTATATATACCTATTATAGTTAATAATGGCATTATTATAGCAAATAAATACAAAGCTTTATTTGCGACATTTTTGATTTTAATTTCATGTAAATAGTCCTCAAAAATCTCACTTATTGTCAAAGCCCAAAAAAAGAAAGCAACTACAACAAAAACTGAAAATAATATTTTTGAGGGTTGTTGGGAGAAGAAATAAGTTATTTCAGAGTACTCTTTATCGTAAATTGATACAAAACATACTAAAAACCAAATCATTAGAGGCATCAAAATTAAAGAGCTAACTTTTGTAAAAAGCCATTTTTTAGTAGACGTATGCATTAAAAAATATTTCTCCCAATGTAATAAAAAAGAATCGTTAAAATTAAAGAACCAAAGAAAGTTAATACTCCTGTAATTTTGGCAGTCTTTAAATCAAATCCAAATCCTGCGTCCCATGCTAAATGTCTTATTTCATTAAGAATGTGAAAACTAAAGGTCCAACATAAAGAAATGGCTAAAAATTTTCCAAAAATAGTTTTAAAGAAAATTTGTACAAGTTGGTAATTACTTTGACCTGCTAACAGAGAAATAGACCAAAGACAAATTAAAGTAATAGCAAAAAAATTAATGACACCTACTATTCTGTGAGTAATTGAAAGCAGAGAAGAAATTTGCCATTTGTAAATTTGTAGATGAGGACTTAAAGGATTATTATTTTGCATAATTAGTTTATAAACTAAAGTTTCATTTTTTTCATCAAGCACTCAGCGATTTGCACAGTATTCAAAGCAGCACCTTTTAACAAATTATCAGAAACAACCCACAGGTTTATTGCTTTAATATTAGAATTATCTTTTCTAATTCTTGAGATATAAGTTGTATAATCACCTTCAGCTTCTAAAGGGGTTATATATCCTCCATCCTTATGTTCATCTACAACTTTACAACCTGGAGCGTTCTTTAAAATCTTAATTATATTTTCAAAGTTGTAAACATTATTAAATTCTATGTTAATTGATTCTGAATGACCTGTTTTAACTGGAACTCTTACACATGTAGCGGATACCTCAATTTCACTATCTAATATTTTTTTTGTTTCATTAGTCATTTTTAACTCTTCTTTTGTATATCCATCTTTACCAAAAGCATCAATGTGTGGAATTAAATTAAAAGCAATTGGTTTAGTAAAATTTTTTGATGAAATTTTTTTCCCATCTAAATAATTTTTAGATTGGTCAAAAAGTTCATCCATAGGAGCTTTGCCAGCTCCTGAAACTGCTTGATAGGTTGATACAATAACTCTTTTAATTTTATACTCATCATGCAACGGTTTTAATGGTAGGACCATTTGCATTGTTGAGCAATTAGGATTAGAGATAATATTTTTATGATCATTAAGTGCTTCAGAATTTATCTCTGGTACAACAAGTGGTACATTCTTTTGCATTCTAAAATAGTTAGAATTATCTATAACAATAGTTTTTTTGGCCGCTTTAGGCACCCAATCTTTTGCAATCTGACTACCAGCCGCAAAAAAAGTTATTTGAGCTTTAGAAAAGTCGTAATTTTCTAAATCTTCAATTTCAATTTCTTTATTTCTACACTTAATCTTTTTTCCAGCGCTCTTCGAAGAGGCAACTAAAAATAATTTATCAAAAGATAAATTTGATTTGTCTAAAATCTCTACAGTTTTTCTTCCGACATTTCCTGATGCGCCAATAATAGCAAAATTCATATTAATACACTTTATTTCAATTTCGCTATAATTGCATCACCCATATCAGCTGTAGAAACCTCTCTCATATTTTTTGACATTATATCTTTAGTTCGCAATCCGTCATTAAGAACACTTTGAACTGCATTATCAAGTTGTTCGGCCTCTTTTTCAAGATCTAATGAATATCTTAATGCCATTGATAAACTTAAAATGGTGGCTATAGGGTTAGCTATATTTTTACCCTCAATATCTGGAGCTGAACCATGTACAGGCTCGTACAATGACCTAATTTTCCCATTTTTATCTTTAGCGCCTAATGATGCAGAGGGTAGAAGCCCTAGTGAACCAGTTAGCATTGCTGCCTCATCAGATAACATGTCACCGAATAAATTATCAGCTAGTATTACATCAAATTGCTTTGGATTTCTTAATAACTGCATAGCGCAGTTATCAGCTAACATATGATTTAACTCAACTTTTTTAAATTCTTTATCCTTTATTTCTTGAACTTCCTCCCTCCACAAAACACCTGCTTCCATTACATTTGATTTTTCACAAGAGGTGACTTTGTTTTTTCTTTTTTTTGCTAGATCAAAGGCAACGCGAGCTATTCTATGAATTTCAGATGTTGTGTAAGTGTGAGTATTAATCCCTTTTCTTTGATTGTTTTCGATTGGTTCTATCCCTCTCGGTTCACCAAAATAAATACCGCCAGTTAATTCTCTAACTATCAGTATATCCAATCCGGAAACAATTTCTGGTTTAAGAGTTGAAGAGTCAACTAATTGTTTGAAACAAATAGCTGGTCTTAAGTTTGCAAATAACTTTAATTCTTTTCTAAGTTTTAAAAGAGCTCTCTCTGGTTTTTTTGAAAATTCTAAATTATCCCATTTAGGTCCACC
>MDTD01163226.1_pt1 | contig 29832 bp, 20 predicted proteins | sample 811221 | NCBI WGS metagenome assembly MDTD01 (sample SAMN05326646, study PRJNA326480) | marine metagenome | isolation source: seawater | place: Pacific Ocean: South West | collected 2011 | reverse complement strand
TGACCCTAGGGTGATGAAAAGGAATATGGCGCGTTGGAGTATTCGGCGCTGATTGCATTCAATAGAGTTCACAGGAAGCCAGAAAGCAAATATGCCGGTATACTATTGAATCAACCGAATTCTTTTCCGAATTCTTTATGGCTTAGATAGAGGAGCTTTATCTAACGGGATGGATTTCAAGAGACCTGGTCTTGCGAATAACTTAGAAGGCGAAAGAGATTGCGCATTGGTCAAAGGCGGGTCACCTTTCTGGTTCTCTATCTTCCTGATGCCCATGTTTCTCTCTTTGCAGGCTTGCAACGGAAGTCAAGTCGCAATTGGCAGTCATGCTGTTCCATCCGCTCACGTCGGAGGCTCTTCTGGTCGAGCCGGTGCTTCGAAAGATGGAGAAAAAGGTGGAGGCAAGGAATCGGGCTCTTCGTCTGGTAAAAATGATGACCAGAGAGAAGGGGTAATCGGTAGCGAATACTATCTGAAAGTGCCGCAGCTGGGATTTGAAGAAGCGGTCAAGCGCTACATGCCCAAAAGGAAAGGAAAGAGCGCCGAGAAAAGCTGGAGTGACTACAGCCAGGCAGCAGATGTCGCAACGCACGCCGATGACTATTCTTCTGCTGAGCTACTATTGAGTAAAGCTATCGAGTTGGACCCAAAAAACGCTCATCTCTATTACAAGAGGGGGCGGGCCAAATATAACTCCCTGGACCAGAAAAGTGATGGAGCCCTTCTTGATTTTGAACGTGCCATCGAGCTTGGTGAACGGGATTCGGACGCATTCGAACATCTAGGCGAGCTGTATTACACGAAAAAAGAGTTTCAAAAGGCTCTGGACGTGCTTTCCCGTGGAATCAATGAAAGCAATGACCCCAGGAAGTTGTATCGCTCCCGTGCTCCGATTTATCTCAGCATCGGCGATAAAGAAAAAGCTCTCAGTGATTATGATACCGCCCTGAAAGAGACTCCTACGTTTACCCGGGGGTACATCATGAGGGCTCAGTTATACGAGAGCCTTGGCCGCAATGAAGAAGCTTTAGAGGACTACAAGAATGTAGCCAAATATGAGAGAGAAGGTGAGCGGATGGACAAGAAGTCTGTTGCGGTAAAACTCAGGGCTTCTCTTTTAGACAAACTCGGACGGCACAAGGAAGCAGTTGAGGTACTAACGGAAGGCCTTGAACTATTTCAAAAAGATGATGAACTCTTGCGCTTACGTGGAGAGCAATTTTTGAAATTGAAAGACTATGACAAGGCCGTCTCAGACTTCAGTCGTTCGATTAAAGAAGAGCCTCACTATGCAGGAGCCGCTTTAGAAGCGCGAAGTCGAGCTTATGACTTGATGGGCAAGAAAAATCTGGCTGAAGCAGATAGAAAAGCCGCCCTGGAACTTAAAGATAGACCTGCCGAAAAACCTGTCTATTAGTCGACTAGTTCTGAATCTTCCTTTCCTTTTTCTCTTTCTCTCTAAACTCGTAGTATTTGCGCGCCTCTTCCTTCCAGACTTTGAGTGCGGGTTTTTCCTTTCCCTTATTGTCAATCATTCCACAGGATCCCATCCTGTCTTTGAAGACGCCTGCTAACAATGGATTCAAACAGATTACTGAGAGATAGGCACCGATAAAGTTGGCGGTGAACCAGCCCAGATCTTTGTACTCGTACCAGGTGGCAAATTCAATGTCACGATGATGTTTCTTGAGCAGGGCATACATCTCTTTCACGAATTGTGCTTGCTTCTCCGGACTTGAGTCTGCTTTCTTTGATGAGTGATACCAGAATTCATTGAGCGCGATAGGCTTGCCTGCAGCAAGCTTGAGCAGCTTCTCAAAGTCGGCTTCAGCGTTCTTTTCAAAATGATTGGGACCGAAGGAGATAACTGGTAGAACATCGGTATCAATATCGGTGTTCCAATCTTTGATCATATGGGCCGGATAATGCGGATCTTTATATGACTCTATGCAGACTCCGGTTTTGATATCCGGACGAATTTTCTTAGCGGCAATAAAGCTCTTCTTCAACAGTTTCTTTACTCTCGCCCTATCTGCTTCTTTTTTCTTGAAGCTGTCATCGGCGTTTTCAAAATGCTGGAAGAGGTACTTTAGGCTCTGGGAACCTTCTAAATCAAAAAATGATTTATACAAATCGGAAAGGGCTTTTATCACTTGCGGGTCATCAAAAGGCAAATTTTTTAGATGCTTCGGAAGTTTGGGTTTGCCATTGAGACCAGGATTTATGAACATGCCGATATCCGCGACGAACACAAATCCTAAGTCTTCTTCCTTGTTTATTTTCAGGACTTTCTTGGCGTAGGTCCAGTCATATTTGCCCGGTTCTGTCTCGGTGTCTGCCCAGGCTATCTGTCCGATTTCAACTATCTTCACGCCCCAGGAATGCATTTGTCTGAGCGCGTCTTTCCACTCTTCCTCACTCTTATCTTTGCCTTCGAGCATAAATACCACCATGCCAAGATTCCCATCTTGCAACAGGCGCGGTTTAAGCACCGCTTCCCCCGACGCTGTCTTTTCAGAAGCCCGGGCGGATTGAACAGTAAGGTTCCGGTCGCTAAATAAGGGAATACCAAAAAGTTGTTGGCACAGTAGCACCACCACCAGGACCGAGCTCCGAAGCATCCTGGTGGTGACCGAGCAAGCAGTCTTCAGAGAAGCCAATTTACGATACCGGGAAACCCCTGTCTCTCATGAGCGCGTTTGTATCCACGTCTCTTCCACGGAAATTGCGGAAGGCCACATCCGGTGGCACTGAATTTCCGACACTGAATATGCTGTCTCTGAAGCGGTCGCAGGTTTTCTTGTCATAGAAACTACCGGCTTCTTGAAAGGCTTCCGAGGCATCTGCCGACATGGTATCAGCCCAGATGTAGACATAGTAGCCGGCAGAGTAACCGTCATCCGAGAAGATATGACCGAATTGGGTTGGTCTATGCCGCATAACAATTTCGTCGGGGCATTTGATCTCCGCCATGGTCACCTTTTCAAACTCGTCCGGCTTGATAGATTTGTCCGGAGCGGAGGCCAGGTGAATCTTCATGTCATAGAGGGCGGAAGCCAGATATTCTGTGGTGATAAAGCCCTGGTTGAAGGTTTTTGCTTTGCGAATCTTCTCCACCAAATCTTTTGGAATGGTTTTTCCTGTTTTGTGGTGAAGGGCATACTTGCTTAGAACTTCATTGGTTATCGCCCATCTCTCATTTACCTGGCTGGGGAATTCAACAAAGTCTCTTTTGACATTGGTTCCAGCCAGAGTAGGATAGTTGACGTTGGAGAGCAAGCCGTGCAAAGCGTGGCCGAACTCATGGAACATGGTGATCGCGTCATCCCAGGATATGAGGACAGGCTCTCCTTCTTTGCCTTTGACAAAGTTCGAGTTGTTGGAGACGATGGGGGTAATCGGCTCCCTGAATTTCTCCTGGGTCCTGTATTCATTCATCCAGGCACCACTTTGTTTGCCGTCTCTGGCATAGGGGTCAAAGTACCATAGACCGATCTGTTTGCCACCACTATGGACCTCATATACGGTGATATCAGGATGAACAGTGGGCAGGTTGTCTACTTTTTTCATTTCCACGCCGAATACTTTTCCAGCGGCATAGAACATGCCTTCTCTGATCTTGTCGAGTTGCAGGTATTCTTTGACCACGTTCTGGTCCAGATCGTACTTGTCTTTGCGTACTTTTTCCGCATAATATCTGTAATCCCAGGGTTCAATCTTGATCCCAGCGCCTTCTTTGTCCGCTATGGCCTGCATGTCGGCAACTTCTTCTTTGACTCTGGCCGTTGAAGCTTTCCAGACTTTTAACATCAAGTCCATGGCAGCCTCGGGGGTCTTCGCCATGTTGTTGTCCACTGACCAGTGAGCGTGGGTAGGGAAACCTAGCAGATTGGCACGTTTCGCTCTAAGTTTTAGAATCTCGGTGATGATTTTTTTGTTGTCGTGGGAGTCGTTGTTGTCTCCACGGCTTGTCCATATGCGCCAACCTTTTTCTCTGAGATCGCGATTCTCGGAGAAAGTGAGGAAGGGTTCCATGGAGGAACGGGTATTGGCTATGACCCATTTACCCTCTTTCTTCCTGGCTTTCGCCTGAGCCGCTGCCGCGTCTACCAGGTCCTGGGATAGTCCAGCCAGATCTTCTTTTTTCTCTATTACCAGGCAGCCATTCTCTTCGTCGGCAAGCAGATTGTGGCGAAAGTCGGTATACAAAACAGCCAACTTGCCGTTTATCTCTTTCAGTTGTTTCTTCTTCTCTTTGTCGAGACCGGCACCACGCCTGGTGAATGATTTATAGATTACTTCGACCAACCGCTTCTGTTCGTCGTTGAGATCGCTTTTGTCTTTGGCTTCATAGACTACTTTAATACGCTCAAACAGCGGTTCATTTTGAATCACTTCATCATGAAATTTTTGCAGAACAGGAGTCATCTCGCTCTCTATCTTCTGCATCTCTTTGTCGTTCATTGTGGAGGTGAAGATTTCGAAAAAGCGAGCGGCTCGGTCGAGGGGACCACCACAGATCTCCAACTCAGCAATCGTGTTTTTGAAATTGGGAGCTTCTTTGTTGTCGGTTATCTTCTTGAGGGTCTTGCGTTTGATATCCATTCCCTGCATCAGGGCATCTTTGATACCTGACACCTTGATCATGTCGAAGCGTGGGTAGCCTCCATGTTTTCCGGTCCAGGGTTCTAAATAAGGACCTAGAGCGACGGTTTTAGCAAGAGTTTCTTTCATAGTAAGTAGAGATGTTCCTCCGTATACCCAAAATGCTGCTGCTCCCTTAAGAAAATCCCTTCTATCCATGGATGCCCTCCGCGTCGCGCTGCTTTCATAATTATGCTCAATGATTGATCACTCTCACCTTTTGGGACTTAGCAGGACCTGCCGCCCCGCCGAAAAGAGTGAAATTTCAATGAAGTTCATAGTATACAGGGTTATGAATACTCTCTCCATTTTGTCCCTGGAATTGTAGTCAGGAGAGTATTTTTTGCTGGATCTCAAGAGGACTCTCTACCAACCCCTGTTTTTACTTTCCTCTTTCAATGCTTTGAAGGACGGCTTTTCTCTGCCGCGGGCATCGCAAAGACCGAGACTGCCGAGAAAACTCTCGAAATTAGCGCTATTCATTTTGTAGTATTTCCTGTAAGCCTTAATCTCTCTGTCGGGTCGATCATAAAGCCACACGAAGCAGATGAACTTTATATGGTCCTTCTCTTTGTCCCAGCTTTTGAAAGCTGCTCTGATAAATTCAGCTTGTTTCCCTTCGGAGCTGCCTGTGGGTTTACCGGATGGATATCCCAGCTCCATGAAATAAACAGGTTTCTCTGGATAGAGATGTACCATATCTTGCATGGTCCTATCCACGGTATCAGGATGTTCTACTCTAAACTGTTCCGTCAAAGGATAGTGTGTAACCATTACAACATCGGAGGATCTATTTAGCTGTTTAGAGTAGTTAGAGGCGTTTTTCAACAGGCCCTTTGCCATAATCTTGCATCCGACCTTTAGTCCCGGGTCTATCTTCCTGGCAAAGTTTGAGGTGTCCTCATAAAACTGAGAGTACTGCTCCCACCCGGCTTTATCTTGACCAAGCACACCGTCCACCTCATTGCCGATGGAAAGGCTGAAAAGCCTGACAGAAGGCAGCTGCTTCAGGGTCCATTCAAGAGCTTTTTTATAGCGCTCGATAACTACTGGATCATTGAAATCTTTTGACTTCAAGTCATTCGGCATTCTAATGTTGTTGGTATCGATGGGATTCAATTCGATTGCAAGCTGGAGACCTTTTTTCGAGTAAAAGGAATCAGCTATTTTCAAAAGATCATTCTTGTACTTCCCCGGCTCTTTCTCAATCTCTTCCCAGGGTAGGGGTAAGGTGACAACTTGAATGCCTACCGCTTCTGCTTTCTCAATAGCTTTGTCGAATTTTTGAGATGGGGTATCGTTGAGGGCGATGCTAAGTAATCGATCCCCTCTTGGGGCGAAGTTTCTTTCAGCTCCTTTTGCGGTAGTGCCGGCATGGGATCCCCTCGGTTTGCTCTCTTCCTCTTTCCCTGTTGCGTTTGAGCAGGCCGCCAGGGGCACCACCAACAAGCAGGCAACGATAGAAGATAGACTGAATGATTTAAAAGCGTGCACGGTGAAAGAGTTGTTTTCGTCTTGATATGGAAAGTTTTAGTCTATTGGCTGATTTGTCTTGCGCTCTATAGTCTTAGCAGCTGACTTTTCAACACCAGTATTTTACAACAATGGATTTTTGGGGACTCTTTTGAGACTTTCGATTTACTGTGCAATTACACATAGAGCCGGGAAGCTTTAGCGAATAGTATGGAGGCTAGTTGTAACGGACCGGAGAATTTCCCATGCAGGTATTGCCTTTTCCAGAAAATCAAATTGAGCAGTCTGGTGACAGACGTTCGCACCTGAGAAAGCTTATTGATACCAATCAAGAAGTGTTTGATACCATGGTGTCAATGGAAGATAGAAATCTTCGCTTGAGGAGTTTAGAAAGGCGAATTGATTGCTTAAAAGGCAAGATTGATAAAAGCTCTAAAGCTATCATGCTTCTTTCTCGAGAACAGGAGTTAGTCGGCAGCAAATATAACGAGATTCTGTCCCGTCAAATTGCCGGCTTGTCTTTCTCCAGCCTTGAACTCAGTGACTTGAGGAAAGACATAGATTTTCGGGAATGCCGAATCAAACAGCATGAGACACGATTGAAGTCCAGTCAAAGCAGGTTAGATCTCCTTGAGAAGGGCTACTTTGAGTTGAGCCAGAATCTAGATGTGGCAATTTTTGATTTTGAGAGGCTTTGTAGCAAACTAGAGATTAATGCCTCTGAGATTCGATGGAAGTTTCCACTCTGGCAAGAAGAGCTTAAGTCTTTGCCTGCGTTGGTATCAAAAAATATTTCTGTTTTGAAGCCGACCTCTTCTTCTAAAACGGAGCCGCCAAAATTTAGAGAAGTGACGATGCTATTCAATCAGAAGTCATTCCAGCGTCAATTTGTAAAAGACTTAAAAAGAGCGAAGCAGTCTGTATTGATTGTTAGTCCATACCTTACGAAGTGGCGAGCTTCAGACTATTTTGACCTATTGGAAAGTCTTATCGCGCGAAATGTTCAAGTGCAGGTGATTACACGACAGCCTGAGAGTCACAGTAAAAAGGATGAGACCGGCGAAGGTGAACGCAGTCACATGGAGATGAATGCGGATTCTGTAATCGAGACATTGAAGTCGTTTGGAGTGGAGGTATTCTTTGAGAACAGCTGTCATCAAAAGATTGCGATAATTGATGGAGCGTTGACCTGGGAAGGTAGTCTTAATATCTTCAGTCATCGCAGCACCCTGGAGCAAATGCGCCGATCCCAGGGTGAGGAGATAGCCAGTCAAGCCTACGAAAATGTTCGATGGATTTTAAAGAAGGATAAGTCTGCCTGAGAATACTCCCGAAAATACTATCTAATACCCGGAACTTCAGTCGGTAATTAACGGGTATATGAGATCATCGCTTTCAAATAGAATGGTTTGATAGTGCCGAGACGCGGGAGTCGATTGTCATGCCAGAATCAATTTTAAATAGCGCTGAGGACTCGACTAGTTCGGCAGAGGCGGAAGTTTCTCAAATGACTGGTAGCTCTTCTCTTCTGGATAACCTGGTTATCGCCTCTCCCTGTCCCGTGCTTTGGGATACGATGAACCTTACCGAGGACGAGAGAAAGCGGCTTTGTAAGCAGTGTGATAAGCATGTTTATGATCTATCCGGCATGAGCCGCAATGAAGCGGAGGAATTGCTCAAGGTCGGAGCAGGAAAGATATGCGTCAATTTTTTCCAACGCCCTGATGGGACGGTAATGACCGATGATTGTCCCGCAGCGCTCAAAGCCCTGAGAAATCGCTATAGAAAGATTGCAACAGCGCTTATTGGATTGCTCGCTTCAGTATTGAATTTGACTCCTGTGCATGCTCAGAAAGCGACGCGACTCGGTGGAAAAGTGATAAAACATCCACCAGCGTCTACCCAGTGGGGAACTCCTCCTTCATATCGAAACGAGTTTGACAAAAAATATGAGCTTGATTCTTATGAATCGGAGAATTTGAAGAGACTGTGTTCTTTCGTCAAAGCCTGGCAAAGGACAACTCCTCAAAAGGGTGTTTTTAGAGTGACGGTCGATTCTTCGGGAAAAGTGGAGGATTGTGTCGTTCTTCTGAGTACAGGGAATGTCAAAGACGATAATCGAATAGTGAAAGCGATTGAAATGGCACGTCTCTCATCATTTTCGAAAGCCGAAAGAAGAAGGTTTCTGACCCTGGATTATTCTAAGCAGCAGTTTAGAGTACCGCAATGGGGCAAAACTCAGCTTACTATGCCTCCTCTTACAGGTGGAGCCAAGACATTGGGCGCACCAAAGAATAGAGGTAAATCTAATTGATAGCAGTCGCTATCTGGCTGGCATCACCGTTTTGCGGTGGGCTGAAATCGTTTTCGAATCGAAGTCTAACTTTAAACTCTTCGTTTACAACCAGGCAGGCATCATAGGTGCCGTTGCCGGACTTCTTCTTGAAGCCCTTTATCAGTCCGGTCTCTTTCTTGAGCACCAGGGCTTTTATCTCTTCGTCCGTCAGCTCTTTTCCATACACCTCTCGCCAGATGGAGAAATTACAGCCTTCTTGCCAGCGACTACAACCGGCCCCTTTTGGAGTACTACGGACGGTGCCTTCTTTCGATTCACTCTTGCATCGGGGACAGGGGCCAAAAGCCGTGGCATCTCCTCTGGGGGGGTCGTCAAATTTGAGACGAACCTTAAACTCTTCATTCAAAGTCAGTTTGGCTGAGTAAGTTCCATTGCCTGATTTTTTCTTGAAGCCTTTTATCTCTTTTGTCTCACCCTTTTTAACCAGCTCATTGATCTGGCTGTCTGTCAGCTTCTTCCCGTAGACTTCCCGCCAGACGGAAAAATTACAACCTTCTTGCCACTGGCTGCATCCGGCTCCTTTCGGTGTCTCTCGAACCACACCTTCTTTGCATTTCGGGCAGGGACCGATCTCTTTTCGATTGCTCTGGAAAGAGTTTCCGTTTCCATCTTTACCGGCACTGCCACCATTTCCACCTCTTGTGCTGCCGTTTCCAAAACGTTTTAGTGGATTGGTAGCGCTTAGAACAGCGGGGAGAATCTCCTCAACAAAAGTAGCGATATCTTTGTCGAAGGAAGTTTTGGTCAATTTCTCATCTTGCATGTCCGCCAGCATCTGCTCCCAGTTGGCGGTGAGGGATATGTTCTTCAACTGGTCCTGGACCTGGTCTATGAGTGCCATACCCTTCTCCGTCGGGATCAGAGTTTTTTTCTGGCGGGTGATATAACCAGTTCGCAAGAGTCTTTCAATAATTGCTGCTCTGGTGGCGGGTGTACCCAGCCCTTTCTGTTTCATGTAGGCCGCCAGATCTTCATCATCCAGCTCCTTGCCGGCGTTTTTCATTGCTGTTAGAAGAGAGGCGTCATCGTAGGGCTTGGGAGGGCTGGTTTTGCCGTTCTTTATCTCAACCTTCTGTTTAGGTACGCTTTGATCTTTACTCAATGGTGGCAACTGTTGTTGTTCGTCTTTCTTCCCACCTTTTTTCTTGCCGCTTCCGGTGGTGGCAGCACCCGGGTCGATTATGGTCCAACCTTTGTCTTTTATCACCACTCCCTGGGCCCTGAAAGAATGCTCGCCAAGCTTTAGAATAGCCGTGGTCTCATCTCTTATCTCCGGTGGAAGAAAAACACTCATAAATCTTGTGGACACGAGTTGATAGATGTTTTTCTGCTCCGGCGACAAATTGCCTGGTGCGGTTTTGTTGGTGGGAATGATGGCATGGTGATCGGTGAGCTTGCTGTTGTTGACATAGCTCTTACCAAGTTTGGACTTTAGTAAGCCCACTTCGATTTTGCCCGCTTCAATAGATTGCTCTTTCAGGGCTTCCACAGCCACCGCGGAAGTGGTTGGCGCTTTCAGGACAGCGGAGAGAACTCCGGGTAACTCCGGGACAATATCAGTGGACAGATATCTAGACTCTGTTCTGGGATAAGAGAGTATTTTATGGGTTTCGTAAAGGCTCTGGGCTATGTCCAGGGTCTTCTGAGCCGTGTACCCGAAGCGTTTGTTGGCGTCTTTTTGCAGGGTGAGAAGGTCATAAAGACCGGGAGGATTCATTCTCTTTTCCACGGTGGAGACGGATGATACCACCCCTTCGGAAAGCGGTTTCACCGCATCCAGAATTTTCTTGGCCGAGTCCTTGTCTTTCAGCCTTGTTTTTGGCTTTTCGCCAGGAGTTATGTACTTTGCCTTGAAGCCAGGTTCAAAGGTGGAAATAACTTCAAAGAATTCATCGGCGTTGAAACTCTCGATTGCTTTTTGTCTCTCCACCATCAATGCCAGGGTAGGAGTCTGCACCCTGCCTATGGTGCAGAGTTGCTTGTTAATGATGGTATAGGCTCTGGTGAAGTTAAGACCAACAATCCAGTCGGCCTGGGATCTTGCCATGGCCGCTGCAGCGAGGCTGTCGAACTCTGAAGAAGGTTTTAACTTTTTCATGCCACTACTGATGGCGTCAGCAGTCAATGAGCTGATCCACAGTCTCTCCACCGGTTTCTTGCTACCGGTCATTTTATAGATCAGTCTGAAAATGTGCTCGCCTTCTCTACCGGCGTCTGTTGCGCAGATAATAGAGTCGGTGTCTTTAGCGAGGAAGAGGTTTTTGATCGTGGTGAACTGATTTCTTGTCTTAGGCTCTACTCTATATTTCCAGGTTTCCGGGATCATCGGTAGTTGGTTCAGTCGCCAGGGTTTTCCCCAATCCGAATTCATAGTCTCCGGTTCGGCTTGACTGACCAGATGCCCGAAGGCGTATGTGACCCTGTAACCGCCACCTTCAAAGTAGCCGTCTCGCTTCTGATTGGCACCGATAACGGCTGCAATATCTCGTGCTACTGAGGGTTTTTCGGCTAGGATTACTTTCATCAATTAACTCGCAGGATATACCGGGCTTCAACAAACAAAGACAATGGGTTTGCCCGATTATAGGCTTGCAAGATTGATATCGTCGAGAATTCCAACACCTGGTGTATATATCAAAAAGGGACAATTAATCTAAGTTTTTCGGATTTAAAACAGGCTATATTGACCGGCTAAAAATCTGATAGACGAAATATATGGACCGGATATTCCGGCGCTCCGGCGAAATCACTTCTTCTTCTTTTTGTCGAAGTGATATTCGAATAGGTCTTCAATATCGTTGCTACCCGGGGTAAAGAGGGTGAACTCTGTTACGCCTTTTACCACTTTGTAGGGCGGAACTTTGAAAAGGCTCATGTCAACCTCTGTTTCGCGTAGTATCAGGGTTTCCAGAGCCAGCCCCCAGTCCGAGCTTTTGGTCAGCTGTTTTCTGTATTCAACCTTGAGCGGATAGCCGTATTTTGCGTCGTAGAAGAAATTTATGGCATAGCTTTTCACCAGGCTGGGTGGAGCTTTTATTTTTGAAGTCAGGGTGTAGCGCATTACCGGGAAATCTTGCCTCATGAAGCCCTCTAATATTTGGCATTCATAACCGTTTAGCCTGGTCTTTCCGGCCGGCTTTATTGTTCTTGAAAGTAGAAGTCGGTCGTAGTTGAAGAGATTACTGAAGGGATACGGGGTATCCGTGCCCCAGATCAAGCAAGTGCCGCTCTCTTTGCTTAGAAAATAGACCTTATCGTGGGGAGGTTTGTGAATACTCTGAACAACACCGTTGTCGACGAAGGCATAGTCTTTGTTGAAGATTATCTTCGTCTTTCCGAAAGATTCACTCGAAGCTGTGATCTCAAGAGCTTTGATTTTGATTCCTGTGTCTTTTGCTTTTGCGGTGCCAGAAGCCGCAGCCTTCTTCTGGGGGCTATCCTTCTTTTCAATGGAAGCTTCTTTTAAATCTTTTGGACTATTCTCTCCCCCTTTTGCAGAGGCATCGCCTGACGGCTTTGTTTCCGTTATCTCTTGGGAGCAAGAACTTATAAAAATGGACGAAAGCGGAATTAGAATTGCGATTATCGAAAGAAGCAGAATCCGGCTAAGATCCCCGAACAGGGCTCGGCCCCCGGGGGTACTTTCTCTTGTTTTGGACCTTCCAGGCGCCATGCCGTTTTTTCCCTTCTTGCCGTGTTCGGGAACTATTGCTCTTACTGTTCCACGGGGCTTCATATAATACAACGTTGCGGTCATTATCCATAGGCTATAATCAGCTGGCCTGTTTGTCCTATCTTCGGGGTATTGAGCAGGCGTATTTTGAAAGCGAGGGGAGATTTAAGGTGGCTAATACGGCATCAATAGTGAAGATACAAGCAGCTGAGGCGCGACCTGACTCTGAACCAAGGCGAATCTTCGGCGCATTCAGCGCATTCGGCTACATAAATTCGGCTTCCTCCATGATTTTGTCTTTTGTCACGCTGGCACTCAGTCTTTCTATGGCTATGATCACTGTCCCTGCCTGCGCCGAGAGTGTGGCTCCGGTAAAAGCGAGTGAACCGGTCAGCCCAATTCCGGAAGGAGCCGATGAAAAAGCCTGGAACCTTTTGAAATCCGCCCATGACGCCAGGCAGGTATTGCCTTCCGATTTTGAAGGGTTTGACGCTCTCTTAAACTATTCTGTAAATGGAAAAAGCTATGAGGGAAAGCTTGTCTTCAGGAATAAAGCCGGTGGTACCAATATTGATATCGCCGGTGTCGATAAAGACGAGATGAGCTGGCTCAAAGACAAGCTTATCAGCATGATCGGACATCGCCGCGGAGGAGAGTTTTCCGAGCGTGATGGTAAGCACAAGATTACCTTTGGCGGTAATGATTCAGATAAGAATCGGCAGAACCGGCTCGGCACCCTGGTATTTTTGAATGACAAGCTTAATTCAAGCTATCGAGTCAAAGATCGCAAGGTTATGGAAGTGACCAGGATGATGGGCAATATAGTGTTCACCATCTCGGTGATTCAGACCATGACTGCTGATCCCGGAAAGTATCTGGCCCATCATTTCCTGGTTACCTATAGAGACAAAAAGTCCAGCGCCATTCAACAAGTGGACGGATTTAGAGATAAGTACAAGAAGATAGATTCTATCTGGCTGCCGGTTAGAAGAACGGTCATAACAATAACCCCTGAAGAGAAGACTCCGGATATTCGCCAGATTGAGCTATCTCGGATCTCTGTGCTGCGCAAGAAGGCGGAGTGAGGACTTAGATAGCTTTGAGGCTTTTAGAAAAAGAATGTCGGACATCTCAAAAAACGATGTAGAGAAAGCACAACCGGAATTGAAGGATAGTGACCGACCATCGGTTGTTCCGGAGAGTTTTCTGGTTCGTACTCTGATGAAGTTCGGAATCTGTAAATCGGCTAAAAGAGCCATATTTATAGCTGTTTTCAGTTTCTGGCTTCTTGCATTTCTGCCTCTGGTGCTTCTTTCCGTTTGCGAAGGCACCGCCTGGGGGGATGGCGTTCATATGCCTTTATTTGGTGATGCGATTACTTTGACCCGATACCTGGTCGTAGTCCCCGTTCTGATTCTTTCAGAGATTGTCACCAAGACATGGATGGGAAAAGTGGGCGAGCATTTTTTCTCTTTTCTGGAAAGTCCCAGAGACGACCAGAAGAAACTTCAGGATCTAATTGCGAAAGTGCTCAGTTTTAGAAGTTCCATTCTCGCAAATCTGCTTGTGTTGGCTCTGGCTGTCACCCTTTCGATGTTTGGTACCAACGTTGTTCTGGTGGTCGATCAATCCAGCTGGCAGGCGACTGTTCTGGATTCTGGACATTCTCTAACCAATCCTGGTTATTGGAACGCTATTGTCAGCCAGCCTCTATTCCGCTTTGTCGTCCTTGGATGGCTGTTTGACTATATTGTCTGGATTTACTTCCTGTACAGAGTTTCTAAGTTTCCCCTCAAGGTGATTGCCACCCATCCTGATACTGTGGGCGGGCTCAGTTTTGTCCGGGTTGCCCAGTCGCAATATTGTATTGCCGCATTCGCATTTTCTTGTGCTGTCTGCGGTATGGCAGCCCAGACGGTTCATTACATGAACGTGAGCTTGCAGTCTTTCAGCAATCTTGGCTTTCTCTATCTGATTCTTAGTTTGATTTTCTTTTGCTCGCCATTGCTTTTGTTTACTCCGGTATTGGCGAAGTCGAAGTTGAACGGTGTGTTTTCCTATGGTGAACTCTGTAGTCGACTCTGCCATCAGTTTGCCGACCGCTGGCTTGGAGAGCGCCGGGATCCTGAGGATTTGATTGTCTCCAGCACCGATCCGTCTGCTCTTGCCGATATGAACGGCAGTTACCAGGCGGTGTTGAGTATGAAGCCATCTTTGATAAGTCGGCAAATGATAGTGGTCTTCACCGGCGCCACTCTTTTGCCCGCACTACCTTTAGTGGCATCTGTGATGCCTATCAAAGAACTTCTCAAGCAGATCTTCCAGGCTTTGACTTGATAAATTTTTGATGACGCTCGCTAAAATCGTTTAGAGGTTATAGGTGGGGGGCATGTCAATAATGGCTGCTTTATTACTAATACTCTTTGCTTATGACCAACCATCCTTCCGCTGGTAGCAATAACCCGCCTAATGAACGCGTTCCCAGTGTTCCTTCGGACCGGTATGAGTTAATGGGTTTACTTGGATCTGGCGGCATGGGTACGGTTTTGAAGGCTCGCCATGCCCAGCTCAATAAGTTGGTGGCTATCAAAGTCTTGAATATGGAGTTGATTCAGGACAGATCCAGCTTGAGCCGCTTCGAGACAGAGGCGAGAGCCGGCGGACAACTCTCTCATCCTAACCTGGTTGCTGTTTTTGATTTTGGCTACACTGTAGACGGTGAGCCATTTTTCGTAATGGAGTATGTGGAAGGAGCAAGCCTGGGTCAGCTTGTGAAGAAGTTTGGAAGATGCAGCAATGAGGACTTTATAGAAGTTTTCGGCCAGGCACTGAAAGCCCTCAACTATATCCATCGCAAAAATGTAATTCACCGGGATATAAAAAGCAGCAATATAATGCTCCAGGTGATTGAAGGTGACAGATATATCAAGCTTCTGGATTTTGGAATCGCCAAGGTACTGGCGGATAGCGGGGTGACCATGCAGCAGCTTACCGCCACCGGTGAGGCGATAGGTAGTCCCCTGTATATGAGTCCTGAGCAGTGCCGGGGAAGCACGGTTGACGCTCGGGCTGACATTTACTCTCTCGGCTGTGTGATGTATGAGTGTTTTGCCGGTAATCCTCCCTTCCGGGGTGAAAACGCCATGCAGACTATCCAGATGCATCTCAATGCTGCTCCTTCGCCTCTGGCGGCTCTTTGTCGCTCGGAGCAGGAGCTACAGATAGCAAGTTTGATTCACAAGTGCATTTTGAAAAAACCGGACGATCGCTTCCAGTCAGCAGGTGAGCTGGCAGGCTATCTGGAGGAGGTGAAGCATGTCGGCACTCAGGTTTCTGCCATCCAGAGACCGGTTCCCACCAGCGGAAGCGGCATGGGGAACCGCTGGAAGAAAGGACGGGGGACAAGTACCGACAATCCGGTTTTTCCGAAACAAGAAGCCGGTCAGAATGCTCGACCCACTGGGATCCAGGCTTCCGGCCTGCACAAAGCTTTGCGTCCCGGGGCTTTCAACGCCGGGGCTCCTGAATCTGCCGGATCGCCGCCGGGAGCGGTGCCCGGGCAAAATATGCCAGGCAGACCCCATCTTCAGGGTGGGCAACCGGGAAATATGGCTTCTGCCCCAATGGCTTCGGGTCTGAGCCAGACTTTCAAAACCGGCGGCATTGACCAGGGCAACCTGCCCATGGGGGCAGGACAAAGCCAGGCTATGGATGGGCAAAACCCGACCGAGGCCGATGACTCTGGTAAGCCGCAAGCCAATAGTGGGCTGTGGCATATGCACAATGTGGCAGGTCAGCAGTCCATGGCTTCTCGCAATCACTATGAGGCCGAGAGGCATTTTCTCCAGGCGGTGGAGCTTGCCGAGCAGTTCGCTCCCGGAGACCTGCGTTTGCCTCAGACTTTGAATAAGTTCGCCAACTGCTTAAAAGTTCAGGGACGCTATCAGGACGCCGAGCAAACTTATCTGAAGGCTCTTAAAATCATGGAAGCCAGTGTCGGTCCCACCGACCGCGAGCTGGTTTTATTCCTGGAAAATTATGCCAACTTGTTGCGTATCTGCGATCGAGAGCAGGAAGCGGCAAAGCTGGACAAACGCATCCAGGCTATTTTAAAAATCTGATCGGGCTCAGCGCCTTTCGCCTATTGTTAGAACTGAGGATGACCGGTCTGAAGGCTCTGGTTTCTGAGCTGCAGATAGCAGTTAGCCATAAGAAGCTGGAAAGGTATCATCACAAAAGGATTGATCAGCGCTCCCAGGAACGCACCGACATCTTCCGGTTTGAAGTGCATGACGAAGCTCATCGCCACCGCTGGAATAGCTGCTATAAAGACAGAAACCGTGGTGACGAAGAATAGCATCAGAAAGACGAGGGCACCGAATCCAAGAAGTTTCAGGCGGGTTCCTTTGGATAATTCGGAGCTTAACTTAATTGCTTCTATGGCACCGCAGTCTCTATCAACCATTAGAGGGAAAGTGAAACAGGTGTGGAGAATGAAAATCACCCCTGGAACAATGAGCAGAAGTAGTCCCAGTGCAGCACCGATACCGATTATGATCCCAGCCAGTAAAAATCGAAGAAAGAATCCCGGCTTCTGAAATAGATATGAGATCTCCGGCATGCCTTCTTCTGCTACGGTGACAAATACTTGCATGAAACCGCCGACCATAAGCAGAGAGGCGATGCCTCCCAGTATGGCTCCCACCGGTTGCAGTCCGATCATTTTGAATAGAAACGCTATGGCGTTGGGACCGAGAGTATAGACAAGATTGATCAAAAGAAGGATCACGAAATATTTGCCGATATTGTCTTTGGCAAAGTTGAACGCTTCTGAGAAATTAAGGGACTTCTCCTGGCCCTGGGGCATCGAGGTTGTCATATTAATAGATCGCTTCGGTTGGTGGAACTATAGAATGGTAACCGAATTGGTATCAATAGTCGAACCTTATACATTTAGCTTTTTGGTCGACGGTATAGGGTCTGTCGAATATCTTAGGTCCGATCAATAGGAAGGATAGACCTGCCGCCGGATATATTTTTACGTATGACTTGTGAATCGGGCCGACCACGACACGCTCCGCCACACCCGATGAATACATAGTGATTTTCGGTTTGATCCCTAATTCGCTATAAAGATGCGGTGGCATGGCGATACCATCGACCGCGCATCCGGTATCAAAGCAAGCGGCTGTTTTATGACCGTTAACTTCTATTTGCACCAGCATGATGTTGTTGTAATTTTTGAAAGGCAGTATCCAACGATCTTGATTTTGTTGTACTCCTTTGACCCTGGTTTTACCATTGGTAGCTGCCACAATCGGTCTGGTTTTGCTCTCTGTCCCGTCTTCAAAAGGCTCTTTGGTGAGACGCACATAGAAATCATCGATGGAATAGGAGTACTCTTTGAAGAAGTTCTGTCCTATGAGGCTTACTCCTGATTCGGTGGTGGCAAGGATTTTTACTTTTCTTGTAATATCATGCAGACTAATCTCCACGACGCACAGTCTGCCTATACTCATGCCATGTGGTCTGGCCATGGGGATTCTCTGGGCTCTCGCTAAGACCGCCGCTGGTATTACATTGGGAAAGTCTGTGGTGCTCAAAGTACAGGACGAGGCGCCGGTGTCGAAAATCATCTTGCAGTCGTGACCGTTCACCCTGGCGTTTACGCCCAGGTGCCCCCTCTCCTTTCTATAAGGAATGCGGGATTTTTCCGGAAGGGCTTTCCACTCCTTGTAAGAGATCTTTTCCTGAAATAGACTCTTCTTTTCCGGCTTTTTCTTCGCGCTCTCGACAGTAGATTTTGTGTTTTTAGAATCACCCAGGGTGAGATAGGCTCTGGCTAGTTTTGCCTCTTTCGAATCGGGCCAACGATCGATGATATGTTTGAAAACAGTGGTTGCGTTTTTTGACGCTTTCAAATTGTGGTAGCAGAGGGCCAGATAATAACTGGCTGTTGCTCCGTTCGGTTTCTGGGCGAGGCTATGAAAAATCTGGGCTGCGCCCTGGTAGTCTTTTGCCTGATAAAGAGCCTGGGCTCTTGCCAGGCTGTCCTGGGCCATGGAGTCTGGACCCCAGAGGAAGACGAGGCTGAGCAAAAGTATTTGAATTAAAGCTTTTGAAATTCGATAGACCAAGGATGATGGACCTTTTGGGATTTCTTACCTGCCTGAGCGCTATAAAGAGATAGATATGGCAGAGACTTTTTCAATTATATCGGTTATGAAATGACGCCGGGGCATTTCTGGAATCCAGGAAATACCCGGGACTTTCATTAAATGAAGGTTAATGACCCGCAGATGTCAAGTGGAAGCAAATATAATTGAAGATACTTTAGTAAGAGTGTTCAAAAATGCACCTGGACAAAAAGAAAGCGGTTTCAGTCGCTTTAATAGATTCGCAGAAAAACTGGCAAATAATTCTGTTGAAGCGTTGCGGCTCTAAGGTTGTGGACGCACTAATTATGGGCTCCCTTGGAGCTACGGTTGTGGCATCTTTTCTATTGGCCGGAGGAGATTTCACCCCCTTCAATAAAGTGCTTTATTTAAGCGCGGTGGCTTTCGCTATCGCATTCCTCGACGTTTTGAGTCTTTCCGGATTTGTCGTGCTCATATTGTTCATGTTCTTCGGTCTTTTTCTTGGTCCCTCATTTCTTGACGGTTATAGGGGTCAGTTATTTTTTAGTCTTCTACCGCTGAACTTTGTTTTTCATCTGCTTTATGAGAGTAAGCAGGGAGCTACTCCTGGAAAGAAGCTCTTCAACCTTAAGGTGGTTAATGCAAATGGTGAGCGTCTGAGTTTTATGCAGGTGGTCATGCGCCATGGAGCCAGAATGGTTTCGGCGGCTTTGATCCTCTTTCCGTTTGTCCATCTTTTATTCGGGACCAAGCTACAGCTCTTCCATGATTTTTTATGCGGTAGCAAAGTTATTGATACGACTCGCGATAGTTCCGAATCTGAGGCCGGAGCAAGCGTAGATCAGACTATTCAGTGCGCCGGTCTTCTAAGAAGAGTACCGGCAGCTTTAGTAGATTGTGTGGCGGTGGCTTCCATTGAGACACTGGTGGTGGTTCTTGTCGTGTTTGCCGGCGCCTATCTACTGCCATCGCCGAACACCGCCACCCAGGGATGGATTATGATGGGGGCCACCCAGGCCTTTGGTGCTCTTCTTTCACTTGCTTGTGCCATGTTCGTTATGGCTATGTTTGAATCCGGTCCATGGCAAGCCTCACCGGGCAAAGCTTTGATGGACTTGAAAGTGACAAATCTGGATCTGAGCCCCATCAGTTTGCAAGATGCTCTTCTGAAGCAGCTTGTCCAGGCTTTTGTCTATGTGAGCTTGCTTCCCATCGCATTGCTTGTAAGCGGCGCCGGTTTTTTGTTACACGGACTGGGTCAGGTATCATGGTTGAATCCGGTCTTTATCCCCCTGGTCGGCTGGGGCCTTTTCTATTCCTTATATGGTGCGTTCGCTTGTTTGACGGTCTATCAGAACAGACAAACCGTAATTGATCGTTTCAGCTCCAGGTATGTGTTGTTAGAGTCCGGCGGCGAATCCGGACCTAGTTCTAGTTCTAGTCTGAGTCTTCATGGACCTGCTTCGACCAGGGCCAAAATTGGTAGTGATGCGGAGAGGAGCAAGTGAAAAAGATAAAAGCACTGATGATAGTGGCATCCCTGGTTTTGATTTCCAATGTTCTTCTGGCGCGAATGAAGAGTGACCCGATGGTCTTTGCTTTTGTGGCGCAGTTCGCACTTGAGGCGGCTGATACTAAGCTACCGAGGTTGATGCCTTCTTTCTTTCAGACTGAAAATCTCAAGTATGGTTTCATAGACAAGAGTGGTTCTTATGTGGTATCGCCCCGGTTTGATGACGCTGGGGATTTCCATGAGGGGTTGGCCCTGGTGCGAAAAGGAAATCGCTGGGGATATCTTACTACGGATGGCTCCGTCGCCATTCCTTTCCAGTTTCATCGAGCCAGGGACTTTTCCTATGGATTGGCGGCAGTGCGCAAAGGAAAGTTATGGACTTTCATCGACCGGAATGGGGAACTGATCACGCAGTCTCAGTTTGTCAAAGTCGATGATTTTGGCGGAAGTTTCGCGGTTGTCCACGATCTCAGTCATCAGGGATTACTCGACCGCAACGGCTCCATGGCTCTACCCATCACAGCCGATACAATCGGTGACTTCAAAGATGGTATCTCTAGAATCCAGATCGATGGCAAAACAGGATATTTTAACGATAGTGGAAAATGGCTTATTGAGCCAACCTATGACGAAGCTGGGGAGTTTAGCCAGGGACTAGCCGCCTTTCAAAAGGATGGAAAGTGGGGCTATCTCAATACTGAAGGAGAGGTGGCTATCTCTCCCCAATATTTCTATGCCGGAAGCTTTATCGAGGGCTCGGCCGTTGTCGGAGTCGCAGGCGGCAAAAGTCAGATTATCGACAGGGAAGGACAGGTGTTGGTTCCGAAAGCCTTTTCGAAAGTGGCCGTGGCTGTACCTCGGGCAGACTTCAGCAAGCTGATAAAGATATCCGCCAGCGGATTGACACCGGTGGCGGATACTAAAGGTTGGGGCTATGCTTCCAATGAGACCGGGGAGATCGTGATAGATACACAGTTCCCTGAAGCCCAGCCATTTTTTGAGGGCTTAGCTTGCGTCGGTTCTGAAGTTTCCAAAAATTCGAAAGACGCGAAAGTCGCTAACGACTAATCGCTTTTGTTAACTGACTATTATCGCTTCCAGCTTTTCATAGTCAGCTTCTTCCAAACCGTTGCTGTTATTTCTTATCTCGGTCATCATGTCGTCCGCGCTGCCGTTGCTGAACTTGGAGCTACACTCGGCATGGGCAAATCCCTTGCGACCGAAACCGCCTTCTTCTTCGGGTTCGATATAGACGTTGACCCTGAGAACCCCTTTTTCAATCTTGCCTTTGCAGTCGATACAAGAGCTGCGACCGGTCTTGGCGTATTCCGCATAGGGACTTCTTTGAGCTTTCTTCGGGGGCTCTTTTTCCGCTGTCTTAGCCAGTTTAATCAGCTCTTCTCTATCAGGAACTTCTATCTCGACCTCATCGAGAGTGTCTAGAAAAATGTTTGTTTTGTTCTTGGCCGCGCATTTGAGATGGTGCCAGCGATAACCCATCTCCCCATCCATAAATGGATTCGGAGCCTCTTCGCCAAATCTCAATTCGCCTTTTTCAATTTTGGACCTGCAGGACTTGCAACTAGCCCGACTGGACCTTGCCGCTTCTATGGTATGTGCCATGCTCACTACTCCATTTCTTGCCAGATTTCTAGGGATTCTAGCATTGTGGCTTAGCTGAATCCTTATTTACTAGTTGCAAAGTGGGTGTTTGTGTCAACCCGGGCTGAACCTGACAACCAGATCGGTCTTGCTTTCAAGGGCGGGAATATGGATTTGCAGGTCCACAACACCCTTTATGCTTCGCTCTTTTGGAGATAGCTCTATGGGCGATAATGTAAATTGAGCACCTGCGGGTCTTAAAATTTCGGCGGTCAGCTTCCTCTGCGAGTCCCGGGAGCTAAACAGCGCACGCCTGGCAGCTGACTTCAAGCTGATAATTTTGTCCGTGTGCAGGTGCCATACACAGGATTCGCCCTTCTTTCCTTCGATTCTGTCCGAGAGCTCCAGGCAGAAATCTTCTCCTCCAGCCCGGAGCACCTTGAAAGTTCTTGTGACGTTCACTTTTCTGTCGGAGATCACAGGCGCCGGGGCAGTATCAGATTGATAGGCTTCGGTAAGATCCATGGTGGCTTCAAATTTATCGCCCCGGTCTTCAAATGCTGTCACCGGTGATGATGCCTGCACCAGTTGATTGCGGCCGTTTATCTCCAGGGTGTTTTGACCTTTTGTGGCGAGCCTGTAATAGCCAAATCGCTCGTTGCCGAAGTACCCGGGCAGACTGTAGTTGTCCGGTCCAAGCTCCATAGCCCAGCGTTCTGAGAGCCAATCTAGAATGAAAGTTCCTTGATCCAGATGGGCGTGACCTCCAGAATTCTTGCCGCCTTTAAAGGCCAGATAAAGCGCGTTCTTATCTGTCCAGTTTGATCTATAAAAGCCTGTATTTATCCCTTTGAATAAGTGTGCTCTTGAAAGCCCGCTATTTTTGGCTTGCGTTGTTATAGATCTATCCGGATAGAAAAGCAAATGGAAGATGTCGGTGATGTTACCGGCAGTGTCAAGTTCGGCTCCGGCAAAGATCGGCTGCTGAAATTTCTTTGCCAGCCAGAACATCTGGGAAGCTCTTCTCTCTTCATCGCTGGAGTCGGCAAAATTGAAATATCTTTTTGTGGGACTGGTGTAGTGGATTCGGAAAAATCCTGTTTTGGAAAAGCCGGGAAGTTTTGACCAGCCATTGTCTTCACCCAGGGCTGTGTTCAGTCCGGAGAGCATGAACATGGCGTATTTAGTACCATAGCACCAGTATCCGGCTCCTTCCGGCCAGCCGCCATCCGGGGCAAATGTTGCCATCGCGAACGGTACCGAGATTTTGGTGCAATTCAGAATCCGTGAGGCTAGCTCAGGCTCTTCATCGGCTATGGCCAGGGCACCAAGGGTCATGCCACCATTGCAGACTAGATTCCAGTTGAAAGGAGAGTAGGTCCACCATTTGTGGAATTCGTATTCTCTAAGACCTGGCTTGAGTCCCAGGTCCATAATCGCCTTTTTTATCTTCTCTCTGTCTCCCGGGCTTAACTCTTCATAGAGCCAGTCATATCCCAGGGAAAGTGCCGCTGTCATCTCGGCTACATCGAGAAAATGAACCGGATTCCAACTCTTCTTATCTGCGGCAGACAGCATCTCCAGGCGGGCTCTTTCGGCATAGCGCCTGTCAGGACAGATTAGATAGAGCCCGGCCAGGGTGGTGATTCTTTTAAGCGCAGTGCGGCTCACTCGCAAATAGTTTCCATCTTCGGAGGCGTCAAATGATACCGGCTTCTCACCGATTATCGCCTCTGCCTTCTCTTTCATGTTTTTCAGGAGCCGCTTGCCGTGCTCGCTCCGGGAAAGTCTCTTTTTGATAGCGCCAATCTCATCGTTCAATATGATTAAGCGCGGATGACCTTTTTTGAGATTATCGAGAGAGGCCAGACGAGGAGCCGGCGTTTCGACAGCGTATTTTTTCAGATTGGTGACCCAGGCGATAGCTTCTTCCCTGTCTTCAAAAACACCGGGAAGTGTTTTCTTGGGATTATATGGCTCAGGCTTCTTCGCGTCTTTTTTACCCGGGACCTGGCTTTTGTCCATCGCTTGAGCGACCATGCCTGGCCCGGGGCTAACTCTCCGATCCATCCAAAATTGGATACCCCGGCCCATTGCCAGGACCGAGAGCAAGGAAAGTATCGCCAGGTATAGCCTTTTCAGTTTTCGTTGTCCGATATCTAGATGTAACTATCTATTTATCTAGTTGGCTGCAGCTCGTTGAGCGCAGGCACTTCCTTGCCTTCCAGGTAGGTGGAGAGCTGATCCAGGGAGAATTGCACCCCGGAGTAGAAGTCACCGAATATTCCATATTTGGAGCTTGCTTCGTCGAAACGCATGGTGTAAATGAGCTTCTTGAAAACGGCGGGATCATCAGCATAGAGATCCACGCCCCACTCGTACTTGTCGAAGCCGATGGAACCTGAAATTACCTGGGTTACCAGACCATGATAGGCTCGTCCGATTTTGCCATGATCAAGCATGAGCTTGGAGCGTTCTTCGAAGGGGAGGGTGTACCAGTTGACGTCCTCGCCGCGCTTCTTGTCCATGGGGTAGAAGCATACATAGCGACGCTGGGGGATTTTCGCCCAGAGTCTTCCGGCGTGGCGCGGATTTTTGGCTTGTTCATCCAGCATCGCGTCGAAGGCTTCGTTCCATTCTTGAGAATGGGGGGTCAGACCTTTTTCTTTCAAGGATGCGTGAATTTTGCCGGTGGCGTCATAGAGACCAAGCTCCAGAATCGACACGTAAGAAGAGGTCGGTTTCAAATATTTCTTCAGGCGCAGCTTGTCGAAAATGGTCTGGGCATGGGCAAGACCGTCATAGACCTTACTGTAATGGGTCAGCATCAGATCGCCCTTGTGTCCCAGCAATTGGGCAAGACCGACATCGGTATCATCTTTTTTCAAGGACTGAAGCGCTTCTCTAGCTTCTCTGGCGATCTCTTCCTGTTCATTCTTCTCAAGCTTATCGAAGGAGATCCGGTCGAACTCAAACATGCGGTGAAGGATCCACCAGCTGTCCAGGGATTCAGGTACGTCGGGATGGCGCATGTCAGTTACTCCTGCAAATAGCACTTACGATTCAATGGACCCGATGATATCAGAGGAAAGCCGGGATACAGGATATTTGGCCTGTTCATTTTAATAGTTCGAGGTTAACAGTTCGAAGAATTGTCCCCTTTGTCCTTCTTGACATGCGGGGTGTCTCTGCTGATCTATTCGAATTGGATTTCAATTTCGCAGCATCAGGATCATCTTTTGGAAGTGGATTGTAAGATAGGTGCTGGCCTATCCCGGAAGAGTTCTATTTTGCTTTTGTACTCGCTACTTTTGCTCATTCCTATCTTCGCCATCGTTATCTGGAATTTTTACGACACGACGGTTCCTTTTTACGACACGGCGATGCATATGTTGCGTTGCTACAACTATGCTGACCTGTATAAGAGCGGTGCCTTATTAAGCAACCCTATTCTGCTGCTTCAAACAAGCCATCTATATCCTCCCGCTTACTACATCTTCGGCGGCTTGATTATATGGGTGTTTGGAAATCCGGCTCTCGGTGATCCAATTTGGATCGCCCCATTTTTGCGAGTGTTTTACCTGGTCATACTAATGGGCGCTACCTATTGGCTGACAATCTGTCATTTTCTAAACTCCCGGCAAGCCGCTCTGACCGCCCTTCTTATAGCTCTCTCTCCTGCTGTTACCTCAGTCTGTCACGGCAATCTTCTTGATCTGCCTTCCCTCTCTTTGATTGTTCTTTCGATGGCTTCCATCAGCCATTGCGTGAAGAGTCAATCTCTTCCGGCTTCTCTATTTGCCGCTTTCTCTCTGGCGGCATGTTTGTTGATGAAGCACACCTCGGCCCCATTCGTTTTTCTTTTTCTAGGATGGTTCTTTGTGGACGCCTTGAGGAAAAAAGACTATAGATTGGTTTCGTCTTTGCTAGCCGTCGGCCTGGCCGGATTGATAGCGCTTCTGTCCTGGTATGCGGCCAACTGGTCTGAGTTCGTACAGTTTGTGGAAGCCAATAAGTTAGTCAATCACGATGCCATAAATCTGCAAGTGGAGAGGATAAAGTCACGGGTAATCGCCCCCTGGGTGCGGTCAGTTTCAGGACTTGTCATTGCGCTCGGTCTGGCTGCTTTGTTTCTTATCCGTCGCAAGAACCTCAAGGAACTATCGGTGATTTTGATATCGATTGTAGTCCTTGCCATTTTTGCACTCTGTACATTTTTACCTTTCACGGTGAATTCCCAGTGGCAGAGTATGCTTCTCGCGATTGTTTTCTATCTCCATCCATATCGCTTCGGCGTGCTATTCATCGGGCTTCTGGTGGCCGGTCTGGTGCTGGCTACCCGGGAGCAACACAGGACAATGATGTCCTTTACCGTTCCACTCCTGGCTGGTCTTATCGCCCTTGCCGTAATGACAAGCAACTGGGTTCCCCACTCTCGCTATGCCATCGCCGTTTTGGTGCCGATTATTTTGTACGCCGGTCTTGGATTGGAGAAACTTCTCTCCGGTGGCAAGAATCAAAAAGTTTTGGCTTATACCATGGGATCTCTTATTCTAGCCACATTTGTCTTGAGCAATTTTTCTCCCTATCCTATTAGCCCACCACAGCCGGTGCAGAAGGTTGTATCTATTCTCACCTGTTTGATCAAGTTCGACGGACCCTCTCCGGCTGGTCCCAATCCCGATTACAACTGGGGACAGGCTGAAGTGATGAAAATGATATCCAGGGAAAAACAGGTTCCACCAGGACTTTTGATTTTTGCCGATGTGGCAAAATGCAGCACTTCATCGTTTTTATATTTGCGGAGACTGCTGAATCTTGAGAACGTTGCTGTTGAAGCTGGCCTTGTCTGGAACACCAATGGCTATACCGTCAAGAAAGGTGGAATGGAGCCGTTTGGCTGGTTTCTCTTTAAGGATGGTGAAGTGATTAGCGGTTTTTATGCACGTTCGCCGGAGCTGTTGCGCGGGCTGAAAGAGACAAGAGGGCGCATAGAGTCAAAATGCGAACTTGTACTGGAAAAGCAGATTTCAGCGAAAGAAAAAGTCTATCTATACCGATTGAAGGTGCCGGAGAAAACAGATGAAGTTTCATCCATGCTTCCCGGTTCTTGAGTTGGATTTAGCCTAGAAGACTGGCTCTGCCGATAGCGGCCAAGAATGGTCTTTCATGCCGTCTCAAATCGCTGCCGTTGCCTTCCAGCCAGATATAGCCACAGCCTTTTTGAGCCGGTGCCCGGGGCAATACAACCAAGACCTCTCTCTTGCTTCTTTTCCCGGAGCCTTCCACGAATTTTAAACGACCGAGAATGGCTGTTTTCGACTCTGTCTCGTCTCCGATGGAACGCAGTTCCCAGTGACAGCGGTCGATATCCATCACCGTGCCTCCGCGCGTTAGGAATCCGCCGAAGACAAAACAAAAGGAAAGTATATTGAAGAGATCCTGGTCATCGGCATTGGTAGTCGGTTCAAGGGGACGACCTTTGCCTACAGCAAACTTTTCATCCAGCGCTTTTTGAACAAGATTGATGCTGTCATCATCGAAACTTTCATCGGTGGCTTCGAAACAGATCATCGCCATGGAGTTTTTCGATTCAAATTCCAGATAGCCGAAGGGCTGTTCACAGGGCATCACCACTTCCTGGAAACTTTCAGGCAGTTCCAGCTTCTGAAATATTCCGCGGTTCACCAATGTGGTTCTATCGCCCAAGGATTTGTCTCCGGTCTCTGTAGATTGCATCATAGTATCACCAGGATTTTACTGCTTTTGTCTCTATTTGTCGCTGCTTCCGGTGGACGGACTAGAGGTATTGTCAAGGTTGGATTTCAATTCCGGACTTGATTCCTCCACCGGCGATACCAGCTCCACCCGATTGGAGATCTCGCTGGCGCCGGGACGGTGAGAGATTCTCAATCCGTTGATCCAGGATGGTGCCTGGGACTGACCAGTAAAGATTGAGCTTGAGTTGTCGCTATAGATAAGGGGACTTCTTTCTACTTCGAACAATTCTTTTCTCTCTTGATCGAGAATCTGCTCTGAGTGACCACGTCCACCGGTTTTCTGACCGCCTTCTTTCTGGCTTCTTCTCCGTTCGGCATCCGAACTTTCCAGAGATTCTGCTCTTTCCAGGGCTTTCAGCTTTCTGAACTTTTCATCGTTTCTTAGAAACTCTTCTCTTTTTCTTCTTACAATTTCCTCTTTTTTGCGACGAGCAATCTCTTTCTCTCGCTCTTTGCGCCGCATCCGCTCTTCTTCGCGTCTTTCGGCGCGATCTTTCTCCATCCGTCTGATTCTTTCAGCTTCACGTTCTTCTGATTCAAGAAATTCTTGATCCAGTCTCTCTTTCTCTTTTTTCTTCTTAAGCTCTTCTTCTTCCTTCTCTCTTTCTTTTTCACGACGCTTGTCCGCTTCGTCATAGAGATTGAGGGCAAAGCTTATGGAAAGTAGGGGCCAGGGGTCCGGTCCTATGGGGAAGGGATAGTCCCAATCTCGAGCGCTTCCTCCAGGCCAGTTGTTACCTATCGGTCCGGTAGGAGAGTCCTGACACTCGGGCAGGTCTATGTCCGGGTTATAACGTCGTCTGCCGCCGGTGATATTCCAGCTCTGCAGATCCGTCACCGTGCCGTTAATTCTTCTGCCGCCATCACCATGTTGCAAACTGGCGCAGACCAGCCAGTCGTCTCCGTGTTTTTCCAGGGCGGCAAGATACATATGACCGGGGTAGATGCAGACATATCCGCCTTTCTCCAGCAGCTCTTGTCTCATCTTAGGAGTTACCATGGACTGCTCTGAGGTTACTGTCCAGGTATCGCCGGTGATTTTTTTCATGGCGTGGTTGCAGGCTGTGGGGGTGCCGCCCCTGGAACCACGGTCGGTGCGTCTTCCATCAGCGGATAGATAGGCTGCCACACTGGTGAGAATCTCGGAGACCGGGCTTCTGCGTCCGTTGCCGCAGTTCTCTATGGTCCAGTTACCGCCTTGATCGGTGATGGAGAGCAATCCTTTGGGAGGTGTCCAGGTCTCTCCGTTCAAGTCGGTATACTGACCGGTGTTGGTTAACTGGGCAAGCATATCGGTCATTTTGTCGGGGTGTTGAATGATACCGCAGAAAACACCGGAGATCATCCAGCAACAACCCCAGTTGCCCTGGTCATTGGCTTTTACCGGGCAAGCCATGGAAAAAGCCATGCATTCCACCAGTTTTGCCCTAGTTCTAAGGTCATAGGTGGCATTAGGAAGATCCGGATCCAGCATCTTGGACAGATTCTCGTAGGATTTTGTCAGCTTCTCGTCCCATTCGAGCTTGCATTGTTCAAGATCCTGACCGGCAGCTACCTGAGCTTCAACCCTGTTTTCAGCCCGTAGTTCATAACGGTTTAGGATGATTTCAAAACGCTGCTTCTGGGTCTCATCGAGATGGGATTCCATAAGCTCGGTCAGATTGTCGCGCGCTTCTTTGACTCGTATCGAGAAGAATTGACCTTCGGTGCTGTCGGTGACAGGGAGAGGCTCTGTCTCTTCTTTAATAAGCTCTTCCCGCTCGGGAAGTTCGTCTCCCTCGTCTGCGGCAAGTTTCGTCATCACCTGTTCTTTCATGTCGAACAGACTGGTGCTGCTTGCGGTACAGACCATGTTGGAATTATCGATGGCTGAGTTGTCGGTTGATTGCGCATAGCTTGCGGAGCCACGGGTCAGAAGTGCTTCCGTGGCCACTGTGTTTTTGCCTGCCTCCACCGCTGTGATTTTGCCATCATCGTCGATTTTAATTTCGCCTTTCCAGTCTCTGAGCTCTTCAACCATTCCCGAAGCATTGGTTATAGTCAAAGACCAGGAGCTTTTGCCGTCGCCTTTAGCGGCAGCCTTGTCATTGCCCTGTCTGACATAGTGACAGATTCTGCCGTCGGCACCGACAACGCGAGCATACTCAATTTCGTCTCCGTTCTTATACTTAAGCCTTTCCACGGCCACGCCGTCTTTATCGCGAATATTTTTGAATCGACCGTTTTCATCGAATTCAAAGCGAAGACCGTTCTCGTTCTGTTCTAAAACCGCACCGCTGGCGGTGATGAAGTTTTCTTTGCCTGCGGAATCTATGAAGCTGACTATTCCATTTTTATGAACAATAATTCTTTGCCGAGTCTGGGGTGGCTCGGTGTCGGATATCCACCTGTCTCCTACCTTGGTCCAGGTGACTTTGTTTCCATCCGCACCTATCTCCGTCATCTCGACTAGAAGACCATGGTCATACTTGCATTCGACTAATGAATCATCTTCTCTTCTAATATGTTCAATTAGATTGTTTTCGTTGAGAGCCAGTTTGATACCGGAGGCGTTTTGTCTCTCTGGCAGTATACTTCCGTCCGCTCTCTCCAGGGTTCCATCGATGGAGATGGCACCGTTAGCGTATAGCTCTACTCCGCCTTTCAAGACTTTC
>MDTD01069856.1_pt1 | contig 29848 bp, 24 predicted proteins | sample 811221 | NCBI WGS metagenome assembly MDTD01 (sample SAMN05326646, study PRJNA326480) | marine metagenome | isolation source: seawater | place: Pacific Ocean: South West | collected 2011 | reverse complement strand
TGTATTTGGAGTATCGCGATCAGTCCATGGCGAGCTTGCGTCTCGGGGCCCCTGAACGCTATCTGGACAATGAGCTGTTCGTAAAGGCGCTTGGACTGCTATCCGCTGACGAGGCTGCTATTGTCGAAATCGGCTTGCCCGAAATCGATACGGAGGGATTTAGTACTTTGCTGGGGCGGGAGATGGTAAGAGACCTGGCTCACTATCTCAGGGATCACGCATCCCCTATGGTCATGATTGATTCTGTAGATGAGTTGCACGCTTTCAACCTCCAGCATTCTGAATTGAGAATGCCCTATGGTCAGGCGGAGGTTGACCGCATGGTTGAGCTGGACATCAGTCTGGCGGAACTGGAAGCACTTCGTGATAGTCTCCAGAGCGGCGCGCGCGCTGCCATGGAGGCTCTGTTTGCCGGCAGCGACCTCGATCTGCTGTTGAGCATGGATAACCATAATGCGGGATTCGCCGCGCTAGCAAATTTCCCGGCGATCACGGTCCCCCTGGGCTACGCGGACAGCGGCAGGCCGGTGAATCTGACGTTGATTGCACCTCCTTTTCAGGAGCAGTTATTGGTGGATGTGGGCGGAAGATTTGAGCGCCTCGCAGACGCCCGACAGATGCCTGCTGCTTATCCTTGAGTTTGGGTATGCTTAGCAGCAGATGCTCAACTGTTGTACTAATGGAGCGCCTCTGCCTACCAAGTGCCTGTTAGTTGATTGTGCACTCTGACAGCTTAGGTGGCCCGGGGAGGGGTCGAAGTGGTACCGGTAAAGTGTCAGTACGGCGCCATAATAGCGCTAGAATTGGAAAGCGATCTGCCCGGGAAATGCCAAGAAAGTGCCTCGGTGACAGCGCAAAACGCATAGAAGTCAATCGGCATGTCAGTGCGCTGATGTGCAGCATAAACTTAGGCCCTGCTGAACAGCTGAGCGCCTGTAACTGGATTGAAGGGCGGCGAACCGGGAGAGGGCATGGACAATACCGAGAAAAATAAGAGCATCACACAGACGTGGTTTGCGATTGCGCTGTGGAAACGCATCCTTACGGCGATGGTGATTGGCGCATTACTGGGTTCGGTGTGGGGTCCCGGGGCGGAGGCAATTGGCTGGATAGGAGATCTCTTTATCAGGCTGATACGCATGATCGTTGTTCCGCTTGTCTTTGTGACCATTGTGTCTGGTGTGGTCTCGATGGGCGATCCTTCCAAACTCGGTTCATTAGGGGCCAAAACGCTGATTCTCTATATGCTGACCACGCTTGCCGCCATTACGATCGGGCTTATTCTAGCGGTCCTTCTTCAGCCCGGCGTCGGGGTTGATTTGACAGGAGCACCTTCGTCAGCCCTCCAGGAAACCATTCCGCTGTCGGAACGTCTGATTTCCATTGTGCCAGAAAACCCAATCGCTGCTCTGGCAGAAGGCAACATCCTTGCCATCATATTTTTCGCTTTACTGGTCGGCGTAGGTGTACTGTCAGTCGGAGAGTCTGCTGCGCCAGTGGCGGATTTCATGGACGCATCGAGCGAGGTGGTACTGCGCATTACGCACTGGATCATGGAAATCGCCCCATTTGGTGTGTTGGCTCTGATCGCGAGAGTGACCGGCGCCCAGGGTTTTGATGCGATGCTAAATGCTGTGGTGCTGGCAATCACTGTATTGATCGCCTGTGCCGCCCACCTTGTTCTCACCCATGGGGTCGTTATCATGCAGCTGATGCTGAAACTTCCGCCCATCAATTTCTTTCGCGGTGCGCGGGAGGCAATGCTGGTCGCATTTTCCACTTCATCCAGCGCGGCTACTTTGCCGGTCTCCATGTCGGCGGCAGAGAACAATCTCGGGGTGAAGCCGGTTATCGCCTCTACGGTGCTGCCGCTTGGCGCAACAATTAATATGGACGGAACTGCTTTGTATGTCGGTATAGTCTCAATCTTTGCAGCTCAGGCATTCGGCATTGAGTTAACGCTTGCGGATTATCTAATCATGGCGGGAACTACCACGTTGGTCTCCGTCGGAACCGCCGCCGTACCCAGTGCATCTTTGTTCCTGATGGCGGCGGTAATGGAGACCATTGGCATGAGTGCAGAGCAGATAGCCGTGACGGTGGGATTCATTTTCATTATTGACCGGCCGCTGGATATGTTGCGCACTTCGATCAATATCGCGGGTGACCTTGCCGTGTCGACAGCGGTTGCTAACTGGGAAGGAGAGTTCGACCGAGAAGTATTTGATCGGCCGCTGAATTCCTGATACGGAGCAATCAGTTCGGTGCAGGGTCGTCGGGACTGACTTGTCAATGATTCGGGTTTCTATCTGTCCATCCGGCCCTGAAGAATACTCTCATTGAACGTAGACGGTGCCTGCACGATTGTCCCGGTCGCCGAGAAAGCCGATGCGGGACATCTGACGCTGCTGCTGACGCTCCTCCTGCCAGCTGTCGAACACTTCCAGTTCTGCATCATTCAGAAAATATGAAACGGCCGCTCGCTGAGCTGAGGGGGAGTTGAGGGCGAAAAGTTCCCGGCGGATTGACCGACGACCTTGCTGGTTGCTAGCGTTTCCCTCGATAATGTCGCGGCGCGCGCGATTTGTTTCCGTTATCTGGCTTACCAAAAAGTCGACGATCTCCTGCATTCGCTCGTCTGAGACGTCAAGCGCCTGAAAAAATCCACCATAGTTACTCTGTAAGCTCATGATTTCCGAATATTCTTCCTGTTCGAGACTGGCGAGCTGTTTAAGTAAGTGGGTTCGGGTTGTTATGCCGTTTTCCTGCCGCTGGCGTTCTACTTCACGACTGACCCTATGACGAATCTGCTGCTCAATCCGGGAGAGATTAGGGCTGGTCTGTTCCTGTGCCAGCGCGAGTTCTTTATTCAGCGCTGCAGCAGTCCCCTGGCTGGCGCTGAGTTCCCGGTTCAGGCCGGCAATCTGTGACTCGTAGCTGATGCGCTGCTCAGCAAATTCGTCCAGTTCTATGCGCATCTCGCCCAGCAGCGTCTGAACCCGGCTCAACTGATCGGTTTGTAGCCGGGACTGGGAGTAAAACTTAAAGGCCATTGAGATCGCAATGAGCAGTAGCGTGAGATTGCCAGCAAATGCCAGTTTGCCAAGCGGTCTGGCATGCGCTTTCTGCTTCAAGCTTAATTTACTCTGCATGATAACCTCAGCGTCAAATGGACAGTTTACCCTGAAGCGCGACGACTGTCTCAGAACGTAAAGGTCAGGGTGGTTCCGAGACGAAGGTCTTCGTCAAAAAAAGTCAGGAATGATCCGGTTTTGGCGGTAATACTGATGACTTGGGAGCTGACCGACCAATTATCATTAATGGCGTAGTCCAGCCCCAGAAATACCAGCAGAGACTGTGCGGACAGGTCTCCCTGCAGAGTCGCCGATAAATTGAGATCGCCATTTCTCAGGGCGTTGCTGTAGCGGACCAACCAGCTACCAAAAACGCCGTCGTTGGTCAGCGTCTGTCCGGGTAACAAGCCTTCGTCTTCATCGAGTAGGGTCTGAGCCTGAATGCCAAGGCTGACGTTCTGTTCGTTGTCGATAGCATATTCAAAACCGAAAGACGTGCCCAACTGATCCTTTCGAAGGTTGATCGGGGTGGAAAGGGAACTGGTTCCGGGAAAGGCGAAGCTGTCTGCCAGAATGTTGTGGCTGAACGCAAGGTCGAAGTTGAGCAAGACCTTACCTATCGCACGATTTGCACTGAAACCCAACAGGAAGAAATCGTTTATGTCAGGCCGTGCGTCGAGTGTTTCGGGAAAGGGCGGGTCATACCGCAGCTGATTCTCGTACAGATAGGCCGCCATGACCGCGATGTCGCTGCCTTCAAACGATTTCTTCCATTGTGTGCCGGCTTCAATCAGGACCTTCCCTCCACGATCGTAGTCCGGCAAGTTGAAACCGGGATCAAAAAACAATGGGCTACCCCGTATGGGGGCTGGGTTGAACTCGGGATAAAGGTTGACGAAGGTCGACAGACTGCTGTTGTCGGCTGAATCGAAATAATCCCATACCAGCATGGCCTGGCTCAGGCGGGCGTCTTCGATGTCGATGATCGTAAAATCGCGAAACTCGCTGTTGTTGATGATATCGAGTACGGAGTTGCCGACTGTTTCACCCCAGACAACTGTCTGACGACCGAGTTTAAAGCTGTGCTTGCCTCTGCTGCGTTGGATAAACAGATCGTTCAGTTGCCCCTCGGTCTCTACAGCGTCCCCGTTGCTGACAAACTCATAATCCTGGTTCCAGTACACGCGGTACCACATGCTTCCCTGTAGCACCCAGCCCGGGGCGAAAGCGTCCTGGTAACGGATATTGAACTGCAGCCGATTGGTCTCCAAATCGGCTTCCTTGGGAAAGCTGCCGAAGGGTCCCAGATCGATGTTATGACTGTTAACTTGCCCGGAGGTGGATTGGCTGATCCGGATGGTGAAATCTTCAAACCACTTAGCAGTTGAAGATTCTTCACTCTGTTCCCCGAAGGCGCCTGTGAAAATGTCTTCATTAAAGCCGAAGTCGATGTCGGGATCGAAGCTGACATCGGGATCAAGGATCAGGGGCTCATCCTGACGGGCCAGCAACAATGGAGGGTAGATATGCAAGGCCAGAGCAAGGGCCATGCCGGCGATTTGGATAGGGCCCATTATAAAAGAATCAATCCACCTGCTGCCTGAGCTTCTCCAGCTCAGTTTCCCGGAACGCGACATCTGTGAGCGTGCGGGTGGTCAGAAATTCATCTTCGACATCAATGTCTGTATAGATTTCAAGAAAGGCCATGTTTGAGAGGCGGTTGCTAACCAGATTCATCATGGTGAGTGAGCGGGCCATCCATATATCGTTGACTAGCTCTATCCGCGATGCCAGCAGTCGTTTGATTTCATTGTCGTACTGATCAAACATTTCAACTCGCAGCACGACAAAACGCTCTTTGTCCACGTAATTTACGGTTCTGGAGTAGCGCGATTTCCGAGCGCGCTCGGCGTTCGGAATCAGCTCGATTTTCCATACTTCCCGACCCGACTCTGTCGTCTCCTCGAGTACGTTGATTTCGTACTCTTCCAGTTTGCCCGTGTCAGTGTCTTCGGTGGTGAATTCGGAACCGAACACTGAGGCGGGTTCCACATCGTCGTCAGAGTTCCCGCTAGCGATACGCTTTACGCGGCCTAGGGCAGAAAGATAAAGCCAGGTCTCGTTGTCGCGCTGCGTGTCGTCATAGGAGAAAGAGAGCATACCGACGCCACGCTCTGCCGCGGGTTCCTGGACGATGGTGACGTTTTTCGTGTCCTTGCCTTCTTCACCGTAGTTCTTGCCCACTGATTCGAGTGACTTGATTCGAGGGCGCTCAGCGCAGGTAATACGATTGTCCTTAATGCCAAACCGGCAAGTGGACAGCTGCATGCGATTGAATGCTGAGTCTGAAGTCGCGCGTTGGCTTTCCTCCACCCGCTCCATGATTTCCAGTCCTGAAAGATTCTGGGTAGCCGCCGGCGCGCCGAAAACACTCCATAGGAATAATGTCCAGAGCAGTCGCTGAGAGGTCATGCTATTTTCTCCCTTAAATGAATTCGGGTGTCTGCGTCTTTAACGCCGAAGGTCGGTTTGAAGATGATTATCATGGCCGGTATCAGAAACAAATCACAGAGCAGAGCAACAAAGATCGCCGCCGAGCCGAAGAAACCCATTTTGGCCATGCCTAGATAATCGGAGAAGCTTAGCAGAGCAAAACCCAGACCCAGCACCATGGTGGTGAACATGACCGCTTGGCCCACATCGCGAATAGTGGACACCAGGCTTTCACTGATGCTGCCGGTGCGGATCAACTGGACCCGATAATGCGTCATGAAATGAATCGTGTCATCCACTGCAATGCCGATGATCAGAGGCGCGATCAACAGGGTATCGGTATCCAGAGCAATTCCCAGGAGACCCATAAGGCCGAATCCGAGCAGTGCTGGAATCATGTTCGGGATCATCGCCATGATTCCGCCTTGGAAGGAGCCGAGCGTTATGATCATGATGACGCTGATGACTGCAATGGCGAAAGTGAAGCTTGAGAACTGCGAATTAGCCACCTCGTCTGCCATGCGCATCAGCAGGGCCATTGAGCCGGTGAGATAGACTTCCAGCTCGGGGAATTCAGATTCGAGCGGTCCGAATACCTCATCGATCTCCCGTGAGATTTCCTCGAAAAAGCGTTGGTATTGATAGCTTCCGGCGTTGTAAATGTTCAGCGAAATATGGGAGCGGCTGTAGTCGTCTGATACGAGTGCTCGACGGTCTTCGGGGTTGGCGCTGTTGAATAGGTAGAGAAGCTGCGAAATCATCTGGTCATCATCGGGCACCCGATAATAGGCCGGATCATCATCGCTCATGATCTGATAGGTGTCCTTAACGATATTGGCTAGTGAGTTGGTGCGTGTTACCTGATCGGAATAGCGGGTTTCGATGCGACTCTGCAGTTGGTCCATGGCCTGCATCAGGCGCGGATTGTACAGTCCGTCGGACGTGTGGGTATCAACCATGATCACCATGGACATGGCGCCGGCCATATTTTCGTCAACGGTTTCGTACGCTACTCGGATCGCGCTGCCCTCTTTGGTTAGTTCAGTCATGTTGGAGTCAATGCGAATCAGCGTCATCCCATAGGAACAGATGGCGAACAGACTGGCGAACGCACCTAACACCAGCCAGGGGCGTCGTGCGACGATACTTGGAACAGCAGAAAGAATCGCGACTTGCCAATTGACAACGACATAAGTCAGCAGTGAGATGATCGTGATATACGAACCGACCCAAGGCCCTAACATGCTGAAGATTGTGATCACATATAGAAGGGCTGTTCCTACCTTGGTTGTGGTGCTCAGACCATTCCACCGAACACCCAGTCTGTCGGCCAGACTGGCATCTTCGGACCCCGGTGCGCCCGGATGCCAGAGATCGAGTAGAATGGGCAGTAAGACAAGCGTAAAAAAGAAAGCCATCACGACGCCGAAGGCAGACATCATGCCGAATACCTGAATCGGTACTAGCTCTGAGGTAGTTAGAGCCAGCACGCCAGCCATGGTTGTTATCGTCGTCACCATGATGGCCAGGCCTGTCTTGCCGTAGGATTTGGATAGGGCATCGTAGTGGCCATTACCTTCGCGTCGAAAGCTGAAATAGGCACTCATCACGTGAACGCAATCAGCAATTCCTACCGCAAAAACCAGCAACACGGTCAAGGAAATCATCTGTGAGATGGTTACACCTAGCCATACCGTGAAACCCCAAGTCCAAGCCATGCTCGCAGCAATGGTTACCATTGGCCATAAAACCGCGCTGAAGCTCCTGAATAGGATGTAGAGCAGCAGGGTGAAGATAAGTACCATAACTAAACCTAAAACCTGCATTTGGGTCAGAATGTCCATCATGAATTCCATCATCGGCGGGTTGCCTACGGGAAAGAATTCGAATTGTTCACCATATTTTTCATACAGCGCTTTGGTCATGATGTGAAAGCTTGTGTAACCAAGCATGTCTACGGGCTCGAATGAGACTTCTTGAATCTGTGCTGATTCATCGAAACTGAGGTCGAAGCTCTCATCAAGGGGAAATGCATCGAAGTTGATAAAGCTGTCATCCAGTACAACCTCAGCGGCGTTCACAGCCGGCTCGTAACCCTCTAAGGGTTGGGCGCCAAAATCGGTTTGAATCATCACAGCGCCGTAGCGAGCATCAGCTGAATAGAACGCCAGAAGATAGTCTTGCTGATTCAGTGCACGCGCTTTGATTGCAGCGAGGTCGTCGTCGGATTCCGGGAGTCGTTCTGGCACCAGACGATTGGAGAGCAGCGTGTCTCCTTGGTTTTCCTGGAAGCGGAGATTGGCGATCGACTGAACTCGTCGCACATGGTTCAATTCATTAAAGTCCAGATCGATTCCGTTGATAGCGTCGGGGTAATCATCAGGGCTCAATTGCTGCCAATGACGAAGATCATCGGTCAGCTGCTGAATTGCCAACAAAGATACTCGGGAGAAGACGTCTCCATCCTTAGCTCGGTAAACCAGAAAGACCGAATCGTCGCTGCCAAACTGACGGCGATATTCGTTTAGCGCCAGCATCGAAGGGTCTTCCTGATCCAGGAAACTGTCCGTCGTCATGTCGAGTTCGGTGCGGGTAAAAATACCCCATACCATGAGCGAGCTGATGACTATCAGACCAGTAAGAACGAAATGCTTGTAGCTTAGAACCCGGTTGGGGACATGCGCGAAGGCATCACTCAGAACGATCAGCAGTCTTTCCATGGTTCAGCTTCCAGCGTTGGTCTGCAGAAATTTACGATCAGGTGGTTTGGTCAGGGGCAGCGGAAGACTGCGAAGCTCTGTTGCCCATCTAAAGCTGTTGTAATTGGGGCAATGGCGTTGCCGCCCATGTCTCCCGCTTCGTTTCTCGCGAGAGTCAGAAGCTCATTTTCTTGTTGCGCAGTATTGCGTTCAACCAAGAGCAACCTGTCCAAGGTTGATGAACTGGCGCGACCGAGCGGCTCGCAACCGCTCACCTGACTTTCAGAGCGAACTTCCACCTGCTGCCCGGGCCCCGTTAGCTGCACCCAATTGCCACAGGAGGCCAACAGCATTGGTAGGCACCAGACTTTCAGAATACGGCTCATGGTATGTGCGTCACCGAATTTATTCGATAGTTTACGCCCTGCGTCACAGTTCACCAAGTTATTCAGGGGTTACGTTATGTTACGATCTTATAACGTTGTTGTGAAACCCTGGTGTTAATCATTGGCAAAGCCTTTTAATCAAAATACGCCGCTCCCTCGTTTTTGCTGGACTTCGAGCAACCCTTTTATCTGTCTCGAACAGGAGTCAGTTATTTGACGGACATGAATCTCACTCTTCTGTATGAGCAGCTTAAAGCCGTCGTCGGATTGGCCGGGTTTCTCGAGGGGGACGATATTGAGCGAAGAAATTTCAAAGACTGGATGGGTGCTCGCGCGATTCGTCCGAGCTTGTTGTTGCGACCAGATTCCACTTCGCAGGTGTCCCAAATTCTTGCGCTATGCCACAAGAATAACCACCCGGTTGCGCCTCAGGGTGGTATGACGGGCTTGGTATCAGCGGCTGCCCCGTTGGAAGGAGAAATTGCCCTGAGCCTTGAGCGGATGAAGTCAGTCATAGAGGTTGACCCTGTCACCGCCACGATGACGGTTGAGGCAGGCGCTGAGCTACAGACAATTCAGGAACAAGCTGATGCCCATTCGTTGCTGTTCCCGCTAGATCTCGGTGCTCGTGGAAGCTGCACCATTGGTGGGAATCTCTCGACGAATGCGGGTGGCAATCGGGTTATAAGATATGGAATGACCAGGGACCTCGTGATTGCACTAGAGGCGGTGCTGGCGGACGGCACCGTCGTTAATGGCTTGCATAAGCTGAGGAAAAACAACACCGGGTACGACCTAAAGCAACTTTTCATCGGCAGCGAAGGGACACTGGGTGTGATTACCAGGGCTGTCCTAAAGCTGACGGCCAAACCTAGCAGCCAGTCGGTCGCGCTGTGTGGGGTGCGGGATTTCTCCAAAGTGTCGCGCCTACTTATGCACATGCAGTCGCAGTTGGGAGCTAACCTTTCCGCATACGAAGTGATCTGGAAAAATGCGTATCGGCTGATCGATGAGAAGGTCGCTCACATTAAGGTTCCTTTGGCTCTGGATTATGACTTCTATGTGCTGGTTGAGAGCATGGGAAATAACCCTGACACCGACGCAGATCAGTTTGTCAGATCGCTCGGCTTGGCCAGTGAAGCCGGATTGGTGGCAGACGCCATCATTGCTGATTCTGATGTTAAGGTTTCTAACCTCTGGGCAGTCAGGGACGGGGCCGCAGAGGTTATGGGCATCGGTTTCATGCATGCCTATGATGTTAGCCTCGACATCGCAGATATGGGTTATTTCGGTGATGAGGTGGAGCGTCGATTACGGGAGTTATGGCCGAAAGCTACGATAGGGTTGTTCGGACATATAGGTGATGGCAATGTTCACATAATTATAAATGTCGGACCTGAGACCAAATCCTTGCACTTTGAAATTGACAAGATCGTTTATCAGTTAGTTCAGGAACTAGACGGCTCAGTCTCTGCGGAGCATGGCATTGGCCTGATGAAGAAACCTTTCCTCTCCCACAGTCGTAGCGAAGCAGAAATTATACTGATGAAAACTTTGAAACGAGCGTTAGATCCCAAGGGAATTCTCAATCCGGGTAGGATTATCAACTAGAAGAACACAGAGGAAATCATGGCTTACAATAATTTGGAAGGTAAAAATGTTGTTATTATTGGTGGCACTGCGGGCATTGGTCTAGCGACAGCGAAGATGGCAGCTGATCAGGGAGCAAAGGTTTGGGCGGCTGGACGGTCGGAAGCGCACATTGAATCTGCCACGCGGGGGAGCGGAGGCAGGTTTGAAGTCAGGCAAGCTGATACCCATGACGCTGCGGCACTCGACGCGATTTTTAACGAAGTTGGCAAAATAGATCACTTGGTGTCTGCCGCAGTGGGCGGTGAGCGAACGCTAAAACCTTTTCTGCAGCAAACCCAAGAGCAGTTTCAGGCCGCGTACGACAAACTATGGGGTTATTGCAATGTGGTGCGAGTCGGCGCCCCTTACCTGAAAGATAATGGGGCTATAACCTTAGTCAGTGGTTCTCCGGCACGAAAGTTGGCGGTAGGGCAGTCACCCTTGAGTTGTGTTGGTGCTTCTGTTGAGAACTTAGTACGCTGTCTAGCTCTCGAGTTGTCGCCAATTCGTGTCAACGTGGTCTCTCCGGGCACCATTAATACTGCAATGTTTGACCACTTCGGCAACAAGAAGGAAGAAACCTTGCAGGGCATGACTCAATCTCATCTGATTAAGCGCGCGGGGTCGTCCGAGGAAGTGGCTGCGGGACTTATATTCGTGATGCAGAATGAATTTGTCACAGGTACAACGGTTGATGTCGATGGCGGGAGACTACTGAGCTAGCTGGTTTCAGTGGGTGGACGAGAGTCAAGACAGTCTTAGTTCAACAGAAGCAGAAAGGAGTCGAAAGTGAGTGAAGCTGCAGCAAATCTGGCAACAGAAGATCCAAATCTCAATTTAATCGATGCAATCTATACGCGGCGTTCAGTGAGGGGATATCTTGACCGAGAAGTGCCTCGGGAAGTGCTGGATCGAATTTTTGAGGTCGCACAGCAATCACCCTCGAACTGTAACGTGCAACCGTGGAAAGTATATATCGCGTCCGGCACGCTCAAGAATCGGCTTCGCGATCAGATGGTTGAGAACACTGCCGCCGGGGTGACGCCCAATCCGGATTATGAGTATCGGGGCGACTTCGTCGATGAATACAGAACGCGCCAAGTTGAATGTGCTGCAGCACTTTACTCTAATATGGGAATTGAGCGCGGTGACAAGGAAGGGCGCATGCGAGCAGTACTAAGAAATTTCGAGTTCTTTGATGCTCCCTATATCGCCTTTATTGGGATGGATCAAAAGTTCGGAACAACCGTAGCTATCGATGTTGGTATGTGGGCTCAGACTCTTATGCTTACCATGGTGGCTTTCGGTTTGCATAGCTGCCCGATGGGGACCATGCGAAGCTATCCTGATTTGGTCAGAAAGGCTTTTGACATTGAAGATGGGACAAAAATCCTGTTTGGCATCAGTTTTGGCTATGAAGATCAATCGGTTGCCGCGAATGCAACCCGCACTAGGCGAGATCCGATTTCTGCCAATGTGGTTTTTAAATCGAATTAGCTGAGCATTAGGTATCAAGCCAGTGATTTAGCCAGCGACCTTTATTGCGCGCTTGTTGATAAATGCTCAACGCTAATCGGTCAAACTGGGCTGTATACGACTATCAACACTCCCAATGAAACTAACGCGCTAGAGGTAATTGGGCAATACACGCGATGTTTTGGCTAAATGACCAATCGGCGTTATTGTGTAATCCCGGGTTTGAATCGTAAAAAATCCAAGTGATCAGCTGCAATTCGCCATGAGAGCGCAGAAAAAAAAGTGCCTTGCGCAGCGCCACACTAGTCATACTGATCGCTGAGGATCACAGATATGATTTGCGTGAGATGGCTCTGGACCCGATGGGAAGTTTTTTCAGCCTACATTGATTTTGATGATTTACATGAGCACAAAAGAGATAAGCTTTACAAGATCTTATTCGGCAGAAGGGCGCATGAAATGAATGCGATCGCTTACGCAAAATTGAAGCCTCAGAGCTCTGTTTAGGGGGCCGCCTGCGAAGTTGCCAGTTTTAAATAAAACAGTGGTTTTCCGGGTCTACGCGGTCTGCATCATGCAGAATACATTGAGCTTGTTTCCTTCAAGGTCGCGGAAATAGCCTGCGTAAAAAGACTCACCCCTAGGGCCTGCGGCTCCCTCACATTTGCCACCTAATTCGATCGCTTTGCGATGCACCGCATCTACCTTTTCCGGGGTGTCAGCTGCCAGAGCAACCATCACGCCGTTGCCGGCGGTCGCGGGCAGGCCATTGTGCGGAGCAGTGAGCGAGAGTGCCGGTGTCTTTGGGTTTACAGCCCAAGCGATGAACCCGTCCATTTCCATAAACCTAGTGGCTCCAAGTTCTGCTAGCAGTGCATCATAAAATTTGGTTGCCTGCGCAAGGTCGTTAGTGCCGAGTGTAACGTAACCGATCATAGCTTGAGCCCTTTTTTTGCTGATAGTAATGCTTATTGTTTGAGTTGATGATACCGAAAGCAGTTGAGCGTGTGGTCGTTGATCATGCCCGCTGCTTGCATGAACGCATAGCAGGTTGTTTTGCCGACAAACTTGAAACCTCGTCGCTTTAGGTCTTTGGACATGGCTTCACTGAGTGATGAGGAGGATGGAACGTCCCTCTGAGATTTACGTTTTCCATCTACCGGGCGGCCTCCAACGAAGGACCATATGTAAGTACTGAAGCTGCCGAACTCGTCCCGCACCGCCTGACAGGCCACAGCGTTGGACCGAATCGAATAGAGCTTTAGCCGGTTCCGCACCAGCCCGCGGTCATTCAAGAAACCCTCAATCGTGTCGTCCCGCAGGAGCGCAACCCGATCAATATCAAAATTCTTGAAACAAGTGCGATAGCGCGCCCGCTTCCTCAATACAGTGATCCAACTGAGTCCGGCCTGTTGACCTTCGAGACAAAGGTATTCGAACAATGCTCGGTCTTCGCGGACCGGCACGCCCCATTCTAGGTCATGGTAAGCGATATAATCTGGGTCTGTGCCTGGCCAATCGCAGCGTGAGATCATTGTGTGCTCAGACCCAGAAACCGATTACATTCAGGGTGTAGTATCGGGGACCAGAGGTTTTGCGGCAATGACTTTTAGTAAACAGGCAGTGAGCCAGTACGCTGTCGATTCGACCCGTAACCAAGGTGTCGGTTTTTGCTTCAAGTCTTCACTTACCGAGGGTAATGGGTAACAATCTTTGGGTCTGTAGAAACGACAAAAACGACTCTGTATTGGAGAGCAAAAGGAAAAGTAGATGAGAAATGTTGTTAGAAGGTCAATCGGAAGTCTCATAATGTCCTCTTTGGTTGCATTGTGCCTGAGCGCTGTGCAGTCAGTTACAGCTCAAGAGCGTAGCTATATCAATCCGAGTAGCCCGGGAGGAGATGGCTCGCCCTTTAGTGGCGCTGTGATGACGGATGATACGCTCTTCATTTCCGGCATGCTCGGTTTGGAGGGTGGGCAGGTGCCAGCTGAGGCCGAAGATGAAGCGCGAAATGTGCTCGATGCAATCAAAGCTACGCTGGAAGATGCCGGCATGACGATGAATGATCTAGTTTACGTCCAGATTTTTTGCTCTGATGTCAGCCACTATGCAAGTTTTAACGAAGTTTACAGAACGTATTTTACGCAAGAATTCCCAGCCCGGGCCTTTGTTGGTGTTGGCACATTGCTATTCGACGCGCGATTTGAGATTCAGGCTATAGCGGTAAAACGATCGTAGTCCAGTATCTTTCGGCCTCGCGCAGTCGTTCTGTCCGTAACAAAAAAATCACACTAAGCGCGGCAGGTTACAATTTGGCGATTGCTATTTTCTCGCTTCAGAAAGCGGCGACAGGGAAGCAGCCACAGGAATGCCTTGAAACAGGAGAGCATATGTTTATTTTCGCTCGAAATCAGGCGCTAGGCGCGTTGCTTTGTCTGCTTTCGCTCGAAATGATAGTTGCAGCTGAGTCTCAAACCTTCAGTTCACGATCTGTGCGTCCAACTGCGCGAGCAGATGCGTTGACGACACTGCCGACGATTGACGGCGAAGTCCTTGAGGACGAAGCCTGGGTAGCCGTGTCACCCACCAGCGGATTCACGCAAACGAGGCCTAATGAGGGTCAGCCGGCCAGTCAGAAAACGGAAGTCTTTGTGGGTTACAGTGCCAACACTCTCTACATCGGTGTGATGGCATACGATGACAATCCCGAAGCTATTCTGGTTACTGACAGTCGCCGCGATTCGTCGCTTGATGATACCGACAGTTTCCGCGTGATTATTGATGGCTTGCTCGATCGGCAAAACGGATACGTGTTCGGCACCAATCCTTCAGGCATGGAATTTGACGCCCAAGTGATCAATGAGGGGGGTAGCGGTGGGTTTGGAGGTCGCGGAGGAGGTGCCGGCGGGTTTAATCTAAACTGGGATACGACATGGGAGGTTGAGGCCCGAATTACAGATCAGGGCTGGAGTGCAGAATTTGCGATTCCTTTCCTCGCACTGCGTTATGGTTCTGAAGACTCACAAACCTGGGGTATCAATTTCCAGCGCAATATCCGTCGCAAAAACGAAGAGTCCTACTGGGCGCCGCTGGATCGGAACTTCAATCTGAATCGAGTTTCCGAGGCGGGCTTTATAGAAGGTATTAAAGTTCCCAGTCAGCGGCTCCTGCAAGTAACACCCTACGCGCTCAGTTTGAGTGAGCGCGGTGGTCATCAGGCCAGCACCCAATCCCGCGAGGAATACGGCATCGACGTGAAGTGGGGTGTTACCCCTAGCCTTACGCTTGATGCCACTGTGAATACAGATTTCGCCCAGGTTGAAGTTGACGATATTCAGGTCAACCTGGACCGATTTAGCTTGTTCTTTCCCGAGAAACGCCCTTTTTTCCTCGAGAACGCTGGTCAGTTCGCCATCGGTAATCCTCGCGAGGTCGAACTTTTCTTCAGTCGGCGCATCGGAATCAATCAGGGGGCCCAATTTCCAATCGAAGCTGGTGCCCGCCTCACTGGCAAAATCGGAAACAGCACTAATGTTGGCGTATTGAGCATGAAGACTGAAGGCATAGACGGAGCGGCCCCCGCGAATGACTTCTCGGTTATTCGAGTTAACCAGGAGTTACCAAACCGCTCTGCAATCGGCATGATGTTCGTCGAAAGAGACGGCGATGGGTCAATCAGTGGCAACTCTACTAAAGATTTCAATCGGACTTATGCTGTTGACGGCCGATGGGGGGTCGGCGACTACACTGTGTTTCGCGGTTGGATTTCTCGTACTGAAACTCCTGGCATCAAAGGGGAGGACACGGCCGGCGGCTTATCTTGGACTTACGCGGATGAGGATTGGAACCTAAATGCTGGATACTCCGAAGTAGGGAAGAATTTCAATCCAGAGGTAGGTTTTCTCGCACGTCGTAATTTTCGGAAATACGTAGCTGGCTGGCGCTATCGCTATCGGCCAGACAACTGGGGGCAGCTTCAAGAACTTAGGCCTCATATGAACTACCGAGGATATTGGGATTTTGACGGAAATCAGCAGACCGGTTTCCTACATATAGATAATCATTGGGAGTTCAACAGTGGGATGGAAATCCACACAGGCACCAATTTCACCCAAGAAGGCGTCTTCGAACCATTTGATATTGTTAGAGGTGTTACGGTGCCTGTCGGTGAATATGAACATCAGGAGGCGCAGTTAGTTTATTGGAGTAATCAAAGCGCGCCGTTTAGCGTTAATTTTCGGTCATTTATTGGAGGTTTTTTTGGTGGGGACCGAAAGAATCTTGATTCCACTATTCGTTACAGGGTAGGAGAGAAATTCACAAGCGAGCTGACTTGGAGCCATAGTGGCATTGACCTCCCCGTTCCAGGCGGTGACTTTGAAGTTGATATTGCTAGGTTTCGCGCGACCTATGCCTTTTCGCCAAGGATGACCATTCAAACTCTGGTGCAGTACAACAAACGAGATGATGTCTTTTCTACAAACCTCCGATTTGCGTGGCTGCAATCTGCGAACGCAGGGCTTTACATTGTTTATAACGAGGTGGATGAAAACAACATGTTGTTTGCTCCCCGAGGTGATGCCCAGCAATTCGCGGTCAAGTATTCACGCATTCTGAATATCTTCAATTAGCAGCGGCCTCAGTCTCTCTATTCGAATTACTCTTCGAGTTACTCGCTGTGTGCGTGGAGGATATCAAAAATACCATAGCGCGCTGCAATGATGTTCGGCAGAAGCGGTCGTTTTCGTGATCCCTCTCATTTTAATTTCCATCCTCTGTGGCAGGAATCCAGACGACTTTCGCATAGCAACACAGTTCAGCTTATGCGGCGCCGGTTAGATTGAGTCGCAACTGGGTTTGGTTGAGAGGGTCCGCACAGCTCCTAGGAGTTTAGAACCAAGTGACCTTGGTCGCTCAAACGCTTATACTATGCCGTGTAGCGCGCCCGTAGCTCAGCTGGATAGAGTAACTGGCTTCGAACCAGTTGGTCGGGAGTTCGAATCTCTCCGGGCGTGCCATATTCTTCAGTTAACCACCTGAAAGACTTCAAAAACTTCACAGTCTTTGGAGCAAGTAGTGACCAAATCGTTGACCAATTTAGGGAATCCAACTTTCACATATAAGATAGATGGAATCTTCTACTACTCGCGCAGATGAGGTTTCACCTGGCCAACGCCATCGCCACGCAAATCAACGTTTTCATTGAGGTGTAGGAACAGCTGTCCCTGGCTTGCTCATTACTTGATAGAAAAACTGACTTGAAAAAAGCTGTCTTGGTGTGTCGCTGAGCAGCGGCCAAGGAACCGTTTTCTGGACAAATAAGTCGATTCCACCAACATGATCGATATCAAGTGGGATTGATGTCGAGAGAGCTACGGGATTATCCTTACGAAAATCCTCCGCCCAGACTGGCATGCCATCAAGCTCATAGTCATCAAGTTTTGCAAAAACACTTTCGCTTAATTGTTTAAAATACCCTTTGCCGTTATTTAGGTAGATTACCGTGCCAGCGTACCTATCGTTTGATGGTCCATAATGAACAATGTCTCTGTAACCATCATTGTTGGCATCAACAATTTCTAGCTGAGATTCTCCTTGGGCAGTTTGCAGCCAATCCTCGCTTTGCACTCTGTCAGGCTCATATAAAAATGTCCCATCACCTTTGCTTATGAATATCTGCAATATCTTTCCTTGATAGTAGGGGTCTGCAGCAGTGACTGCTAGCGCGAGATCAGTAAGCCCATCACCATCAAAATCCTCTGTGACTGAGTCATTAAATTTTGTTTGCCCATTACCAAAAAAACCATCGGGTGCTGAAACCAGCTTGCGAGCCACATTTGGGCCTTGGCCTATTTCGCTGGTCGCGATGAAACCTGAATTAGTCGAGCCCTGTGAACCATAGTTATTATCAAAGTAAAATGCAGCCAGGTCGTCTATGCCATCCCCATTAAAATCACCCGCCGATGAAGTCATAATTGATGGCTGCATATCGCCACTTTTTTGTGAACTGCCGGTCAATTCGATAGGAATGAGATCGTTTCGTATTCTGAATTCGCTGCCACTCCAGTTTCTCCACAACACACCACTCGAATAAATATCCTTAAACCCGTCATTATCAATATCAATCAGTGTTAGGTCATGTGCTTTAAGACCTGCGATTGCAGAACTATCTGTATTCTCTTCTTGGACCTGGCTCGTGAAATCAACCAGCTTACCCTCCCCATTACTCATGAGGACAAGAATAGGTAGGTACGGTGGTATGCTGGCTCTGATTGCTATAACTAAATCAGGATACCCATCAAGGTTTAGATCAGCAGATTCAATCCTATACGCTTGGTCCCTCCACTCAGGAGGTTCTCCCGCCTCAAAGACTTCATCAGTGTGCAGAAGCGAACCCTTTGTATCATTAAGCCAAACGCTGATAGGCCGACTGAAATTGTGTGACTGCAGATGAGGGAAAATCCCCCATGAAGCGACCAAATCTTGATAGCCATCTAGATTTAGGTCTAAAACAACAAACTTGTCTAATCCGATCTCGAAGGCCGAAGGAGGCGAGTAATCGGAGGGATCATTCGTTGGGTAGTAGTTTGAATAAGAAAGATCAGTCACCGTAACATTTTGAAAAGTGTTTTCGGATTTGACTTTATAGTACTCAGTCTCAAAATTCTCTGAAGTCAATCCAGCTCGAAGCTTTATGATGAGACTGTTAGTCTCAAACCTCTCAGACTTTATTGACATTAAAATAAAATCAGAAGTTTGATCCGTTGGGTTCAACAGGTTTATCCAGTAATTGCCCTCAGTTGGCGTGGCGTAGAGATTGCCATTCGAAACCCTCGCGCCCCAAGTCTCGCCCAAATCCTCGCTCGTGAGCGCATCTCGGATCAGAGGCTTATGATCCGAAATTGCATTCCCGGAGCCAAAAAAATATTCCTTCCCGGGGGGGCCTAAAATTATCTCTTGACCAGAAATTACCTTGTACAAATTGTGTGCGTCGAGCGAGAACGTATCGATATTGTTACCGTTCTTACCGGAGTAGTTCGCTTGATAGTAATAAAGACCTTCATCTGTCAAAGTGAGCCCTTTGAGATCTCCGTTTGAGTAACTGTTGTTACTTTCACACCAATCTGCTTCTTCGACTGAAGACACTTGGAGCTCAAAAGGAAATGAACCGTTAGCGGGCAATAATCCAAGGTTGTATTTTAGACTAGAATCGGGGGTAGGCTTGTACAAAACACAAGAAGCTCTCAGCTCTCCATCGAAAGTATCAAGCAAAGTGTACGTTGGAATATGGTGGGTTTGCTCTATGGACTGAGCATTGGAATGTCTAATAGAAGGCAAAAAGGTTGCAACCAAGATGAACCAAGTTGAAATCAGCGCACCCGCTTTGTTGGGTCTAAAAATCGTCATGATTGAGCCTTCACAGGTCACCAATATCACAGAATAACTGGAGAATGGAGTGTCTCTTTTTACTCGGGCAATTTCCAAAAGGCTAGTCGCACACAGTCAGTTGAACTTCTTTGTAGCTGGTCCAGTTTCCGCACAAAACACCATCAGTTAGTATTAGCTTTAATCGCAACAAAAGTCGCTAAGAAAGCTTCTCCAACAAGTAATTAAGTGCCATCAGTATTCGGCAATGAACTCCTTCAGAGATACTCTTCGCACAACTATGGAGAGGCGCAGCAGCAAAAGTTGCTAAGGCCGAGTTGTTTTCAAAGCATTGTCAGTGCTGCTGCCATGCGCTTTCACTAGGTCAGACAAGTTTACGCGATAAGGACATCTTCTTAACACCCAAAAGCCCTTAAAACCTCCCTCAACAGATATATTCACAATACCACCACTGCCCTTTTGCATGCCCCTCAAAGCTTTTAACAAGCTCTCTCAGTGACTCTAAAACCTCAAAGGCATCAGCATTATTTCTCCGCATGGGGTTTCAGAGAAATTCCAGAGTGTATTGGGCCTTTAGGGATCCTTAGTTACAGTAGGCCAAATAGTTGACCAGGCTAGGCCTTTCACAGTGAACTGTGTTTTGGTAAGCCATTGATCCTTGGAGAGCAGCTTGGTTGCAAGTTCCTCAATGAAGTACATCACTCGCTCTGGGCGTTTTATCTGTAGCCTATTGAAATTATCGCATCCAATTGTAGTATAGCGGGGTATTCATTAACTTGTAGTAACTGCGGAGTGTATTAAATACGCGGAGTTTTGAGCCGCTCGCGCTTCACTCTTGGCTGGGCATTGTTTATTCGTTAAGAACTTACTCTCAGAGCATTTCTGAAAGAGACTCTCTGCTTCGTTATCGTTGGGATTGATCACGAACTAATCTCTTATACTGTGTTCCTTTGAGGCGTATGCTGAAAGCCGATCGTCGTAGTCCGAGTACCAAATCCGATCCCAATTTTCGACACGAAAGCGGGATTGGTTAACCATTATTGTAAAAAGCGTGTAAGACCATCTGGCCAGGCATAACCTCCTGTCCCAGTGACTTTTTCGAGGTGAATCATGAAAGTAAAAACAACCAGTTGGATGAGAACTGCGATTATTGTTTTCGGATTATTCGCTTTTGCAGCGCCCTCTCTTTCACAACGCCTAGCAGAACCAAGTATCTGGGACGGAGCAATGAAACAGTTTGCGGAGATGGACCGGCTCGACCCTCCGGAGCCGGGTGGTATTGTGTTGACTGGCAGTTCCAGTATTGCTCGGTGGAACGGGCAAGCTGCTGACGCTCTTGCGCCTCTCACAGTCATTCCCAGAGGTTTCGGTGGTAGCGTCATGAGCGACGTGCTGTTTCATCTTGATCAGGTTGTTTTGAAATACCAACCGCGTGCGGTAGTTATCTATGAAGGAGACAACGATACTGCATACGAAATACCTCAAGAAGCCATCGTGTCCAACCTACGGGAGATCATCAGGAAAGTTCATGCCAAACTGCCCGAGACCAGAATCTATGTTATGGCAGTCAAGCCTTCAGTTCTCAGAGTTAACGTCTGGGACGACGCACAACGTGTCAATGCGGCTTATCAGCAAGTTGCCGAACTGGATCCGTTGGTGTACTACGTTGATTCCGCCTCTCCTTTTCTTCGGGAAGATGGACACGTAATGCCCGATATCTTCGTTGAGGATGGTCTGCATTTGAATGCGATGGGAAATCTTATCTGGGGCTCAATTATTCGCGCAGCGCTCATGCCGCAGGAAGCTCGCTACGAGTAGGCAATGGGAGTTCAGATTCGAAGCAGTTGGCGATCCTATCCGAGCGTTGAACATGCCAGCGTAGCAGGCATGCCGGAGCAACTGAACCCAAAATTATGCCCGGTATTAATCAGCCCGGGCCTTCAGCAGGGTCAGGTACTGCTCCAATGTCTGACGTTTCAATAATGCAATCAAAATGGCAGGTGGAGGATGCGGCGCCTGAACATGTCCCTAAGATTCTTGCTTTATTCAAAGAGGTCTTTGGGCAGGAGATGTCAGAGGCACATTGGGATTGGAAATATGGCAATGGCAGGGGCGCCGGAGTAATCGTTCATGAGGACGGTGATCTTATTGCTTACTTTGGTGGGATGGAACGGCGCATTCTGTTCAATGGCACGCCGGCCACGGCCTTCCAGTGCGGTGACTCAATGGTGGCACGGAAGCATCGCGGCACCCTCTCCAAAAAAGGGCCATTCTTTCTTTCCGTTGCCTCCTTCCTGGACCGCTATCTTGGTCACGGCAGACCCTACCTCATTTCCTACGGATTTCCCAATGAAAGGGCGATGTGTTTGGCCGAGCGTCTTGGCATGTACACGCAAATTGGTAATCTTTTTGAAATTTATTGGGCGGCCGAGCCGAGTCCGCAGTTTCATGCGGTGCCATTCGATTTTGACGATAGAGCACATAGAAAGGCGCTGGATGAGCTCTGGCATTCAATGGCGGAACAGTTCAGCGGTCGCGCCATTGGAGTACGTGACCTTGAATACCTTTCGTACCGGTACCGGGATCATCCATCACATGCCTATCTGATTCATCTGGTTTCAGACAGGAGCGCAAAGCGAGTCATAGGTATCGTGATAGCAAGAAAGACAGAAAACCGCTTGATACTGGTCGATTTCTTGGGACGTCAACAAGAGTTCAGGGACCTCGTACGCTATGCTAAACGTCTTGCCAGTGAGCAGGACTGCCCCGAAATGTTTGGCTGGATGACCGACCTTGACTGCCACCTTATCTCAGGGACAGGAGAAAATCGGGAAAAACTGCCGCTGCGCCTGCCTCTCGGTGTTTATAGAGAGGGGTTGGACCCGGAGGAGATTCGAGATCGCTGGTTCTTTATGTGTGGTGACAGTGACTTCATGTGATGTAAGTCGGTGAACTCGTGCCTTTGCAATAGAGTGATTCGCCAGAAGGAATAGGACATGCTTTCAGAAAGTGAACTGATCCCTTACCGTAGCTCCCCGTTGCTACCTCAGGGGCCGTGGTTAGTATTGGCTCCTCATCCTGATGATGAAACTTTTGGGCTTGGCGGTTCTCTAATTCTTGCAAGTCAAAAAAATGTCGAAACTCACGTCGTTTTTCTCACTGACGGCGCTCTGGGTGGTAAGACGGATCAGGCCTCGCTGGTGAAACGGAGAAAAGCTGAGGCAGAGCAGGCATCGGCTGCCCTGGGCGTATCGCAAACCCACTTCTTTGGCGAACCGGATCGAGGTCTGGAAGTCTGCAATCGACTCATCGACAAGGTCTCTGAGTTGATCCGCGCCATTGGGCCCAAATCAATTTTTATCCCCACACCGCTGGAGTATCATCCCGATCATAGGGCCACCTCAGAGATCGTATGGCGCTGTGTTCAGGCTATGACTGGTTTTCCTGGTGATGTATATGGCTATGAAGTGAGCAACCTGGCTCCGATCAACTTGTTGATTGATGTGTCTTCAGTTGCAGAGCAGAAATATGAAGTGATAAAAATCTATGCCAGTCAGTTAACTGAAAATAAATACATGGCCCTAGTGAAGGCTATCGATACCGCAAGAACCTTTTCCCTTCCTATGGAATGTACAGCTGCTGAAGGCTTTTTTCGTTTCGCTGATACCTCCAAAACCCTTGAGGATCAAGTTATGGAGAGTCTTCAACTTTTCTTCAGTGGCGTGTGAAGAAGCAAGTTGTCAGCGACGAGAGTTTATCGTTTGATGAACTTGAGTATCTCTCGATCGCCAACGGAGGCGCCCCAGATTACCCCATCGTCGCTCACGCCAATGCCCTCGGGAAAACTTGTGGGTCCGCTCGGGGTGGGGTCTGGAATGAAGTCAGTTATCGTGCCGTCAATACGGCCGACGTAAATACCCCGATGCCAGCCTGGGTTATATCCGTATTCGCCAAAAGCCGCCCTGGATTCAGAATCGACGGCGTACAGCGTGTCGCCGACAATTCGGATGCCGCTTGGTCGTCCCCAGTGAGTCCAGATTGCAAGTAGTTCGCCAGTCGGCGATAAAACCTGCAGGCGATTGTTCGTACGATCTCCGATGTACATCCTGCCACTTGAATCAACAGCGATGGCGTGTGGGCCCTCGAACTGAAGGGGACCGAAGCCTTTGCTTCCCCAACTCTCAATGAAATCCCCTTCTGCGGTCATGTGAACGACTCGCCTGTTTGAATCTGGATTAATATGCCCGTCAATGATGTACAGAGTGCCATCGGGACCAATGGCTAAATCGGAGGGCTCATTGAATTGTCCTGGACCGTCCCCTCTGACTCCTGGCTCGCCCAGTTCGAGAAGCAATGTTCCTTCCTGGCTGAATTTAAAAATCTGGTTGCCTTTTTCACCGTCGACCACACCAGCATCAATAAGCCACAGATTATCGTCCCCATCCACGACAATACCGTGAGGCCAGACAAACATGCCACTTCCGAAGCTGGAGAGAAGCTTTCCCTCAGGGCTAAATTGCAGTACCGGATCCACGTCAGATTCTATGCAAGCGCCGTTATTGCCTCCGCACCTTTCAAACACCCAAACGTTGCCGCTCGAGTCGATGTCGATAGCATTGCCCGAACCCATCCGTCTTCCTTCGGGTAAGTCAACGACGTTGCGGACTATTTCGTAAGCATTCGGATAATCGGGTAACACGTTGTTCTGTTGGCCCGTTGCGACCGAGGCGCAGATTGCGCTGACCGCGTATAGTGTTTTCATCAAGAACGGTTTCAACGTTTGGTATCCTTTTTAGTCGAAAAAACTGGTGCGCAAGTACCTTGCTCGTCTTTCCCGTAGCCTAGCAAATTCGGCAAGAATAAACAGTCTGGGGATTAAATATCATACGGCCACCGCGTGAGAAACCGGTTCAGATTGCCTACGAAGCGCCGCAGATTTCGCTAATCTACCAAAGAACTTAGGTAAGCTTTAGTGTATTCTGTTCGTGGTCGCGAAGCGTGCCGCAAAAGTGTTAACGCATACGGAGTGTCAGAATGTTACTCAATCAAATTAGGAAGCTGAGTTGGTTTGCCTGTTGGCCTCTTTACTTTTGGTGTGTCGCTGCATCCGCGCAGCTCACGATCGAAGCTGACGTGATTTATGGGCGGAAGGACGGAATGGCCCTGACTTATGATGTCCTCAAACCGGAGAACGCCAACGGTGCTGCGGTAATCTTTATGATGAGCGGAGGTTGGTATTCTTCATGGTCACCCCCGGAGAGGGTAGCGCTTCAGTTCGCAGAACTGCTCGATGCTGGATTCACGTTGATACCGCTTTATCACGGCAGTGCTCCGCGATACAAAATCCCAGATGCAGTAAATGATGTTAATCTGGCGACGATACACATCAAAGCTAACGCCGCGGAGTTCGGCGTGGATCCTGATCGTATTGGCGTAACTGGTGGTAGTGCCGGTGGACATCTTGCGCTGATGGTGGGCTTGGCTAAAGAACAGGTTCAGGCTACTGCGTCAGCGGCGGAGGGAGAGCTCGATGCTTCACTCGCTGCGATAGTCGCTTACTTTCCTCCAGTGGATTTTAGAGAGGAGGAAACAGCCGCCGCGGGAATTATCAGTGAAGTCACTCAGGACGAGTTGTTTTCTCGGTTCCCGGCTCTAATTTTTGATGAAGCACTAATCCCGTCAATGTCTCCGATCACGCATGTAGATCCTGCTGATCCACCGACACTCCTTATTCACGGTGACGCGGATCCGCTGGTCCACATAAGCCATTCGATTGCAATGAGTAAGAAGTTGAAGTCCAACAATATTAAGAGCGATTTCTTGGTAATAGAAGGAGGGAAACACGGATTCCGGGGCGAGAATTCTGCAATTGCGAATCAGGCGAGGTTGGCCTGGTTTCAAGAACACTTGCTCAATTAGCGGGAGAATGAAGAGAGAATCCAAACGATTTCTGCTCTTTTTAATGGACAACTTATTTGACAGTGGCTACCTTCACGTTATGCTAAGGGTCGGTCGGGTCAGTTAGCGATCCATCGATTGAATTGGACATCAAGCGAGCTCGCATTTATTTGCGCCTGAGCTCGACATTAGGAGATATAATTTATGCTTCGTTTCATATTTAAGCCGGCGATTCTTGCTCTATCGGCCTCGTTGGCCACAGCAGTGTTTGCTCAGGATTCTTTTCAAAGTGCCCATCACGATTATCGCGTGGTGCCGGTTGCAGAGGACCTGGTGCAACCATGGTCTATGGCGTGGCTGCCAAATGGCGACATGCTCGTGACAGAAAAACCCGGCCGGCTTCGCATGGTCCGTGATGGTCAATTATTGCCCGAAGCGATACCCGGAACTCCCGAAGTATTGTACAAAGGCCAAGGTGGTTTATTTGAAGTCGTGCCGCATCCTGACTTTAATGACAACCAGTGGGTTTATCTAACTTATGCTAAGCCAAATGCTAATGATGTCGATGATGGTTCGACCACGGCAATTGCCCGCGGTCGACTCCAGGATGACCGTCTGACGAACGTTGTCGAACTGTTCGCGGCGCAGGCTTCCGGCTTCGGCCACTATGGCGGTAAGCTGGTGTTCGACGGTGAAGGCCACATGTTTCTGACTTTAGGGGATCGCCAGGATTTCTCATTTGGTGATCGTGAAGCGCTAATGGCCCATTCAGCTCAGGATAGGAGCAATCATCAGGGAGTTATTGTGCGCCTTAATGACGACGGAACTGTGCCTGATGACAACCCGTTTGTCGGCGTGGACGGTGTCTTGCCCGAAATCTGGTCCTATGGTCATCGTAGCCCGCAGGGCCTCGCTATACATCCCATCACGGGAGATTTATGGGAATCTGAGCACGGACCGCAGGGTGGTGACGAGATCAATCTCATCGAGCCTGGTAATAATTATGGCTGGCCTGTGGTCGGCCGCGGTGTTAACTACGGCGCCTTTGGGCGGCCAATTCACGTTGGCATCAGTGAAGAGGGCATGACGAGCCCGACCAACTTCTGGGTACCTTCAATCGCTACATCAGGGCTGATGATTTATAGCGGCGATAAGTTCCCAATGTGGGTGGGAGACATTTTCTCCGGTGGCCTGATCGGTGAGCAGCTCGCGCGAGTTCATCTTGACGACGAGTACCGTAACGTCGTCATGGAAGAAACCTTAGCCTATGACATGGGCCGTATTCGCGACGTAAGGCAGGGTCCTGACGGCTACATTTATCTTGCAATATCTGACCGTCAGGCAGGTCCAAGTCCGATCGTAAGACTGGAACCAACAGACTAGACTGAGAAAGAGAACTTTGGAAAAAAGGGGCTCTGCAGAGCCCCTTTTTTTGTGTCATGGAGCAGCTGGGAAGGGACTGATGAACCTAAAAAAGCTTAAGCAGGCGGAAGCATCTTTTCTTGCCAACTATCCCAAAGGATTTGGGGACCCTGAAATCAAGGAAATGGTAAAGAAGCACAACTTGAATCGTATGATCGTCCAGATCCAGGAAAGCTTCGTGAAAGTCAATTTCAAAAACTCCAGAGTCATTGCCGACGACATGGTGCGCCATATAGGCCGCTCATCGATGATTTCCCTGTATGAAAAACCAAAATTCCGCGAACTGGTCAAATCCCTAAATTACGCCGAAATCGAAGCTCTATGTTCGGGATTTCGAAATATGCTGCATGGTGAAAAGAAGATAGGTTTTGAAATGGTGCTGTCGATACTACAGAGCCGCAAGCTAGCTAAGTGGTCACTTTTGACGATTTTGCCGGTTTACTTCCATCCTCACGATGAAGTTTTTGTTAAGCCCACCACGGCTAAAAAGGTTATCGAATATTTCGAGCTGTCAGAGCTACAGTACAGACCACAGCCAAATTGGGAGTTCTACGAAGCGTACCGCAGGCAGATTCTTGATATGGCATCGCATGTCAGTCCTTCTTTGTCACCAAACAATGCGGCGTTCACCGGCTTTTTGATGATGTCGCTTGGCGCGCTCAAGATCTAACGGGAGAAAACGGAGAAGTCTCATTTAGCCAAACCGCGCCCTTAATAGGGCAGCCCCCTCCTTATTGTGCTTGTGAGCGCTGATTTATCTGAGCGAACGGATCGGACCAATCACTGCACCACTATTTGGGTTAGCAGGTGCAGCGATGAAGTTTCTTAAGTGGCAACAAAAGCGAGAGTGGTTGCTCGGCACTAGCGGTTGGCGGGTGTCGCGAAAGTTAATTACATGTCAGAAGGTCGTGCGTACCTTGAACGCAAGCTCCATGCCCCCGCCGTTACAGTAGTCTTCGAACTCCTCCATTATACTATTGGCTGTGGGACCGACGAATCGGGTTCGTTTCCTGCACCATTCTGCATCGGTAATGTTGCTAGACTCGAGACGAAACATTAGATTTCCAAAAGCGCGTTTTTCTACATAAGCAGAGAGGCGCGGTGCCTCAATAAACTCTTCAATGTCATCGATATCGATTGCGAGACGGCCGGTGCTGCCGTTTGATTTATTTGAGTAATTCAGACCATATGTCAGGCCATGAACCGAGACGTCGTGACGAAAGCCGACGTTTGTCTGCCATCGCCCATTGCCGCGTTGACGGCGCTTGATTCCGAGGAACGGATCAATATACTCAGAATCACGCAGTCGCACCGCCGTAGTTAGCAGCGCATTCTGTAGACCCAAGTTGTCGAGTTTGGTGCTGAGGTCCAGGTTCAACCCATAGCGTTTTCCATCCCCGATATTTCCTCGAGCTGAAGCCGTGATACCTTCGCTACTGGAGATATCGATCCGATCAATGTGATCGGTGACGTCGCGGTACCAGAACTGCGAGTTAACGACGCCCAGGTCGTTCGGCAAGCGCATTTCAAGATTTAGCTCGTAGCGCCAGGATTGTTCCTGACGGATCTCAGGGTTTCCAGCAAGCGTATCTCTGTCTTCATCTCCACCGTCTACCGAAGCACTGAAGTCAGAAAAACTGAGCTGCTCAACGTCTTTCCGAAGGCCAGCGCGAAGCTGCAGGCTGGGCGTGATGTCAAAACGGTAGTCGATGCGGGGCCGAAAAAACTGAAAGTTGCGGGCATTGTTGACGTCTCCGCTCTGCTCGATCGTCGATGTCTCTACGACCATGGCGCTTTCTAGTGACATCCTGTCGTTGATTTGCCAATTGTGGTTAGCGAACGTTTCGTAGCGCAGCTCCTGCACCGTCGAATCGCCATTTGGTACGGCTACAGGCACCAAATTGGCCCGAGCAGGATCTGGTGTGCCATTGATGTCGCGCCCGAGAATCAAGTTCGAGTCCCGAATGGTTTGCGCCCCTTCAACGCCCAACTCTAACCCCTGTATGTCACTGAGGTCGAAGGTATAGGAGGTTCGGGCAATACGTTCTCGGTCTCGCCCCGCGTTTCGTATAAATAGATCCTGATTGCTGCGGCTGTCGACTTGTTGAAAGCGGTTGCGATCATTTACCGAATCGCGATCGTTGACGATGAAGAGAAAACGATAGGTGCCCGCTTCGCTGAAATCGTGTTCGAAGTCACCGCCCAGCTCCCAGGCATCACGTCTAGCGAAGTTTGACTCAGTCTCTATTCGTGATGAATGATCAGCGAGCTGAGTAATGGTGCGGTATCGTTCATCCGGGACTTTACCGAGCGTCTCATAGAGGACGTTGAACTGCAGTATGCTCTGAGGTAAGGAGTAGCCAAGATTCATACTGGTTTGCAGTTGGGTTTCCTCCCGAGTGCGCGACTCCCTGCGAACTTCGGTCAGTTCGCCGTTTGGTGTGAAGCTGAACTCTCGGCTTTCCCAAGCCTTGTAGCGAGGGTCTGCTTCCAGATTGAACAGGTAGTTGAGGTCGCCATTCTGGCCGTTATAGGAGAGCTGACCGCCAGGGTCGAATGTGCCGTCTTGTATCAAATCGGAGCGTAGTTGAACTGTGGTGCTTGATCGACTGGGTTGGTCTAACAGCACCACGTTGACAATCTGGCCGCCGCCTCTGACATCAAGTTCCCTGGAGGTGCCACGGATGATTTCTATATGTTCTACCTGGTCGGCTGAAATGCGCGCGAGAGCACTGCGCCCGCCGTTGTTTTTCCCGGTTATGCGCTGTCCGTTAATCAGGATTTCTCCCGCCCCAGACCCCAGCCCCCTCCCGCCGCGCCCACCGCGCAGAGCCAGATCGATTCCGGGAATGCGACTGAGCATGTCGTTGGCCGATACAGGAAAGAACTGGGTGAAATACTCCGCGGGATATAAAACGGTTGAATTGTCATTACCGGCTGATGGTTTGGTGGAAGCAATCTCTGCAATGGCTGGATTTACCAGGAGACTCATCGTCAGCAGCAAGGCTATCATAAGAGGGCCGCACCAAGTGTCTGTAGTAGCATATGCTTTTGAATTCAGTTCCATGGCACTTGTCTGGTCGAAATCTTTACCGTAATTTGAGCGGATGACCGGCCTCATGCTTGAATGTGTCGGCCTTTGTTTGGATCACTTAACACCCTGTAAAGTATACTGTTTCAGCACTGTTGACTCTGTAACAATTTGTAGAGAACCAGTGTCCAATCGAGAAAAATTGTGGCAAGACTGTGGCAAAAACTCACTTCGAGGCAGAAGCGATTATTAGCAGTTGTTAATGCGATGGGTACGCCTTCTGCCCAATTCGTCTTCCTCGGCATGTTTGCATGAATCAGGCAGTGACCGCAGAGCCATCAATGTTGCGTC
>MDTD01064838.1_pt1 | contig 29852 bp, 19 predicted proteins | sample 811221 | NCBI WGS metagenome assembly MDTD01 (sample SAMN05326646, study PRJNA326480) | marine metagenome | isolation source: seawater | place: Pacific Ocean: South West | collected 2011 | reverse complement strand
TCAGCGGAGGCAATGACGAGTGGTTTATCTGGGGCAATGACGGTGCGGATACCATCACAGGTACCAGCGGAAAAGAGATCGCAGCCGTTTACTGGGATGATCCGTCCGGGGTCACAGTGGATTTGAGCACCGGAACCGCCACGGACGGCTGGGGAAATACAGACAGTTTAACCGACATTTTCCAGACCGGCGGTTCCCACTACGGAACGGATAATATCACAGGCTCCAGTTCCAATGACCTTTTTCTGGGGTCTTTGGGCAGTGATACCTTTGACGGCGGTGCCGGATCAAACGAAATCGATTACTACTACATTGACAGCCAGACCTCCGTGGATCATGTGGAGATTGATCTGGAAGCAGGGCAGGGCATCGGCAGGGATAGTTCCAATACGCTGCTGTTTACGGATTCTTTGGCCAATATAGATATCGCCGGCGGCACCCAATTCGGGGCCGACAGTATCTCCGGCAGTTCCGGTGCTGACCAGTTGGAAGGGTATGGGGGAAATGATACCCTGGACGGCGGCAGCGGCGGGGCAGACACCCTTTTCGGCGGGGATGGAAGTGATGTTTTCCGCCTGGTGGACAATTCCGCCATGGATGTGGTCTCCGATTTTGTCTTCACTGATAATGATCTCATTGAAATCGTTGAAAGCGACCTGGGCACGACAGCCCAGGGAAGTTCGGAATTCTCTCAGGCAAGCGGCTCTGCACAGGTTGATCCAGGGGCATACAAGGTTGTCGCAGTAACTGATTTTGCCACCACAGACTGGTCCGATGTGGCCAGTGTGATTGATGGGGCATTGCTGGATGTGGGCGTCAGCAGCAACCAGGAAAGCTACTTTGTCGTGAGCAACGGAACGGACAGCCGCGGGTATTTCTGGGAGGGGGATACCACGTCCAACGCTACGGTGGACGATGCCGAGTTGTTTGCGAATGTGGAAATGGATGGTATCGCAGATCTTACCAGTATGACGGATGCCCATGTGGATGTGGTCTGATCGTTGTCCTAACGACCTGTTTCTCTTCACATTAAATATGATAGCCTGACCGGATAATGACACCGGTCAGGCTTCTTCATTCTTGCCGACTGCTTTTACTCTTTTTATATTTCGTTACGAAAAAATATTGTATAAGAGCTGATTTTGAATTGTATCTCCCTTGAAATTCTGATAAGCAGAACTTTGATTTCGAACTGTCTAATTTGTTGATCCCCCTTAGGTTAGAGGGGAAAGGGATGAAGAATGCCTGAAAATAATACTGTATCTGATTCGGTTGGAATAGTTGTCCATGTGAACGGGCAAGCGCGTGCTGAGTCCGGAGTTGAAACCAGAGTACTGAATACCGGCGATGAGATTTTCCAGGGGGATAAACTGATCACCGAAGCGGGAAGCGGCCTGGAGGTTGAGTTCAACGATAAAACCGCATTGTCCCAGGGTGAAAACAGTGTGATCAGCGTGGATTCCTACGTGTACAATCCCACGGATCCCGCAGGCTCTGACCTTTTATTGCAGATGACCCAAGGGGTCTTCCGGACAGTTACAGGGGAGATTGCTGAACAAAATCCCGATCAATTTCAGTTGAAATCCCCCCTGGCCACCATCGGCATCCGGGGCACCACCGTTGTCAGCGAGGTCGGCGGCCTGACGGAAAAGCACGGTGTTGAAGATATCGGTCCGGGCAAAGTCTTGGTGGTTCGTGACGCCATGGGCAATATTCAGTTCATAGATGCTCCCAAGCTGATTGTCGATATTATGCAGGGACAGGCGATCAAAGCGGCACGTCCCCTGACCGATAAAGAATTGGATCATTTTCGAACCACAGCCCCCCTGACCACTCAAGGGGAAGAAGCCCCCGAAGGCGATGAAGACGCTGACGCCGAGGATGAGGCAGATGTCGAAGGTGAAGGCAAGGAGGTTGAGGGAGAGGAAACAGGGGAAGAGAGTACTGAGGAATCAGAGGGCACTGAAGATACCGAGACCACAGATGAAGTGGAAACCGAAGAGTCCGTGACGACTGAGGATGATGAATCAGAAGATGAACCTTCGGACGATTCAGGAAGTGATGACCCAGATACCGGGGATGAACCTGATAGCACACCTGAGTCTCCAAACCTAACTCCATCCATTCCATCGAATTACGGATCTCCCCGTGATGATGGGCCGGAGTATTCTCCTGACTTCCCTAGTCCTGAGCCGGACCCCGAGCCAGAACCTGAGCCGAGTGCTCCAGAAGATCCTGAGCCGAGTGACCCTGAACCAGACCCCGAGCCAGACCCTGAGCCAGAACCGACAGAAGGCGACGACAACCTGACGGGAAGCTCCGGCAACGACTCCATAGACGGGTTGGGTGGTGAAGACTCTATTTCCGGTGAAGGTGGTGACGATTATCTTGACGGTGGTACCGGGGCTGACCGGATTGCTGGCGGCCAAGGGTTTGACACCATCCAGGGCGGAGATGAGTTGGATGGCTATCCTGCCAATGTGGCGGATTACAGTGATGATCCGGCGGGCGTTACCGTGGATATCGTCTATAATTATGCAGATAGCGCTGTAAGCTACGCTGGGTCCCAGGCTGTTGACGGCTGGGGGGACACCGATACGCTGGATTACATCTCTGCGGTCATTGGCTCCGGCTATGCGGATTCTTTGACCATCACCGTTGAGGATGATCGCAGTTACGAAATTGATGGTGATTATGACGAGCCTGTTTTCTATGCTGCCGGAATGGCTGGGAACGATACAATTACAGGGGCCGGCACTGATGGTGTTGAAGATGTGGCGGCCGTGTATATTGAAGATCCCAATGGTGTGTCGGTTAACCTGGAAACCGGAACGGCGACGGATGGTTGGGGCGGCGAAGATGTCCTGGTGGACATTCATGTGGTGGCCGGTTCTGACCACAATGACACTTTGACAGGGTCCAACGACACTTCCGAAGCCGGGGAAGATGCCTTTGTTCTGACGCTGGGAGATGATGTGATCGATGGTGGCGGCGGCTCAGGAGATGAGATCGTACTGGGCTTTTTGGATTATGATGATTCATTTGACCGCGCATTGGTAGACCTGTCATCAGGGGAGGCCAAAGGGTATAACAGTAGCAGCAGTGTGTTGTTCACAGACACCATCAGCAACATAGAGGAAGTCGAGGGCAGTTCCGGCAATGATACCATTACCGGTGACACCGCTGCAAACCGGCTGGACGGTGAAGGCGGAAATGATATCATTTCCGGCGGAGACGGCGATGACGACCTTCAGGGAGGCAGCGGCCAGGATGAGCTATATGGCGGCTTAGGTGCCGACTATATGGACGGGGGAGACGACAATGACAAACTCTATGGTGAGGACGGGACAGACACCCTTAACGGGGGACTGGGCGATGACAGCATAGGGGGCGGTGCCGGCAACGATACCCTTGACGGTGGAGACGGCATTGATACCCTGTTGGGGGATGCCGGATCTGATGAGATTTTCGGGGATGCAGGCAATGACATCATCGACGGCGGAGATGACAACGATTACATCGACGGCGGTGACGGTGACGACGATATTGTCGGCGGCCTCGGGGATGACCAGATTTACGGCGGCTCAAGCGGTGCGGATACATTGGAGGGCGGTGACGGTGCGGATACATTGGACGGCGGCATCGGCAACGATTCACTGCTGGGATCTGCCGGGGCCGACTCCATAGAAGGCGGAGACGGGGATGATAAGATCTACGGCGGCTCAGAAAACGATATCCTATCGGGTTCCGCCGGTATGGACGATATCTCCGGTGAGGATGGAGATGACAATATCTCCGGCGGAGCGGATGCCGATACGCTGTACGGCGGTCTCGGCGCCGATGATATGGACGGCGGAGATGGCAGTGACGAACTCTATGGTGAGGATGGTACAGACTCCCTCACCGGCGGTCTGGGCGACGACAGTATAGACGGCGGATCTGGCAATGACACGCTATACGGCGGTGATGGTATTGATACGCTGATAGGAGATGCCGGATCTGATGAGATTTTCGGGGATGCGGGCAATGACATCATAGACGGCGGAGATGACAACGACACCATCGACGGCGGTGACGGTGACGACAGCCTGGTGGGCGGCCTTGGGGATGACCAGATATACGGCGGTTCAAGCGGTGCCGATACCCTTGATGGGGGGGATGGGGCAGATTCGTTGGACGGAGGCATCGGAAACGACTCCTTACTTGGCTCTGCAGGAAATGATTCCATCGACGGCTCAGATGGTGACGATTATATTGATGGCGGGTTAGGGGATGACTATCTATCCGGTTCCGCCGGTTTGGATGAGATTCACGGCAATGACGGTAATGACAGTATCTCCGGGGGGGCGGACGCGGATACCCTGTATGGGGATGCCGGCGAAGATGCCATGAGTGGCGGAGACGGCGCCGACTCCCTGGACGGCGGGGATGGTGTTGATTCCCTGGTAGGCGGCAGCGGCAACGATACCTTGAACGGCACGGACTGGGAAAACAGCTACTATGCACAGAACGCTGTGGACTATTCCGATGATCCGGGTGCGGTGCAGGTCTCCATCGACTATACATATGAGAACGATACGGCGACTTATTCCGGAACTGCAACAGACGGATGGGGGGGGACCGATACCCTCATGTACATCGATCAGGTGGGCGGCTCAGCCTATGGCGATCAGTTCACGATTACACTCAACGACGTTGACGGCGACCTGGACAATATGTTTGCTGTTCAGGGAAATGCAGGTGCCGATAGCATCACCGGTACGGCGGACCAGGATGTGGCCGCCGTGCATTTTGACGATCCTTCGGCTGTATCTGTGGATCTTGGTGCGGGCACGGCCGTTGACGGGTGGGGGAATACGGACGTTCTCACCGATATTGAAATTGCAGGTGGATCTGATCATGGCGATACGCTGACCGGGAGCACCGGGTCTGACGGTTTTATCGCCACCCTTGGCAACGATACCATCACCGGCGGCGACGGTGACTATGACTGGGTGTACTACGGATGGGACAACGATGCAAACGGGGTGGCCGGTGTTCAGGTGGATATGGCGGCAGGCCAGGCCATCGCCCTGGACAGCAGCAACAACACCCTGTTTACGGATGTATTTTCCGGTATCGAAGAAGTCTGGGGTACCGAGTATAACGATACCATCTACGGCAGCACCACCTCCCGGGAACTGGGCGGCGAAGGGGGGGATGACTCCCTCGTGGGTGGTGAGAATTCCGATTTTACCGAACGTTTTTCCGGCGGGGCCGGCAACGACACCATGGACGGCGGTTCCTTTGACGGCGACTCTCCCGGAAACCAGGTGAACTATGAGGAATATGATGGCGGCAACGGTGTTAGTGTCAGTGTGAATTACACCTACAGCGGCGGTTCAGGCACATATAGCGGCAGTGCCACCGATACCTTTGGGGACTCCGACACCCTGAAAAATATCGATCAATTTTACCTCTCGGATAATGCGGATCAAATCACCATCACCATTGATGACCAGGACGACGGCTCCGATATGCGCTGGTATGTCTGGGGGAATGAGGGTGCGGATACCATCACCGGCACCGCCGGTGAAAATGTGTGGGCCATGTACCTTGATGATGATGGCGGCGTAAGTGCTGATCTTTCCGCCGGTACCGTGGTTGACGGGTGGGGAAATACCGATGTGCTATCAAATATTGAGGCCGTCAGCGGCTCTTCCTTTTCCGACGCCCTGACCGGCAGCAGTGATAATGACGGTTTCTTCGGAACCGGGTCCGACGACACCATAGACGGTGGTGGCGGTGACTACGACTGGTTGTCCTACGGCTGGGTCGGTTACAATACCAGTGTGTGGAAAGTGATGATTGACCTGGACAGCGGACAGGCCATTGGGTACGACGGCATTGATGCGGCGCAGTTTACGGATTCATTCTCCAATATTGAGATAGCATTGGGTACAGAAGGCGATGATACGATTCTGGGTAGTTCCACAAGCCGGATTCTTGACGGTGAGGGAGGCAACGATTCCCTGGTGGGCGGAGTGAACTCCGGATTCGGTGAAACCCTGATCGGCGGAGAGGGTGACGACACGCTGGATGGCGGCAACTGGGAGATGAAGAATGCAAGGAACTACGCTGACTACTCGGATGATTCCTCAGGCATCGATCTTTTCATTGACTACACCTGGAGCGGTGGAAGCGATTCCTATTACGGCGAGGTCACGGACGGCTGGGGTAATACGGATACCCTGGATAATATCGACAGGATCATCGGCTCCGATTATGCGGATAATTTCTCCATCCAGATCAACGACTATGACGGTGACCTGACCACCCGGTTCTATGTGTGGGGCGGTGACGGTGCCGATACCATTACAGGGACGTCGGGTGAGCGGGTGCGCGTGATGTACAACGATGCGGACGGGGCTGTCGATATTGACCTTCTGGCCGGCCAGGCAAATGATGACGGCTTTGGCAATATCGATGTGCTGACGAATATCAATGCGGTGGGTGGCTCAGATTATAACGATGTCATTGCTGGCAGCACAAATAATGAGGGCTTTTTTGCATCACTGGGCAACGATACCATTGACGGTGACGACGGTGATTGGGACTGGGTGGTCTATGACTCGTTTTACGACGATGACTCTGACCTTCAAGGCGGGGTAGATATAGATCTTTCCGCCGGAACAGCCAAGGCCTATAACAGCAGCAGCACACTTACATTCACTGACAGTTTGTCCAATATTGAGGGGGCATACGGGTCTTCTTATAACGATACCATTACCGGGTCTTCCACCACAAGAGAACTTGGCGGTGAAGGCGGTGACGATTACATCGTGGGCAACAGCCAGAACGCCAACAGCTTTACCGAGTATCTCAACGGCGGCGAAGGGGATGACACCATCGATGGCGGAAACTTTTCCGATGACAATTCATACCGGGCAAACAATCAGATCGAATACGATTGGTCTGATACCGGTGCCGGGGTGGATGTCGATATCGACTATACCCGCAGCGGCGGTACCAGTACCTATACCGGTACGGCAATAGACCCCTACGGGGATACAGATACCCTGATTGACATCGACCGTTTTAATCTGACGAGCTATGACGACAGCATCAGTATAACTGTTGACGATCAGGACGGTGACTCAAATATTCGCTGGTACATTTACAGTACGGACGGATCTGACGATTATACCGGCACCCTTGGAGAGCGGGTGCGCCTGCTCTATCTTGATGATCCCGGGAATGTGACTGTGGATCTGAGCGCCGGCACGGCAACGGACGGCTGGGGCAATACGGACAGCCTGACGACAATTCCCCAGGTCAGTGGTTCCAATGACGGCAACGACACCCTGATCGGTTCCAGTGCGGATGAGGGTCTCATCGGTTCATTGGGCAGTGATTCAATGGATGGCGGAGACGGATATGACTGGACGGACTATAGTTGGATCAGCATTGGCGACGATGATTTTTCATATGTGGAAATAGATTTGGCAACCAATGATGCAAAAGGGTATGACAGTACCAGCACTTTAATCTTCACAGATACATTGGAAAACTTTGAAGAAGCCTGGGGGTCCTCAGGCAATGACTATGTGGCCGGGGATGCCAATGATAATTATATCGGTGGAAACGACGGCAACGACACATTAAACGGTGGCGCCGGAGGTATGGATACCTTGCGGGGAGACTGGAATGGGTCCGGTCAGGATACGTTTCAGATCATTGATTCCAGCACCTACGATGTGATTGCCGATTTCAGCTTCACAGACAGCGACATTATTCAAATCGATGAGACACAGCTTGGGTTTACCGCTTATGGCTACAATGAGTTTACCCAGGCCAGCAGCGCAAGCCAGGTCTATGCCATGGATTATCAAGTCATTGCAGTCACGGATTATGCCAGCAGCGATTGGTCGGACGTCAGTTCCGTGTTGAATTCCTCGCTGTATTATGTGGATGCATACGACCAGGAATCATACTTCATCGTAAGCAACAATGAAGACTCCCGCGCCTATTATTGGGAAGGTGATACGAACAGCGATTCTGCCGTAAGTGACTCCGAGCTGCATCTGGGGGTTGAAATGGATGGCATTGCTGACTTGGGCGATATGACGGACGCGCATGTGGAAATCGTATAAACCATAGCCCCCTGTTTTTCTGACCTGTTTTTCTGGCCCGGCCGGTAGCTCATACCGGCCGGGCTTTTTTTTGTCCAATTTGCCCGGTCCGTTGTAAATCACAAAAAAGTCACAATATGTGCTGAAAAATAGTCTTTTTGTGAAAAATACAAATTTGAAATAATATTTATTTCAAATTTGTATTTTCATGAATATTTCAAGATTTTCTGATTTGCATCATTTTTCCTTTTATTTCAGTGTTTTATTTTGTTTCTTATTCTTTTTAACCTCTTGGCACTCCTCTTGCTCTAATACAGAAACAAGATGTCATACGCGCACCTTTAGCCAAAAAGGGAGAAAAAATGAAAAAAATTCTGGCAGTGATCAAACCATTTAAGGTGGATGAGGTCAAAGACGCCTTGTCCAAAATTAACATCAACGGCATGACCATATCCGAAGTCAAGGGCTTTGGCAGGCAAAAAGGGCACAAAGAAGTATACCGGGGGGCTGAATACCAGACGGATTTTGTTCCCAAGGTGGAACTCAAGATTTGTGTGGATGATGACCAGGCAGACACTGTGGTGGATACCATCATAGAAACGGCGAAAACCGGTAAGATCGGAGACGGTAAGATTTTTATCATGCCTGTGGAAGATGTGGTCCGCATCCGGACCCGCGAAACCGGCGTTGAAGCGCTATAATTAAGACCAACCGTAAGCTTTAAGGAGACAAAAATGAAATATATATGGATGATTTTACTCTCACTGATCTGCAGCATGTCCGCCGCCTGGGCCGGTGACGACACCCCCACCGTTTTAACCAACAAGGATGCCATTGCGCTGGTACAGTCCCATGCGGACTATGTCTGGACCCTGGTTTGCGCGGTACTTGTTTTTTTTATGCAGGCCGGATTCGCCATGGTAGAGGCCGGGTTTACCCGGGCTAAAAACGCCGTTAATATCATGATGAAGAACCTCATGGACTTTTCCATGGGCACCATCTCTTTTTGGGCCATCGGCTTCGGCCTGATGTTCGGTGCCTCTAAAACCGGGTTTTTCGGAACCACCGGATTTTTTCTCAGCGATTTTGAGATCGGCGGAGATCCCTGGGTGCTGGCCTTCTGGATGTTCCAGGTTGTGTTTGCCGCCACCGCCGCCACCATCGTTTCCGGCGCCATGGCCGAGCGGACCAAGTTTACCGCCTATCTGGTATATACCGCCTGTGTTACCGCATTAATTTACCCGATTTTCGGTTCCTGGGCATGGGGCTCCCTGCTCAACGGGTCCGGATGGCTTGAAGGGCTTGGTTTTATTGATTTCGCCGGTTCCACTGTCGTTCACTCCGTGGGCGGCTGGGCAGCGCTTGCCGGTGCGATGGTGCTAGGCCCCCGCCTTGGAAAGTATACCAAAGACGGCCGGATCAAACCCATCCTGGGTCACAACATTCCTCTGGCCGCCCTGGGCGTGTTTATCCTCTGGGTGGGCTGGTTCGGGTTTAACCCGGGTTCCACCACAGCGGCAACAAAAGATATTGCCATGATTTTTGTAAATACCAATTTGGCGGCTGCTGCCGGGGCTGTATTGGCCATGATCGTCTCCTGGATGAAGTTTGGAAAGCCCGAGGTAGGCATGAGCCTTAACGGCGCGCTTGCCGGGCTCGTGGGGATAACTGCCGGATGCGCCAATGTCACCCCCGGCAGCGCCGTCATTATCGGTGCCATCGCCGGTATCCTGGTGGTCTTTTCCGTTCTCTTCTTTGAGCGGGTTAAAATCGATGATCCCGTGGGTGCCATTTCCGTTCACGGCGTCTGCGGTGCCTGGGGAACCCTGGGTGCAGGTATCTTCAACATCGGCGGGACCTCCCTGAAGATCCTTTCCGTGCAGTGCATCGGCATTCTGGCCTGCTTTGTCTGGACCTTTGCCATGGCCTATGCCCTGTTCAAGATCATTGACGCCACCATGGGCCTGCGGGTTTCCGCTGAAGAAGAACTGGAAGGGCTGGATGCCACCGAGCACGGCGGCAACGCCTATCCGGATTTTACCACCATCAACCATTCCGGCGGCTATTCCGGCGGCACCGGCGGCACAGGTGAAGAAACATCTGCGGCCTACAGCACCAAGCTGGCCAACCAGACCTAACCCCATCCCATAGCGTTTTTCCGCATTCTGCGGAATTCCAACCCGGCAGTGCACCGTCCCCTGCGCTGCCGGGTTATTTTTTGGGGCTTTTAAGCCGTTGTCTATTGTTGATTTTGGGCTGTTCATGATATGATATCCTTTTTCAAAAGCCCAAGACCTTTGGAAGGATAAGGATGCTTCCGTCCCGAAACCTGATCAAATCCGCATTGTTCATCATCGTCCTTGGAGGTATATTCGCCCTGGGGTATCAGGGGGTGGAATACAATTGGCAATGGTACCGCATCTGGCCCTATTTCCTGTCAGTACAGGGAGGGCAGATCGTCCCTGGGATACTGTTTAAGGGATTGGTGATCACCCTGAAAATATCGGGCCTGGGCCTTGTGCTCTCCCTTTTGCTGGGGAGCCTGTCCGCTGTGGCGCGGCTGTCCCCTTTTCCGGTACTGCGGATCATGGCATGGATCTATGTGGAGACCATCAGGAATACACCGCTGCTGATCCAGATTTTTCTGATCTATTTTGTGATTTCTCCGGTGTTGGATATCTCGGCATTCTGGTCGGCAGTCTGGGCCTTGAGCCTCTTTGAAGGGGCCTATGCCTCAGAGATCATCCGGTCGGGTATCATCGGCACCCCCAAAGGGCAGATTGAAGCGGCTCTCGGGTTGGGGCTGTCCAAGCCGGTGATCTATTACAAGGTCATCATCCCCCAGATGCTGCGGACCACGCTTCCCATGCTGGCAGGCCAGAGTGTCTCTTTGATCAAGGATTCCGCACTGGTGTCCACCATCTCCATTTATGACCTGACCATGCAGGCCCAGAAGATCGTTTCCGAGACTTTTTTAACTTTTGAAATATGGTTTGCCGTGGCAATCTGCTACCTTGTGATAACGGCAAGCCTTTCTTTTTTTATCAGGCAGTTGGAATTGCGGATGAAGTTTGGCAACTAAGATGATGGTAGCTTATCATACGATATCGCTCCACAGCGACTTAAGGGAGATCAAAATGAAAAAGATTGCAGGTATTCTTATTGTGTTCATGCTGGCCGCAGGCACTGCCCTGGCCGGACAAACCGGGGCTATGCTGTCCCAGGAAAGCATCATTGAAAAAATTCAGAAAGACGGGGTCCTAAGGGTGGGCATGTCCACTTTTGTACCCTGGGCCATGAAGGATAAAAAAGGGGAACTCATCGGTTTCGAGATTGATGTGGCAAAAAAGCTGGCCCAGGATATGGGCGTGACGGTCGAATTCGTTCCCACGGCCTGGTCAGGCATCATTCCAGCCCTGCTGACAGGCAAATTCGATGTGATCATCGGCGGGATGGGCATCACCCCGGAGCGGAATCTTAAGGTGAACTTTACCATACCTTACGAGTTTTCCGGCATGTCCATGGTGGCCCACAAGAAAAAGGCTGCCGGGCGCAGCTCGGTGGAAGATTTCAACAAAGCGGATGTAACCATTGCCGTCCGCATGGGTACCACGGCGGAACAGGCAGCCAGAAAATTTATGCCCAAAGCCCAGTTCAAGCTTTTTGAAAATGAGAGCCAGGCCCTGCAGGAGTTGAACCTGGGCCGGGTCCATGCGGTGGTATCCTCAGCCCCCATGCCGGCCTTCCACGCCCTGAAGTTCCCGGATAAGCTCTTTGTACCCATCAAGGAGAATTTTACCAAAGAGCCCATCGGTTTTGCCCTGCGTAAAGGGGATTACGATGCGCTCAACTACTTCAACAACTGGATTCTCATTAACCACGCCTCAGGCTTCCTGAGGGAAAGACAGGCATACTGGTTCGAAAGCAAAGACTGGGAGAGCCTTGTTCAATAAACCTTCCAACAGAATTACCCTGGTGGATATGGCAGCCCTTGGCCTTGCGGCCGCTGCCATATCCTTTTTTTTGTCCCGTATGGGGGCTGTGCTGGCCTATGACTGGAACTGGGCGGCAATCCCTCAATACTTTATTTTTCTGGACGAAGAAACCGGATCCTGGACACCAAACATCCTGTTGAGGGGATTTTTCACCACTGTGAAGCTCAGTGTCTGGGCCACCGTGCTGGCATTCATTATCGGGACTCTTTCCGGGATCATGGGGGCAAGGGGAAACGGATTTCAGCGGTTTGTCAGCCGGATCTATGTGGAGATTGTCCGGAACATTCCCTCCCTGGTCCTGCTGATCATTTTTTACTATTTTGTCTCCAGCCAGTTTCTGGATATACTGGGGCTGGATACCCGGCTTCGCGGACAGCCGGAGGGCGTGCAGGGCCTCGTCTCCTTTTTGTGGGCGGATGCCGGCAGTGTCAATGCCTTTGTTTCTGCCGTGGCAGCACTGGCGTTGTATGAGGGTGCCTATATATCTGAAATCGTTCGCGGCGGGATTCTGGGGCTGCCCAGGGGGCAGTGGGAGGCGGCATTTGCCATCGGCCTTTCAGGACCCAAAACCTTTAGGCTTGTCATCCTGCCCCAGGCCTTTCGTAAGGTGGCCTTTCCCCTGGCAGGGCAGTTTATTTCAACGATCAAGGATTCAGCCATCGTATCTGTAATATCCATCCAGGAGCTTACCTTCCAGGGGATGGAACTGATGGCTGCCACCTTCCTGACCTTTGAAATCTGGATTACGGTGACCCTGCTTTACTTTGTCCTGACTTTTTCATTGTCGGCGATTATAAACGGCTTTGAAAAGCGTTCCGCCCCAAGGGGATAGGGCAAACCGGGTTAATAGGTGCCGTCAAAGGCCCTGTCGTTGAGCTTGTAGCCGATGCCGTAAACGGAGAGGATGAGCTGGACCTTCGGCAGCCGGGCAGCCAGCTTCTTTCTCAGGTTTTTCACATGGCTGTCCACGGTGCGTTCGTACCCTTCAAAGTGATACCCCTGTACCTTGTCAAGGAGTTCCGACCGGGAGAAGACTTTGCCCGGATGGGCCATCAGCAGCCTCAGGATACCGAATTCATTGGGTGTCAGCGTAACTTCCTTATTATCCACCGTACAGGTGTGACGGTCTTCGTTCAGCGCCAGCGGGCCGATGGCGATTTCCGTTTCCCGGGCCGGCGGTGAGGTCCGGCGCAGTACCGCCTTGACCCGCGCCACCACTTCTCTGGGGCTGAAAGGCTTGCAGATATAATCGTCGGAACCCAGTTCAAGGCCCACCAGCCGGTCGATTTCCGACACCCTGGCCGTCAGCATAATCACCGGCAAAGATGAGGTTTTGCGGATATCTCTGCACAGGGTCAGGCCGTCTTTTCCGGGCAACATCACATCCAGGAGAATGAGGTCAACCGGGGTTTTGGCAATATATGACTCAACCAGATCCCCCCGGTCCAGAATGGTTGTGACAAAGCCTTCAGCCTCCAGATAATCCCGGATCAAAAGGGCAATTTTCTCTTCATCTTCAACAATCAGGATGTGGTCGCTCATGGGGCTCCTTTATGGGGCGCTGGGTTCTTCATTTTCCGGGACCAGGGCCGGCAGGGTGATGGAAATTTTCACACCGCCGAGTTCTGATGGTTCCGCCTTGATCTGCCCGCCGTGGGCCCGGACGATGTGCCTGCATATGGCAAGTCCCAGTCCGCTGCCGCCCTGTTTTCTGTTTCGTGACTCCTCTCCCCTGAAAAGCCGGTCAAAAAGCCGGGGAAGCTGGTCTGACGGTACTTTTGGGGCTGAATCGTCAAAGGCCAATTCTATCCGGTTTTCTTTGCCCTGGCAAGTGATTCGAAGGTGCCCCGGCGGATCCGTATAGGCCAGTGAGTTTTTTACCAGGTTGGAGAAGAGTTGAACCAAGCGGTCCGGATCCCCCATCACCATGGCCCGCCCCGGCACATGGGCGGACACCCGGGTCTGCTTTTTCTCAATCCGGGGTGAGAACCGTTCCAGGGTCATGGCCAGGAGTGCGGCCATATCCACAGGGGTTTTTGAGATCCGGATAATATTGGCCTCGGCCATGGACAGTTCGTGGAGATCGTTCACAAGGCGGATCAGGTGGGTCACCTCCGAATGGAGGGAGTTCACCGATGTGGCATCCAGCTTGCGGATGCCGTCCTGAACCGCTTCAAGTTCTCCCCGGAGAATGGCCAGGGGCGTTCTCAGTTCATGGGAGATATCAGACAGCCAGTTGATCTGCCGCTCTTCATACTCACCGAGGGTGGATGCCAGCCAGTTAAAGTCTTCGGCAAGCTGTCCCAGTTCATCCCGGGTGTTGGGCTGGAGCCGGGTGTCAAATTGCCGCTTGCCCAGTGCCCGGGTCGCCTGGGAAAGTTTTTTGATGGGGGCCAGCAGATGGGCTGCCAGAAAAAAGGAAACCAGTACCGAGCAGAGCAGGAAGATGCCGCCGGCCAGGTAAAAGCTCTGCTTTTGCTGCTTGAGGAATTGAAGATCCAGAGGATGGGAAAGATTCTCCGGCTGATTGAATCCAAGATAGCCCACGGGGTCCCCTTCGGCCGGTATCGGCCGGAGTATTTTGGGATCCGCATGCTGGCGCTGTCCCATTATCAGTTGTTTGTCTTTGTCCAGCAGCACAACCCGGGGCCCCAGTTCATTTTTACCGGGATGGGGAGGATGGCTCATGCGAAACCTGTCGAGGGACGGCTGTGGAGGGCCTGGGGGAAGGGGCGGGTCTTCTGGTATTTCCCCCGGATTTGCCGGTGGATGAGGCCTCGGCGCTGGCGGGTGTGAAGGCCCCGGGGGGGCCATACCCGGGAGATCAGGAGCCAGACCGGCCTCCTGCATGAGGGGCAGCCAGGTAGCAGGGTTCTGTCTCAGGTGGTCAAATCCGCCTTTTTCCCTGTATTCCCGGTCCAGGATTGATACCAGGCCGTCCAGTTGGCTGTATTCCATCCGGGAGACGTAGTCTGAAAAATTCTGGATGGCATAGAATTGGATCAAGCTGATAAGAATGCCCACCAGGATGGCGCCGGTCAAAAGAAACGAGAGAAAAAATTTAGTCAGTAGCGGAATCCGCATGGATGTCCTCTCCCTGCAGTTGCGTGTGGCACCCCGGTTGCGGGGCAGCTTATTGGGTACAGGGTATATAAATCCGTGTGTTTTTTCAATTTGCCCGGGATCTTTTCATGGTTTCTCCATACTTTCTTCATAGTGAAGGAGGGGTGGTTTGCACGCCCATGATTTTCTTTTGGGGGATTAGATTCTTGATAAAACGGACCAATCGTGGCATTGTGCCGTTGTCATGCAGAGATTTACCCAAAACGTGGTGGCGGTGATTCAGGCCATCCCGAAAGGAAAGGTCACTTCCTACGGCCGGGTGGCAGCCCTGGCCGGAAATCCGAGAGGGGCGCGCCAGGTTTCCCGTTATCTGCATTCCTTGTCGGAAAAATATGACCTGCCCTGGCACCGGGTGGTGAATGCCGCAGGAAAGATTTCCCTGCCAAAGGGCAGGGGATACGAACAACAGCGCGCCTTGCTTGAAGATGAAGGGGTTGTGTTCTCAGGATCCAGGTCCATAGACTTCAGTGTTTTTCTTTGGGAACCGGTTAGCCATCCGGATGGTCAACTGATGGTGCCTCAGCCCTGATCCCTTTTATTCTGTTTTGAGAACGCCCTTTTCATCTCATTGTATTTCGGCCCGTCTTTTTTCCACAGCCTGCATGAATCAATGAGAAATACCCCGGCTTTTTCCGGATCGACGCCCTGGGCAGGCGTTTGGTTCTGATGGCGTTGCCAGGTCAGCCATCCGTGGAGAATCTCGGTGCCCATCGCCTTGACCAGGGTGCACAGGTGGGCACAGCCGTCCTTTCCGCCCACACGGGAACGAATTTCCTTGGAGAATCCCGGTCTGATTTCAAGGCCTGTGATGTGGGCCATCCGGTCAAGAGTTTGGGGGCACTCTGCCATTGGAGCTGTGAGGATCTCACCTTCAGCTTCAATGATCCGTAAGGGAGCGGAGGCGATGAGGAGGGTGGCTGTCATGTGGTGAATGGTGCCCGGATCTTTGGGCCTGCCCAATATATCCACAATGGGAACCCTGCGTTCATCCCGGAGTTCTCCGTGGACGATGATACGATCCTCTCCGTGGTCATAGCTGGAAAGACGGATATCCCGGGTATGAACGGGGGATTTTGGGGCAATGATGTCTTTGAGCATGCTTTTTCCTTATTTGCTTCTTTTTTTAAGTTACGCCGGACAGCCTATGACATTTGGCCGCCTGAATCAAATCCTACCCTTTTTTTCTTGACGAAAGCTGTTTAACGCTCTACCGTTCCAGTCTGTTTGATTCGCCCCGGTTCACATATCCCGGCGGTGAAGAATTGCCTGGTATGAGGAGTAAGATCTTGTCTACATTCTTTGTCCGCCCGGTTGCCGGTGTATTTATCGGGGCGTTGATTATCAGTTTTTCCGGTGTTTTTATAAAAATATCCCAGGTTCATCCCATGGTTTCCGCCTTTTACCGGGTGTTTTTCGGATGTATATTTTTATCTGTGGCCTGCGGGGTTAAAGGGGAGTTCCGGCGGCAGCCGGTGAGCCGCATCCTTCTGGCCGCGGTTTGCGGTGTCGTATTCAGTATCGATCTGTTCTGCTGGCATACAAGTATCGGTTTCATCGGCCCGGGGCTGGCGACAATCCTGGGAAACTGCCAGGTGTTTATCCTGGCCGTGGCCGGATGGCTGATTTACCGGGAGCGTCTGACGGGCATGTTTCTGCTTTCCCTGCCCATGGCTCTGCTGGGGCTGTACATGATTATCGGTATGGATGGCGCTGCACTTACGCCGGCATACCTGAAAGGCATCGGATATGGTGTGCTCACCGCAATCAGTTATGGGGCATTTCTTCTGTTGATCCGCTATGTTCAGTCCGGCGGTCGCGGCCCCCTGTTTTTTTACCAGGTGGTGGTGACCGCTTCAGCCAGTTTGTGTCTGGGCGGTTTCATCGTTTTCGGAGACTACAGTTTCCTCATACCCGATGCCCGGTCCCTTGCCGCGTTGATTGGGGTCGGGGTATTCTCCCAGGCACTGGCCTGGGCCGTGATTTCATATTGCCTGCCGGATGTGCCGGCCTCCCGGGCGGGATTGATTCTGCTGCTCCAGCCGGCCCTTTCATTTGTCTGGGATGTTCTTATGTTTGACCGTCAGACAGGCGTTGTGGGATGGTTCGGCGTTGCGGTGGTACTGGCTGCCATTTACATGGGAATGGGACATGGACAGGCCCGGGGAGATGACCCTGTCTTGCCGGAAAAGATGCCGCGGTAATTATCGTAGGGGACTGCCCGGCATCATATGGACAGTGTCGATAGCGTTGCGTCTGGCAAAGGTGGCAAGAATTTCAAGGGCATTGCCGGATACAAAGGAAATCAGTTTGATGCGGTTTTCCGTCAGGGCCTCTGCCGGGCTGGTTGAAATGGCACCGCAGATGAGGATCGGGACCCCGAGGCGTTTTAGCAGGACGGACAATCCCTGAATATCACCGGGATGAAACGATACGTAGGTGGTGTGGGAAACCGACTTGTTTTCGATTCCTGCAATAAGCAGGGTCCTGGCAGAATCAAATACCGGAGATACCCGGTTTCCCCAGGCCGTCACGGCGATTTTCATTTTTATTCTCCCATATTCCGGTTGTCTCTTCACAGGCTTGTGTTGGCATGCGTTCATCGAAAGACAATAAATGCAAGGGCCATACCGCCGGAATAAGGACGACGTTGAGCGAAAAAATCTCACGTTTTCTATTGATACGACGTCCCGGGCGGATGCGAAACGTCGCATAAACGAGACGCTGGGATGATGACAGTCGCGAAAGTACGGTACCGGTCTGACCGGATGAGCCGCGTTTTAAGGACGTATCCCTAATTTTTTAATCCGCCTGAACAGGGTGCTTTTGTGGATGCCCAGGTCGCGGGCTGCCGCGTTCCGGTTGCCGTTGTTTCTGGCCAGCGCGTCTTTGATCACCTTGATCTGAGCGGTGCGGACAGGATCCGTATCCGGCTGGTGCCGGGGGGCGGGTGTAAAAGCAAGAAAACCTGGCAGATGGGTGGTGTTGATATACCCTTCCGGACAGAGTACAAAGGCGTGCTCAATGATATTTTCCAGTTCCCTTATATTGCCGGGAAATTCATGGGACATCAGGGCTGCCAGCACCTCCTGGTCAATGCCCTGGATAAATTTGTTCTGCCGGAGGTTGAGTTTTGAGATAAAACGGTCCGTAAGCGGCGGGATATCTTCCATCCGCTGCCGCAGTGGCGGCAGGCAGATCCTGATCACGTTGATCCGGTAATAAAGATCCTGGCGGAAGCTGTTGCTCTCCACCATGGCAGACAGGTCCCTGTTGGTGGCGGCGATGATCCTGACGTTGGTTTTTTCTTTGGCAATCCCCCCTAAAGGGGTATACTCATGTTCCTGAAGCACCCTGAGCAGGCGTACCTGAAATGCCGGGCTGGTATCCCCGATTTCATCGAGAAAAACCGTCCCGCCTTCGGCCAGGGCAAACTGGCCGGGCTTGTCTTTCACCGCATGGGTAAAGGCCCCCTTTTTGTAACCGAACAATTCGGATTCTAAAAGCGTATCCGGCAGGGCACCGCAGTTGATGGCGATAAACGGGTGGTCCTTTCTCGGGCTGAGATTGTGGATGGCACGTGCCATCAGTTCTTTTCCCGTGCCGGTTTCCCCCTCAATGAGCACAGAGGCATCCGAGTCCGAGATCTGGGGCAGGATGTTGAAAATATTTTTCATGGCACTGGAGGTTGAGACGATGTCTTCCACCTGAACCTCCCGGGTCAGTTCATGGCGAAGGGCCTCTTCAAGGGAATGGTCCCTGAAGGTTTCCACGCCGCCGATCACATCTCCGTTTTTGTCAATGAGCAATGAAGTGGCTGCTGTAATGGGAATTTTTTTCTGCTGGGTGTTGATGATGTAGGCGGATGTGGAGATAAAGGGTTTGCCTTCCTCCATGGTGCGCTTTAATGCACAGTCTTCTTCGCACATATTGGAGCGGAAGACCTCCCAGCAGTGGCGGCCTATGGCCTCCTTACGGGAAATGCCCGTGATTTCTTCTGCTGCCCTGTTAAACGAGGTGATCTCCCAGTTATAGTCGATGGTGAATACCCCGTCAGAGATGGAGTCTAAAATAATTTTTGTGGTGTCCTGGGAAAGGGGGCCGAAGATTTTACTTTTATCCATGGGATGTATCCTTTTTTTTAATCGTGTTTAATCAGATGTGATGCGAAATTGCAACCAAAAAACCCGGCAAGTGGGCAAAAGGGTCGCAAAAATGAAAAACTGAAGAATAATATTTGATTTTAAGGTGTTACTTTGTGGTGGGTCGCATAGTTGCAACAAATGGATGTGTGGTCTATTGAAATTGGCTTTGCAACGGTCTGACGGCTGAAAAAAATGGTTAAATTTTTATTTTTTTTCTCAAGGTTTTGGGGTGATAGACCGAAAACTATTTTAAAGCAAATATGAAGAATGAAACGTCAGGTGTGCACCTGGCAATTTTCATCAACCAAGAGATGAATTAGGCAGTACCTTAAATAGGGAGAAGACCAATGAATATGACGGCAATGGAAATCAAGACCCAGGATGTTCCTGACATTTCGCCGTTGCGGCCTGTGGAACAGGTGCAAACTACAGACAGGCAGATGGAGGCCAAGCAGGCCCGGGAGCCTTTAACAGAAAAAAATGCATCTGAGTCCATCTCTGCCAAGGAAGTGGAAGAGGTGCTTGAGGCCTTCCAGGATCTCTCGGAGACCATCCAGACCAAACTCAGCTTTTCCGTGGATGACAATAATAACGAGATCGTGGTCAAGGTGTTTGACAAGGAATCCAATGAGCTGATCCGGCAGTTCCCCTCCGAAGAGATGCTGGCCCTTCAGGATAAAATGACGGATCTGGCCGGTTTTTTGTTCAACGAGAACGTATAATCATTTGGCTGCCGCCCTTGCCGACAGGTCGGGCTCGGGCGGAGGATGCCATGGCTACCGGTTTGTCCCTTCGTTCACAGGTAGCTTAACGAATCGTTTTCCTGTCTCAGCGGCGAATCATTGCCGTAATTTTGTTACACAGTCCACATAATGTGCCCTGCAACGGTTCTCCACGGTGAGAAGCGTGGCAAAGGCCTGCGTAAAATCGCCCCTGCCAAGGGTGAAAAGTCCGTGCCCGTATACGATCGCCGCATCTTTGTTGCGTTCAAAGGCCAGGGGCAGGGTGTTACACAGCCCCGTGGGGCCTGTGCCCACCTCGCCCGGAACAATGGGTACGCCCAGTACCTCGCGTTTTTTAGGGCAATGGGTATGGCAGCGGGTGCTGAACCGGCACACCTGCTTTTTTTTCGGGTCGCAGTCCATGGAGAGGATGACTGAAAACCTGGGGTGGCCGTGAAGGATGGCATCGGCACCGGTTCTTGCGATGGTTTCCAGATGGGCGGTAAGTTCGCTGGATGCGGTCAGGCCGGCACTTGACGATCCGTCCAGAGGGACGGGGTCGATGCATCCGGCCAGTTCATCCAGGGAACTGCCGGTCTGGCTGATATAAAGAATATTATCGCGGCAAAAAGAAATGTTGCCGAAATAAGAGTCCACAAGTCCGTATTCAACCGTTTTGGCCCCGGCCTGGATCATGGCTTCATAGACCCTTTCCTCAGATTGAATCGGTCCTTTGACAAGGTCTGGTATGGGCATGGCCATGCCGGTAAGCCAAGGTGCCAGCTCATCGTAAACCCCATGCATATCAGGCGGGGCTGTACCGCATTGCAGATGGTTCAGGTAATCGGAAAAAAATTTAACAAAGCAGGCAAAGGCCACGGAGCTTCCCACCACAAACCCCTGTTCCGGGCTTACGGTGCCGTGGGCAACGATGGCAGGACCCTTGGGGGCGTCAGGCAGGTTTTGCCCGGTGTCTGAGATGATGACGCATTTCCGGCGTTTCAGGGCAGTGATGATATCCGGTGTCGAAAAGCCGGGTATTACGGGAAGATCGTGAAGAAACGTCCGGGTTTCGCAATCTTCCGGCTGAATGGGCAGGTTTTTTGTCAACGCTTCCTTTGCCAGATAGGCGATAATTTTGTCATAGGGTGGGGCCGGTTGGAAAAACACCAGGGAATTGATGGCCATGGCAGAGAAAACCGGTTCTAATTCCTTTGTTTCCCACCCTTTTCTGTTCCAGCTCAGGGTGTAATCAAGTCCCCCCACAATGGGACGGCCCGGCCCTTCGGCTTCCGCCAGTCCGGCCTGGATCAATTTTTTTTCGTACTTGCGGATTAATGCGTCCATCAGTCAAGCCCCAGCTCTTTTCATTTTTCCGGCAGCGGGGTGCCGTCGGTGTCCAGTCCCCGGATATGGTAGTAGGTCTTTCGGGTATCGAGAAATGCGGCTCTGTCCAGGGGGGGGATGGAGATCCGGTTGCCGCCGGAACCCGGTTCCGTGAAAAAACGGACCGGCAGATCGTCGGCATCCGCCCCGTATCCGTAGGTATGGTTGATGATCCGCTCGTTGAAGTAGATTCGTTCTCCTGCTGCCAAAAGATCCTGGGCCGACGATGGGATGCCTGTTACTGCGGTAAACGCCTTGGCGTATTCTTCCAGGCCGGCAGCAAAGAAGGTGAATTTGCAGGCCACCAGGGAATCAACCACCGCGTTGAGGTCTTCGGCGATTTTGATGATTCTGGCTTTGCCGCTGAAGCTGAACCGGTCTGTGGCCACAGGTTTTCTGAATATTTCATGGGAAATGGGATAGGCGCGCAGGTGACAGCCCCCCCGGGTGGAAAGGGCATAGGCCAGGGCCATGCCGTAGGCGCCCCTGGGATCGTAGGCCGGCAGTTCCAGATTCTTTACCGCCATTGCCGTTTCAGGGCGGCCAAGGCGTCTAGCGTACTCCGCAGCGCCCAATTTCAGGTTGCGGCCTTCGCCACGGTCCATGGCCATATCCGACAGCAGGGATAGTACTTGCCTGCCGGTGTAGTCCGCCCCTGTGATCTCGCGTCTGCAGGCCAGGGTGGCAGCGGCGGAAATGGTGTCCATGCCCAGGCGGTTGCACAGGTCATTGGCTTCCACTACCAAATCCATATCTTTGCTGTTGATGAGGGCCGTGAAGTGGGACATAGTCTCAAATTCAGGCATGGCGGCACCGGGTTTGTTTCGGGTGCCGATCTTTTTACAGAGAATGTGGCAGCCTTTGCAGCCGTATTTTTTGGGGGAATATGCGGCGGCAAAGGCGGCAGCGTTCAGCTTGGAAGCAGGCTCAAACCGGGTGGCGCGGAAGTTGTCCGTGGGCATCATCCGGCGGTTGTCCATAAGATCGTATACCGCACCGGTGCCAAGGCAGGTAAATCCGTACTGGCCCATCAGGGCGGGTGACGCCGCGGTCAACCGGATAACCTCTTCCCTGGCTTCCTTGAGTCCGGGCAGATCCTTTATCCGGACTTTTCCTGAGCCTTCGGCCAGGAGGTACTTCAGGTTTTTGGCGGCAAAACTTAAGCCCAGTCCCGTACGGCCGGCAGAATGATGGTTGTCCGCAGTGATGGAGGCGAACTTCACCCCGTTTTCCGCGGCTGGCCCGATACAGGCAAGACCTGCCTTTTTCGGTGCAACAGTCCGGTAAACCTCCCGGGTGTCCTTGCCCCGGAGGTGGTCACACCGGATAAACCGGATTTCCTTTTCCCGGATCTCAATTCCCACGGGGTAGGGGCTTTTCCCGGTGATCACCACCCCGTCCCAACCGGCGCGCTTGAGCTGGGTCGAAAGCTTTCCGCCCACGGAGGCATCCCCCACGCATCCGGTCAGTGGGGATCTGGATACCAGGTGGAGCCGGCCTGATGTCGGTGCAATGGTTGCGGTCAGGGGGCCTGTGAAAAGACAGATGGGCATATCCGGATGGTTCCAGTCCAGATTGCCTGCACGGCGCAGAAAATACCCTCCAAGCCCTTTGCCGCCGATAAAGCGGTGGTAAAGATCCGGTTCCAAAGATGCCACGTGATAGTCGTGACGGGTAAGGTTGATGTGCAGTATATGTCCTGTCCAGCCGTGCATGGTTTACAGTCTATACCGGTAATCCCGTGTGAAAGCAAGTTTGGGAAAGATTAAGTGGGAAGGTGAGTAAACCCGGCCGCAGGGTCTGCGGCCGGGTGGTTTTCAAGTGCGGGTAATTATACCGATTAGAAATATACCGGGTTCCAGCACATGTTGTCGATCAGCGCGTTGAGGCGGTCTTCGTTGTTTTCATGTTTGAACCGGGAGAAGGGGCAGTCATTCTGGGTGACCCCGGCCTTAATGGCCTCGGCCCCCACCCGCTTGGCAACGGCGATGGACACTTCTCTGAGCTGGTGCAGGGGCGGGCATAAAATTCCGTCCTTGAGGTCTTCCTCGCTGATGAATTCCGCAACGGCATGGGCGGCCGCAGAGAAGAACACCGGCAGGACCTCCGTGGCGCCAGAGGCCACGACACCCAGACCGACGCCCGGGAATACAAAGGCGTTGTTCATCTGGCCGATCCGGTAGGCTTTGCCATTGTGTTCCACATCGGCAAAGGGAGAGCCGGTGGCCACCAGGGCCTTGCCGTCGGTCCATTGGAAGACATCCACGGGCAGGGCTTCGGTTTTGCTGGTGGGGTTGCTCAAGGGAAGGATAACGGGGCGGTCCGTGTTTTCGGATACCGCATCCACCACTTCGCGGGTGAAGCAGCCGGGCTGACCGGAGGTGCCGATGAGAACGGTGACCTTTTCGTTTTTCACCACGTTGAGCAGGGTGTTGTCCTCAGGGCTTTTCAGCCAGGTCAGGGTGGCCGGGTCTTTGGCGTACTTGATTTTGTAGGGTTCAAGGTCCCGGTCGGAGGTGACCACACCCCTGGAGTCCAGGGTGAATATTCTTGCAATGGCGTCTTCGGTGCTCATGCCCTGTTCTTCAAGTTCGGTCTGGATCTGCTCGGCGATGCCCACGCCGCCGGCGCCTGCACCGTGCACCAGGTATACCTGGTCGGTCATGCTTTTTTTCGTCACCTTCATGGCGGCAATGATGCCGGCCAGGGTGATGGAGCCGGTACCCTGGATATCGTCGTTAAAGGAGACCACGTCCTTGAGGTACTTATCACGGACCGTGAAGGCGGTCTGCTTGGAGAAATCTTCCCACTGGCACAGGGCTTTGGGGAATACTTTCTTGAATGCGGTGACGAATTTTTCAATGAAATCGTAGTAGGCATCACCGGTGAGGCGGCGTTCGCGCCAGCCCAGGTAGTTGGGGTCGTTCAGCAGGTCTTCGTTGTCCGTGCCCACATCCAGGGAAATGGGCAGGCAATGCCAGGGGGCGATACCGGCACCCTGGGTGTAGAGCATCAGTTTGCCCAGGCAGATGGGGATGCCGCCGGCACCCTGGTCACCGATGCCCAGGATCCCCTGGTTGTCCGTTACAACGGCCACCCGGATGTCCTGGTCGGTATAGTGGTGGAGAATATGTTCGGCCTGGTCAATATTGCCCGGGTAGAAATGGATGCCGTTGGCCCGGCGGAACATGTTGGAGTACTGCTGGCAGGCCAGGCCCACCGTGGGGGTGTAGATGATGGGCAGAAAGCTGGTCACGTCGGACGCAATAACGGCGTGGGCCAGGACCACGTTTCTGTCGTAAAGGCTTCTTAAGTAAATGAATTTTTCAATATCGTTCTCTTTTTCGGAGAGGATCCTCAAGCTGGATTTTACCTGTTCTTCAAGGCTTTTTACCCGTGGGGGCAGGTATCCGTCCAGCTTTAGTTTCCGTCTTTCATCCGTGGTAAAGGCCGTGCCTTTGCTGATATTGTTGTAGCGAAGGATATCAAATCCCCTCAGGTTGATCTGGACATCCTTTGTTTCGCCGTACTCGCCGTACTCAAACTCGTAATGATTGATTTCCATCATGACTTACACATCCCTAAAATAAAAAAAATTAGACGCCAAAAAACAAAAAAACAGCAAGACGGAGTATAGCATAAAAAGTGGGCAGGAAAAGGGAAAAAATGAATTAATTTCATTAGTTGAAGCTAATTTATTGTGGTCAAATGCTGTTTCACATTATGGAACAAAATCGAGGATTGAATGGACTATAATGCTGTTTTTCCAAAAGAACAAGGGAAAAAATGAAAAGCTAAATATTAGTAAATAATGGGAAAAATGATGTTTTTTATAAGTGAATGTTATTTTTTTTGGGGCGGCTATGCCGTGGAAGATGATTCGCTAATGGTCAGGGGTAAAAACGTGATAACAAAAAAAGCCCTGCGGTGTTATCCGCAGGGCATTGGTTTCATCAAAATGGTATTTTAAACAGGATCAGGCAGATATCATCTGGCGAAGGACATAATGAAGGATGCCCTGGTTTTTGATGTAGTCCACCTCTATATCGGTGTTCAGTTTGACAACCACCTCAAACCGGGTTTCCTTTCCCCCGGCTTTGGCGGTGACCGTCACAAGGCCGTTCGGGGTGATATCATCCAGGCCGGCGATGTCAAAGGTTTCCTCACCGGTAAGCCCTAAGCTGTCAAAGGATTCCCCCGTTTTGAACACCAGGGGAAGCACCCCCATGCCCACCAGGTTGGACCTGTGGATCCGTTCAAAGGATTCCGTTATCACGGCGCGGACACCAAGCAGGCAGGTGCCTTTGGCTGCCCAGTCCCTGGATGATCCCGTGCCGTATTCCTTGCCGCCGAAGACCACAAGGTCTGTGTTTGCCGATTTGTATTTTTCCGAGGCGTCAAAGACATATCCCGTTTCTTTGCCGGGCAAAATTCGTGTGAAACCGCCGGTGTCATCCACCAGTCTGTTTTTGATCCGGATGTTGGCAAAGGTGCCCCGCATCATCACTTCATGGTTTCCCCGTCGGGAACCGTAGGAGTTGAACTCCCAGGGTTTGACACCGTTGTCCGTCAGATAGAGGCCTGCCGGGTACTCCACGGGGATGGCACCGGCTGGAGAAATATGGTCTGTGGTGACCGAATCCCCCAGAACCAGCAGCGGTCTGGCATCGTTGACATCTGCCAGGGCTTCGGTGGTCAGGCTGAAATCCGTGAAAAAGGGCGGCTTGCGAATATAGGTGGAGTCCGCTTCAAAGGTGAAGGTGGTGCTCTCTTCCACCTTAAGATCCTGCCAGAGTTTATCGCCCTGGAAAATATTGGCGTACTGCTCTGCAAAGAACCGTTTTTGGACGTAAGTTTCCACAAAATGATCCACCTCTTCGGCTTCGGGCCAGATATCTTTCATAAATACCGGGTTGCCGTCAGGGTCTGTGCCTAAGGGTTCTGATTCAAAATCAATATCGATACGGCCGGCAATGGCATAGATCACCACGAGAATGGGGGAGCACAGGAAGTTGCCTTTGACCTCCTGGTGGATCCTGGCTTCAAAGTTGCGGTTGCCGGAAAGTACGGAGGTCACATCCAGGTCGTTGGTTTTGATGGCCTCTTCAATGTACGGGTCCAGAGGGCCGCTGTTGCCGATACAGGTCATGCAGCCGAACCCTGTGTTGTTGAATCCTAAGTCTTCAAAGTATTCCATGAGGCCGGAACCCTTGAGATAGTCCAGTACGACCCTGGAACCCGGAGAAAGGGAGGTTTTTACATACCAGGGAATCGAAAGCCCCTTTTCCACGGCCTTTTTGGCCACAAGCCCCGCACCGATCATGGTGTAGGGGTTGGAGGTGTTGGTGCAGGAGGTGATGGCGGCAATGACCAGGGAGCCGTTGGTGAGGGCGGGATCTGCGTTTTTCGTTCCTTCGGGTGCCGGGATCTGGATATCTTTCCGGTTGCCAAGATCGTAAATGGCCGTGGTCTTTTCTTTCACCTGGGACAGGGGAATCCGGTCCTGGGGCCGGGTTGGGCCTGCCACCGAGGTTTCTATGGCAGACAGGTCCACGTCAATGGTTTTGGAGAACGTCAGGGCCTGGTCGTGGGTGTTGAAAAAACCGCTGGTTTTGCAATAGGCTTCCACAAGGTCCGCTGTCTCTTCCCGGTTTGTTCTTCTAAGGTAGTCCAATGTCTGGTCATCCACAGGAAAGAAGCCAGCCGTAGCCCCGTATTCCGGGGACATGTTGGCAATGGTGGCCCGGTCGGTGAGAGACAGGTTCTTGAGACCGTCTCCTGTATATTCAACGATTTTTTCAACCACGTTTTCTTCCCGGAGAAGGTTGGTGACGTAGAGGGCAATATCTGTGGAGGTAATCTTGTTCTGGGGTTTGCCTGTAAAGTTGACGCCGATGATCTGGGGAAGATTCATATAGTAGGGCTGGCCCAGCATGACGGCCTCTGCCTCGATACCGCCGACACCCCAGCCCAGAACGCCCAGGGCGTTAATCATTGTGGTGTGGGAATCTGTGCCCACCAGGGTGTCGGGAAAGGCATGAATCCCCTCGGCCGTTTCCCGGGTGGCCACAACCGTTGCCAGGTATTCCAGGTTGACCTGGTGGCAGATGCCGGATTCCGGGGGAACGACCCTGAAGTTGTCAAAGCTTTTCTGGGCCCATTTCAACAGCTTGTACCGTTCTGCGTTTCTCTCGTACTCTTTCTGGGCATTGAGGAAAAATGCGTTTTTCTCCCTGAAATGATCCACCTGGATGGAGTGGTCAATGACCAGGTCCACGGGAACCAGGGGATTGATTTTTCTGGGATCAAGTCCGGCTTCATGAACGGCATCCCGCATGGCGGCAAAGTCCACCACGGCCGGAACGCCGGTGAAATCCTGCATGAGTACCCGGGCCGGGTAAAAGGGGATCAGATTGTCATCGCCGGAGGCTGATTCGTAAAACGTCAGGGCTGCCAGCACATCGTCCCAGGCCACAACGCCGCCGCCCACGTTTCTGGCCAGGTTCTCAATGAGCACCCTGGCGGCAAAGGGAAGGGTGGAGACCTTGCCGATATTGTTTTCTTCCAGGCGCTGAAGGTTTTGTATGATAAATTCGGAATCTTTAAAGGTGAGTGTCTCCTGAATGCTTTGCACGGTCATAGTCCGCTCCTTAAGGGCTTTTAAATGAATCGATTGAAAACTTGTGAACAATAAGATATTATCAAAAAACCAATAGATCAAGCCGCAATCTAACATTTATTACATCACTGAACCATGAACGATACGCTACTTAAATTCGCGGATGAACATCCGCAAAAACCTGATTCTATAGATCTTCCCGCCTGGAAGATCATGGTCATTGATGATGAACAATCCGTCCATGATATTACCAGCCTGAGCCTCAAAGAGTTCACCTACGACGGCAGGGGGCTTGATTTTATCAACGCGTTTTCCGCAAAAGAGGCGAAAAAATACCTGGCGGAACATCCGGATACGGCGGTGATGCTGGTGGATGTGGTCATGGAAACCGAGGATTCAGGCCTGAAATTTGTCCATTATGTACGTAAGACCCTGAAAAACGACATTGTCCAGGTGGTGATTCGGACAGGGCAGCCGGGCTCGGCACCCGAAGACCAGGTGATTTCCAGGTACAGCATCAATTCCTATCTTTCAAAAACCGAGGTCACGTCCCGGAAACTGGTGAACCTGGTCACCACATCGCTTCGTACCTATCAGCTTTCTTTGTCCCTGAACGGCGAGCTTGCCCGGCGCAAAAGGGCGGAACAAAGGCTTCTCGACCTCAACCGTGATCTGGAACTTAAAATAGAGGCGCGCACCCGGGAACTTCGCCGGGCCAACCAGTTGAAAAGTCAGTTTTTGGCCAATATGAGCCATGAGATAAGGACCCCTATGAACGGTATCATCGGCATGGCCACCCTGCTCATGGAAGAACCATTAGACCCGCGGCAAAAGGAATTTGCTTCCATCATTCATTCCTCAGGCACCACCCTGCTGGCACTGATCAATGATATCCTGGACCTGAGCAAGATCGAGGCCGGGCAGCTCCGGTTTGAATCATTGGATTTTAACCTGTCGGATTTACTGGAAGATACACTTGCCATGTTCCGGCTAAAGGCCGAGGAAACCGGGCTTGTCATGGGCACCGTGGTTGATCCAAAGCTTCCCCAGGTTCTTTGCGGGGACGAAATCCGCATCAAGCAGATCCTGGTCAACCTGCTGGGCAATGCCTTGAAATTTACATTAAAAGGGGGCGTCACCGTGCGGCTGACCCTTGAAAAGGAGCTGGAGGACTGGGTGAAATTAGGTCTGGCTGTGGAAGACACCGGGCCGGGGATCGATCCTGATTTTAAAGACCATCTATTTGACAAGTTTTCCCAGCAGGATACCTCAACCACCCGGAAATTCGGCGGCACAGGTTTGGGGCTGGCCATATCCAAACAGCTGGCCACCCTGATGGACGGCCGTATTGATGCGTGGAACCGGCCGGAGGGCGGAGCCGTGTTCAAGGTGACGCTGACGCTGCAAAAGGCGTCGGGCAAAGGCCCAAGCCACCGTGACGGTTTCAAGGATACCCGCCAAGATGCGGCGCTTAGGGAAAAAATAGCTCAAAGGGGAGTTCGCCTCCTCATCGCCGAGGATAACCCCACCAACCAGAAGGTCATCTGTTTGATGTTAAAAAAGCTGAACATAAAATCGGACGTGGCGGAAGACGGACAACGTGCCCTGGAGATGATGCGAAAGAAAACCTACGATCTTGTTCTCATGGATATCCAGATGCCCGTGCTTGACGGTATCCAGACAGCCCGGATGATCCGGAACGGAGATGCCGGTATCCGGCAGACCGGTATCCCCATCGTTGCCCTCACCGCCAT
>MDTD01100171.1_pt1 | contig 29862 bp, 29 predicted proteins | sample 811221 | NCBI WGS metagenome assembly MDTD01 (sample SAMN05326646, study PRJNA326480) | marine metagenome | isolation source: seawater | place: Pacific Ocean: South West | collected 2011 | reverse complement strand
TTATATTAAATATAGTATAGGTTGTAGCTTATATGTATCAAAAAAGAAAATTTCAATGGAAAAAATAATTTTTAGAAAGTTTTTTTATGACTTATTAACGTTTTTTTTAATTGTATCACTTAGTTTAACTTTAATAATATGGATTATTCAGTCAGTTAACTATTTGGATCTTATATCAAACGACGGACATGGATTTAAAGTATATTTCTCATTTATTTCATTAAATTTTCCAAAAATATATTCAAGAATAATAATTTTTTCATATTTTATAAGCATATTTTTTGTTATCCAAAAATATCAGTTAAATAATGAAATATTAATATTTTGGACAAATGGCATCAGCAAGTTAAATGTTGTAAATTTTTTAGTTAAATTATCATTAATATTTACAATATTTCAAATTTTCTTTGTATATTCTGTCGTACCTAAATCACAAGATTTTTCTAGAGATTTTATAAGGACCTCAAATATTGATTTGTTTACAAGCCTTATAAGTGAAAAGAAATTTATTGATACACTAAAAGATTTTACAATATTTGTGGAAGATATAGATGATAATGGAAATTTTAAAAATATATATATTAAGGACAGCTTAAATACTGATATTACTCAAGTAATCACCGCTACTTCAGGAAAAATTGTAGAGAAAAATTCAAATAAATATTTAAACTTAAAGTATGGTCAAATTTTAGATGTTTCTAATAACGATTTAGAAGAAACAAAAATAATTAAATTCACTGAGACAACATTTAACATATCTAAATTTAAGACTAAAACAACTACTTTTCCTAAAATTCAAGAATTAAAATCTAGTATATTGCTTTCTTGTATAGAAAATTTTTTTATAGGAAATAAAAATAATTATACACTTGTAAATTTTCAATGTTCATTAAATTCATCTATTAAAAGCGCTAAAGAGATATTCAACAGATCAATAAAACAATTATATTTATTAGTTATTGCTCTAGTAGCTTCAATATTGATATACTCTAATATCAAAAATCCAAATTATATATTTAACAGAATAGTAATTTTTTCGTGTGGACTATTTTTTATAATTTTTTCAGAATTGAATTCAGAGTTAATTGACTCCTCAGCTTTAAAAAGTATTGTTATAACTTTATTCCCAGTAATATTTTTTTTACTAACTTATTTTTATATTTTAAATTTAAACAAGAAAAATTTATAGAATGTATAATAAAATTTATTTAAAACACATTAACCAAGTATTCTTAAGTAGGTTTATTTATACTACTTTAATATTCACTTCTTTAATTTTTATTTTAAATATTTTAGAGGAAGTAAAATTTTTTAGTAACAAAGATCAAATAGGAATTGGTTTGCCTATATTACTAACTATCCTAAATTTACCGTCCATTTTATTTGAGATATTTCCATTTATAATATTAATAACAACTCAATTTTTTTTTATAAAATTTCAAAATAATGGTGAAATATTAATTTTTAAAAATAACGGAATAAATAATATTAAAATAATTTCATATCTTTCATTATTAGTTTTTATAATTGGAATTATTATTATTACACTCTTTCACTTAGTATCTTCAAATATGAAACATAATTATTTAGAATTTAAAAATAAATATACTACAGATAACAAGTATCTTGCTGTAATTAATGAAAATGGATTGTGGATCAAAGATAAATTGGATGAAAAAATTATGATTATAAATTCTGAAAATATTGATAAAAATTTATTAAATAATGTAGTGATTACAACATTTGACAGTAATTTTCAGACAGATAAAAATATTATAAGTAAACAAGCTATTATCTCAGATAAAATCTGGATATTAAAAGATGTAATTGTATTAGACCAAAATGGATCAAGAGAAAATTTAACAAATGTAAAATTTAAAACAAATTTCGATTTTGTAAAAATAAATTCCCTATTCTCTAATTTAGAATCCTTAAATATTTTTGAATTGATGAAACAAAAAGAGGATTTTAAGTCAGTAGGAATGGCTGTTTCAGACATTGATTTATACATAAATAAACTAATATCGTTACCATTTAGTTTAATTATTTTTGTTATTCTTACTTCTATATTAATGCTTAATGTCAAATTCAATCATTCAAAAAGTTTTATGTTGATTGTAGGTATATTGTTATCAGTCATAATTTATTATATATATTACTTCTTTGGCCTACTTGGAAATAATAACAAAGTGCCAACAGAAATTGCTGTATGGATGCCTAATTTAATTTTGTTTTTAGCCTGTATGGTTGGAATAATAAATATAAATGAAAAATAAAATCTATTTATTTACTAAAGCGATATTAATTTTTTTTTTGATAAATTTTTTCAATTATCTTTCAGCTGATGATATTTTAATAGATGCGCAAGAGGTAAATATATCAGATGAGGGAAATGTAATATCAGCAAATGGTTCTGTTAAAATTACCGATGGAAAAAAAATAGATATAACCGGAAATAATGCGAAGTATAACAAATTAAATCAAACACTTGAAATATTTGGTGATGTGATTTTTTTTGATAAAGAAAAAAATTATTATATAGAAAGTAGTAAAGTCATTTTTGATAGAGAGAAAAAATATCTAGAAACATTTGAAGATACTAAAATAAAAATTTTAGATGAACAAAATATAGAGGCTAATTATGAATTAAAAGGTGAAAATTCATTTTTTGACCAGAATAAAAAAATTCTAAAAATTATAAACAATGTAAGTCTCAAAGATCTTTTAAATGATTATAAAGTTTTATCTCAAGAAATAGTATATTTTAGTGCAGATAGTATTATTAAAAGTAAAGGTGATACAAAAATCAATTATAAAGATGAGTTTTCAATTATTACTAAAAATATTGAATTTAATGAGAAAAAAAATTCTTTTTTTACTAAAGAAAAAACAACTATTAAAGACACATATAAAAATAAATTTATCCTCTCTAATTTCAACTTTAATTTAAATGATAAGTATTTTAAAGGTCAAAAAATCGAATTATATGACGAAGAAAATAATTTGCTTAAACTCTCAAATGGTTATCTAGATTTAAAAACAAACGAATTAATTGGTTCAGATTTCAATATAACATTTAATAAAGAAATCTTTGGTAATTCAGAAAATGATCCAAGACTTTTTGGTAGATACATTATTTCAAATAAGTCTGAGACAGTTATGAAAAAAAGTAGTTTTACAACTTGTAAAATTACTGATGGAAAATGTCCTGCTTGGTCCATATCTTCGAATGAAACTATTCATAAAAGAGAAAAAAAAAGAATTGAATATAAAAACGCTTGGTTAAAGATTCACGATATGCCAGTTGCATATTTTCCGTATTTTTTTCACCCTGATCCAACCGTTAAAAGACAATCTGGTTTTTTATTTCCACAATTTATAAACAGTACTAATTTGGGTTTCTCTACTAAAATTCCATATTATCATGTAATTAGTGAGGACAAAGACGTAACAATTTCTCCAAGAGTATTTAGTAACAATAATTTATTTATTCAATCTGAATATAGACAAGTGTTTGAAAATTCTAATTTAATATCTGATTTTAGTTATAATAAAAAAAATAATTCTAATTCGCATTTTTTTTCTAAACTAGATGCTAATTATGAGGATTCCTTTTACCAAATAAAAATACAGTCAGTTACAAATAAAGATTACCTAAAAAAATATCAAATTAAATCACCACTTATTGGAAATTATAGTACACTTGAATCTTTAATAAATTACGAAAAGTATTCAGAAAATTATAATTTTTCAACATCATTTAGTGTTGTTGAAGATTTGTCTAAAGTTGACAGTGATAGATATACTTATTCATTTCCAGATTATAGTTTAACTAAAGAATTTTTGTTAGATGATAACATTTTTAATCAAATAAATTTTTCATCAAGTGGAAATTACTCTAAATATAATACAAATGTGGATGATGTTGATATAGTAAATGATTTAACTCTTAGTTCAGATAATTTTTTTAAATTTAACAATTTTAATACAAATTTTGATTTATTATTTAAAAATATTAATTCATACAGCGACCTAGAGGGATCATACAACAATAGTGCTGATTATAAATTACTTAACTCATCAGTATTAAAAGCAGAATATCCAATGATAAAGGAGTATAGTGAAGGAAAGAAATATTTAACACCAATAGCATCTTTCAGATACAGTCCAAATAAAGGAATAAATAAAGAAAATACAGAAACCCTTGTTTCTTTTCAAAAAATGTTTGAAACCCAAAGAGTGAGTGGAACTGTTGAGAGTGGCTCAGCTTTGACTCTAGGTTTCGAGCATAAAAATTTAAATATTAATAATGAAGAAAATTTAAACTTTGGTTTAGCAATAAATTTAAGAAATGAAAGAGATAATGATTTACCCAAAAGCTCATCATTGGGACAAACTACTTCTGACCTAATAGGCTATTCTGGTATTAATATAACGGAAAATCTCACATTTAATTACAACTTTTCTGTTGATAAAGACTTAAGCGAAACAAATTATAGTTTAGTATCAGCAAATTTTACAGGTAAAAAACTTAAAACTTCTTTTGAGTATTTGGAGAAGAGTAACTTTATTGGAGATGAAAGCTATTTAAATAATATAACTGAATTAGAAATAAATAATTCAAATAAAATATCTTTCCAAACAAATAAAAATTTGGATAAAAATTTGACAAATTATTATAATTTAATTTACAAATATAGTAATGACTGTCTGGAAGCATCAATTGTTTATAATAAACAATTCTATGATGATGATTCTGTCAATTCCGGGAAAAATATTTTTTTTAAAATTTCTTTTATTCCCTTTGGATCTATAATTACTCCGGGCATAAATGATTAATATTTCATTTAAATATCTCATTGTAACATTGCTTTTTTTTATAAATTTTCAAAATCTAAGTTTTTCTAAAATAAATTTAGAAATTGTTTATAAAATAAATAATGAACTTGTAACAAATATTGACTTAGAAAACGAAAAGAAATTTTTAATTTTTTTAAATCCAAATTTGAATAATTTGTCTAAAGAAAAACTTATGGATATTTCAAAAGATTCTTTTACAAATAGAAAAATTAAAGAAATTGAACTTAGAAATTACTATGAGATAGGCAAAGGAGATGTTGGAAAACTATATGTAGAAAATTTTTTAAAGAATACCAGTTTTAAAACTAGAGAAATGCTTAAATCGGAGTTAGATAAAATAGATTTAGAATATATATTTTTTGAAAATAATTTTTTGATAGATAATTTATGGAGAGAATTTGTTTATAATAAATTCAACTCTAGTGTTAAAATAGATATAGAAAAACTCAGAAATCAAATAAATACTAAAAACACTGAAGTAGATGAAATAAATTTAAGTGAAATTTTATTTCAAATTAAACAAGGTTCTAATCTAGAGACAACTGCAAAAAAAATTTATCAAGAGATAGATAAGTCAGGTTTTGAGGTAGCTGCAAGTATATTTAGTATCTCAGAAAATAAAAATTTTGGTGGAAAAATTGGTTGGGTAAAATCAAATCAAATTTCAGAAAAAATATATGCAAATTTAAAAAATAACAAAGATATTTCTGATCCAATAAAAACCAACAACGGTTATTTAATTATTAAAATTAACGATAAAAGAAAAGTTAATGAAAAAATAGATTTAGAAAAAGAATTAAATAAGTTAATTTTAATAGAAACTGAAAGAGAGCTAAATAAATTTGGATATATATATTTTAATAAAATAAAAAAAAGGATGTTTATAAGTGAAAAATAACAAACCTGTATTAATAGTTCTAGGAGAGCCAAATAGTGTTTTTATAGAAATATTAAGCAAATTTTTTAATACTAAATTAAAAAATAATAATTTTAAGTATCCAATAATATTAATTGGTTCAAGAGATTTGATTAAGGCTCAAAATAAATTTTTGAAAAGAAAGTTAGATTTTGAAAATCTTGATCTAGGAAATTTAGATATTAAAAATTTGAAAAAAAAAATTTATTTAATTAATGTAGATTATAAATTTAAAAAACCATTTGAAGAAATATCAACTAAATCAAGGCATTATATCAATAATTGTTTTAAAAAAGCTTTATATTTTTTAAATTCTAACAAAAGTAAAATCTTAATTAATGGTCCGATTTCGAAGCACCACTTTTTAGAAAAAAAATATCCAGGAATTACTGAATATATTTTTGATAAATCAAAAATAAAATTAACTCAAAACCCTGTCATGTTAATATTTAATAAGAAATTATCTGTTTCTCCTATAACAACTCACATATCATTAAAGAATGTAAATAAAGGATTAAGTATAAAAAAAATTGTAAGCAATGTTAATGCAATCAACAAATTTTATGAAAAATATTTAAATAAGAAACCAAATATTGCTGTACTTGGTTTAAACCCGCATTGTGAGACCAAGTCAAATATAAATGAAGAAAATCAAGTAATAGAACCTGCAATTAGAAAATTGAAACAAATGAAAATAAAGATTAAGGGACCTTATTCAACAGATACCTTTTTCTTAAAAAATAATTTAGAGAAGTTTAATTCTGTAATTGGAATGTATCATGATCAAGTTCTAACCCCTTTTAAAACTTTATATGAATTTAATGCTTCTAATATAACTTTGGGTCTACCTTTTCTAAGAATTACCGTTGATCATGGGCCAAATTATAAAATGTTAGGTAAAAATCAATCAAATACAAAATCTCTAGAAAACATATTTCAATTAATTGACTCAATAAGATGATTTTTGTACCTAAAAAATCTCTTGGACAAAATTTTTTATTAAATAAGGAAATTATTAAAAAAATTGTAGAATTAGGAAAAATTAATAGTGATAAAACTGTTATAGAAATTGGTCCGGGTACAGGAAATTTAACTGAAGAAATATTAAAAAAAAAACCTAAAAAATTTTTTGCAATAGAAAAGGATAAAGATTTATATAATAATTTAAGAGAAAAATTTAAATCGAATTTAAATTTAATTAATGATGATGTATTAAAAATACAATGGAATAAATTTTATGGAAATAAAAATTTAGTTTTTGGAAATTTACCATATAATATTTCATCAAAACTATTGATAGATTGGATAATGTTAAAAGATTTAAATAATATATTTGAAAGATTAATACTAATGTTTCAAAAAGAGGTTGCTGATAGAATAGTAGCCCAAACTAACTCCAGTAAATATGGACGCTTAACTGTTCTTACTGATTGGAAAATGAAAGCAAAAAAAATAATGGATATAGAGCCAGATAATTTTTATCCGAAACCTAAAGTAAAAAGTTCTTTGATTTGTTTTGAACCTAAAAATCATTATTATGAATTTAAACATTCAAAAAATTTAGAAAAAGTAACTAATATTTTTTTTCAAAATAAAAGGAAAATGATCAAAAAACCTTTAAATATTTTATTTAATAATCCAAAGGAAGTCATAAAGAAACTTCATTTAGATGACAAATGTAGACCACAAAATATTGACTCATTAACTTTTTTTAAAATTTCTAAAGAGTTTGAAAAACAATTAAATTAATTTTTTAATATGTCTTTCAATAGATGTTTTATCATACTTTTTAGTATTATCTAAGTAACCAATAATTTCACTAAAACATATATTTAAATCTTCATTCACAACAACAAAATCATAATCAATCCAATGTAAAACATCTTTATCAAATTGCTCCATTCTTAGTTGAATTATTTCTTCATTACTTTCACCTCGAGAAATTAATCTTTGATAAAGCACTTCTTTAGAGGGAGGTAATATAAAAAAAGATACTATTTTGTATTTAGATTTCTGATTTTTTATTTGTTGTGCCCCTTGCCAGTCTATATCAAAAAGAACATTATGACCTTCATCTAAATTTTTATAAACTTGTTTTTTTGTTGATCCATATAAATTTTTAAATACTTTTGCGTATTCTAAAAAAGCTTTTTCATTTATGAGTTTTTGAAAATTTTGCTCTGATATGAAGAAATAATCTTCTCCGTCAACCTCTGTATGTCTTGGTTCTCTAGTAGTATGTGAAATTGAAATTTTATAATTTTTTTCTTTAGAAATTTTTTTAACTAATGTTGTTTTTCCAGCTCCAGACGGTGATGATAAAATTATCATTTTTCCGTCTTTGGATAAGAGCATTAAAATCTAGTTTGCTTTACTCTCTATAAATTTAATAGCATCCCCAACAGTTAAGATTTTCTCAGCTTCACTATCAGAAATTTCTGAACCGAATTCTTCTTCAAAAGCCATTACTAACTCTACAGTATCTAAACTATCTGCTCCAAGATCATCAATAAAACTAGACTCTTCTGTTACTTTAGTTTCATCAATACCTAAGTGATCAGCTACAATTTTTTTAACTTTGCTTGAAATATCATCCGCCATGGTAATTATCCTTTTTTATCGTTAATAGTTATTTAGAAATATTTGTCAACTAAAATACATGCCTCCGTTCACATGTATAGTTTCACCAGTTATATAATTAGACATATCAGAGCACAAAAAAGCTGTGCAATTGGCTATATCTTGCGGTGTTCCAAATTTATCTAAGGGAATTTTTGATTTAAGCAGATTTTTATACTCATCACTTATTTTTTCGGTCATCGCCGTTTGTATAAATCCAGGCGCAATACAATTAACAGTGATATTTTTTTTTGCGTATTCTAGGGCTAAACTTTTTGACAATGATAAAACACCACCCTTTGATGCAGAATAGTTAGATTGACCTAAATTACCTGTATGACCAACGACTGATGTAATATTTATTATTTTTCCAAATTTATTTTTTAACATTTTTTTTATTACAAACTTTGACAAAAGAAATGTGGATGTTAAGTTAATATCAATTACTTTATCCCATTCATTTTTGTCCATTCTTATTGTTAAATTATCTTTTGTAATTCCAGCATTATTAATTAATATATCTATTTTATTATTTAATTTTAAATTACATTGATTAATAAATTCCTCCAACTCATTATGGGATGAAATATCTTGATTTATTGCAATAATATTTTTAAATTTATTTTCTAATTCCTCTAACTTTTTTTGATTAGTACCAGTAATTAATACTTTAGCATTTAATGACACTAATATTTCAACAATAGAACTTCCTATTCCACCTGTTGCCCCAGTTAAAATTATATTTTTATTTTCTAAATCAATCATTTTTAATTATTTGAATATCTTCAACTTTATCAATATTCAATACTTTTACATCTTTATTTATTCTTTTTATTAAGCCTGATAGCACTTTTCCAGGACCAATTTCAATAAAAGTATTAGTTCCACGATCAATCATGTATTGAATACTTTCTCTCCATCTAACCGGGCTCTCAATTTGTTTAATTAATAATTTTTTTATCTCCTCTTCATTTTGATACTCAATGGATGTTACATTTGAAATTACTTTTACATTTGGTTCGCTAATACTTTGAGAATTTATAATTTTTTCCATCTTCTCGGTGGCTTGTTTCATTAATTCACAATGAAATGGTGCACTAACAGGAAGTTTTATATTTTTAATTTTTTTTTCCTTTAAAACTTGTGAGAATTTTTCTAATTCATTATTTTTCCCACTTACAATAACTTGACCTATTGAATTATCATTTGCGATGTGGCATCTAATTTTTTCAGAATTATTATCAATCAAATTTTTTATTTCTTCAATATCTGTACCTAGGATAGCTAACATACCTCCAGTACCAAGTGGTACAGCTGACTGCATTGCTTCACCTCGATTTTTTAACATAATTAAACCTTGTTCAAATGTTAATGCTTTAGCGGATGTTAATGCTGTATATTCCCCAAGTGAATGTCCAGAAAAAAAATTTAATTTTTTATTAAAAAAATTTGTTTCTTTTCTTAAAATTTCAACAATAATATGACCAATTAAATATATTGATGGTTGTGTATACATAGTTTGATTTAATTTATCTTGTGGACCATTAAAAATTAGATTTGAAATTTTATAATTTAAAATTTCTTCTGCTTTTTTAAATATATTTTTTACATAATCGTATTTATTAAAAAAATCATAACCCATTCCTACTTTTTGTGAACCTTGGCCTGGGAAAACTACTGAAATCATTATAAATTTTATTAATTTTTATGTTGTAATTAAAAATTTATAATAGTATATCCTGCTCTTTTTTAAACTATGAATTTTTACGAACATACAATTATAGCGCGCCAAGACGTTAGCACTGCACAGCTTAAGCAAGTTGAAGATAAATACAAAAAAATAATTGAAAATAATGATGGAAATCTATTAAAGACCGAGAAATGGGGATTAATGAATCTTTCTTATTTAATTAAAAAAAATAAGAAAGGCAACTATATTCACTTCAAAATTGAAGGTAATGGTAAAACTATATCTGAACTCGAAAAAAATGAAAAAATAGATAAAAATTTACTACGATACCTAACAATAAAAGTAAAGAAACTCGACTTAGAAACAAATTATTTTGAAAAATCTCAAGGTGACGAAAAGGAAAACAGAGAAACAAAAAATTACTCAAAAAATGAAAAATAAAAAATACAAAAAAAATACAAGCCAAAGTAATTTCGCAAAATTAAGTATATTCCAAAATCAAAAATTTAAGTTTAAAAAAAAATGTCCACTATCTGGAAAAGGAGCTCCAAGGGTTGATTATAAAAATATACGACTTTTAAAAAAATATACATCGGAAAATGGTAAAATTCTCCCTTCAAGAGTTACATCAGTAAGTCTAAAGAAACAAAGAGAGTTATCTTTATCAATCAAAAGGGCTAGAAATCTAGCTTTAATATAATCTTATTTATGAAAATTGTTTTGTTAGAAAATTTAAGAAATTTAGGAAATATTGGAGAGATAATTAGTGTTAAAAGAGGTTTTGCAAGGAATTTTCTAATCCCACAAAAAAAAGCACTATTTGCATCTGAGAAAAATATAAAAGAAGTTGAAAAAATTAAATCAGAATTAAATAAAAAAGACCAGGAAAAAAAGAAAAACGCAAAAGATATTTCAGAAAAATTAAAGAATAAAATTTTTGAAATTAAAAAACTTGTTACAGAAAATAAAGAATTATACGGTTCTGTTAAGCCAACTGAAATCTCAAAAATATTGAAAGAAAGAGAAAATGTTGAAATAAGTTCCTCGCTAATTCAACCAGTTAAAGAAATTAAATCTATTGGTGAGTTTAAGGTTATTTTGAATTTACACTCTGAGATAGAGACCTTTATAAAAATAAAAGTAATTCCAGAAGAAGAAATTAAATAGTTATACAATTTTTTCCCCAGAGACAGAAAAAAGTTGTTTACCATAATAAACTAGATAACTTATTAATTATGGAAAAGCTTAATTTAGTAAAAACAAAATTTGATGAACTTCCTAATAATGTTGAAGCAGAGCAAGCTATTCTAGGATCAATATTAGTATCAAATGAAATTTTTGATGATATATCTCCAATAATAAATAGTACAAATTTCTTTGATCCAATGCATCAAAAAATTTATTCAGCAATAGAAAAATTAATATTTGGAGGTATGCTCGCAAATCCGATAACATTAAAAAATTTTTTTGAGAATGAGAACGATGATTTAAATATACCAGATTATCTTATTAAAATAACAAAATTTTCCTCTTCCACGAGGCAAGCTGTTGAGTACTCAAAATTAATTTATGACTTGTATGTAAAAAGAGAATTAATAAAAATTTCCGAGAATCTATCTTATACTGCAAAAGCAAACGATTTAAATAAAGATGGAAAAAGTATTATTGAAGATACTGAAAAAATTCTTTTTGATTTAGCGGAAAAAGGTAATTTTAATTCCTCACTTATTAAGTTTGATGATGCTATGAAGCAAACAATTGAAATGGCATCTAATGCATACAAAAATGATGAAGGAATTGTCGGTGTACCCTCTGGTCTTGCTGACTTAGATAATAGGCTTGGTGGATTTCATAAATCAGATTTAGTTATAATTGCAGGTAGGCCTTCGATGGGTAAAACTGCGTTAGCAACAAATATTGCATTTAATGCTGCTAGAAAAATTCAGGAGGACGAAAAGAAATCCTGCGTAGCTTTTTTTTCTCTAGAAATGTCCTCTGAACAACTGTCCACAAGAATCATAGCTGAACAATCAAGAATAAAATCAAATGACATCAGAAGAGGAAAAATTTCCGAGGAACAATTTGATAAATTTATTGAAACTTCAAAAAATATATCAGAATTGCCCCTTTATATTGATGAAACGCCAGCTATATCTATTGCTGCATTAAGCAACAGAGCAAGGAGAATTAAAAGATTATTTGGAGTAGATCTAATAGTGATAGATTATATTCAATTGATGAGAGCGAATTTTGCAAGAGAAGGAAGAGTTCAAGAAATTTCAGAAATTACTCAAGGACTTAAAGCATTAGCGAAAGAATTAAGTGTACCAGTATTGGCCTTATCGCAACTTTCTAGAGCAGTTGAACAAAGAGATGATAAAAAACCATTACTTTCTGATTTAAGAGAATCAGGATCAATAGAGCAGGACGCAGATGTTGTCATGTTTGTTTACAGAGAGGCCTATTATCTTCAAGGAAAAGAGCCAAGACCTGCAACTGTAGAACATGCTGAGTGGCAGGCTAAAATGAATGAAGTATCACACTTAGCAGAGTTAATAATTGGGAAACAAAGACACGGTCCAACTGGCAATATAATGCTAGAATTTGAAGCTATGTTTACTAAATTTAAAGATCTTCAAAATTCTTGATTATAATTATATAAGCTAATAATTGATGTTGGCTCAAATTTATAAAAAAAATATTATCGAAAAACCAAAATTAGTATTTTTAATTTTACTGTTTATCCTTTTAATATCTTTAATTAACTCAAAAAATTTTAGACTGGATGCATCATCTGAAACACTTCTAATTGATGAGGATCCAGATTTAAAATACTTAAACGAAATAAATCAAAGGTACGGTTCAAAAGAATTTCTAGTACTCACATATACTCCTACCGACGAAATGATATCTGATAGTTCAGTAAATAATTTGTTGAGCCTAAAATATAAAATCCAAAGTCTTGATTGGGTTCACAATGTAATTACAATTCTAGATATTCCATTGTTAAACACTAAAGATGAAACGCTAAATGACAAGCTTCAAAATTTTAGCACATTAAAAAGTGAGGGAGTTAATAAAGAAGAAGGATTCAATGAAATATTAAGTAGCCCTGTTTTTAAAAACTTTATAATTAGTGAAGATGGTAAGACTTCAGGAATAATTGTATATTTAAAAGAAAAAGAAACTGAACCTGTTTTTATAAATAAAAAAGAAAAAGATATTTATAGGGATAAAGTTAAAAAAGAAAATCATAAAAATATATTAGAAATTAGAGAAATTATTAAAATTTATGATGATGTAGGTAAAATTCACTTAGGTGGAATACCAATGATTGCAGATGACATGATGACATTTATTAAAAGTGATATTGTTTTTTTTGGTATGGGTGTTTTATTATTTATAATAATAACTTTATGGTTTATTTTTAGAAAATTAATTTGGATAATAATTCCTATTTCTAGTTGTTTACTATCAGTAACGATCATGTTGGGATTATTAGGAATACTTGGTTGGAAGGTAACTGTTATATCGTCTAATTTTATTGCACTAATGCTTATACTTACAATGGCTATGAACATCCATTTTAGTACTAGATTCCTTCAAATTAAAAAAAATTATCCAACTTTACGAAAAAGTGAATTAATTTCGATGACAAGTCAAAAACTGTTTTGGCCAATTATTTATACTGTACTAACTACGATTTGTGCATTTCTATCACTTATATTCAGTGAAATTAAACCTATTATTGATTTCGGATGGATGATGACTCTAGGTTTATTTTGTTCATTTATAGTAACATTTTCTTTATTACCTACGTTATTAAATTTTTTAGAGGATTCAAAAATATCTGTAAACGAAAATCAAAAATCAAAAATTACTTCAACATTAGGGAATTTCACTTCGCACAATGCAAATATAATTTTTTTAATTTCTTTAATTACTGTTATTTTAAGTTTCATTGGAATAAGTAAGCTAGAAGTAGAAAATAGTTTTATAAATTATTTTAAGAAAAATACAGAAATATATAAAGGAATGAAATTAATCGATGATAAATTAGGAGGAACAACTCCAATGGATATTATTATTCGATTTCCAGTATCTGAAATAAATACAAACGAAACAGAAGATGATGATTGGGGCGATCTAAGCGAGGAGGACGATGAAAAATATTGGTTTACAAAAGATAAAATAGATAAAATTGATAAAGTGCACACTTATCTGGAAACACTACCAGAGGTTGGAAAAGTTTTATCTTTTTCCTCAATTGTTAAAGTGGCTACAAAATTAAACAATGATAAGCCACTTGGAACATTGGAAATGGGTGTTCTTTACTCAAAAGTACCCGATTCTATTAAAAAAGAAATCGTGGATCCTTATATCTCAATAAAAGACTCAGAGGCAAGAATCAGTCTTAGAATAAAAGATTCACTTCCAAATTTAAGAAGAAATGATTTAATTAATCAAATTAATCTAGACTTAGTTGAAAAGCTTGGATTTAAAAAGGAGGAATTTAGGTTAGCAGGAGTTTTAATTTTATTTAATAATCTTCTTCAAAGTCTTTTCAAATCTCAAATATTAACTCTTGGTTTTGTTATGATTGGTATCTTAGCAATGTTTTTTATTTTGTTTCAAAATGTTAAATTATCATTAATTGGGGTGGTTCCCAATTTTATCGCAGCTTTTTTTATTTTAGGAATTATTGGTTTTTTAAATATTCCTCTTGATATGATGACAATAACCATTGCGGCTATTACGATTGGTATAGCTGTAGATAATAGTATTCATTATATCTATAGATTTAAAGAGGAGTTTAAAAAAATAAAAGATTACAAAAAAACTCTCATATATTGTCATTCAACAGTAGGTATAGCAATTTTAAATACATCAATAACTATAGTATTTGGATTTTCAATTTTGGTTTTTTCTAACTTTATTCCTACTATTTATTTTGGAATTTTTACAGGAATAGCAATGTTATTAGCAATGATATCTGTTTTGACTTTGTTGCCAGCTTTACTATTAAAATTTAAACCCTTTGGAATGAATTAAAATCATATGGACTTTTTCTTTGAATTTTTAGAAAAGGTATCGTCGTTTGATTTAATTTATTTTATCATTACAATTCTATCTCTAACTAAATGTTATAAAAAAGGATTTGTTCTAAGTTTACTATCAGCCTCAAAATGGTTATTAGCTTATGTAATAACTTTATTTTTATTTCCTAAAACAAAACCGTATGTAGAAGATATTATTGATAATGAATATGTTTTAGATATAGCCCTTGGATTATGTTTATTTATCGTAATTATTTTTATTATTTTATTGATTAATAAAGGAATCAGTAAAGCTGTCACTTACACTGGAATCGGTGGTTTAGATAAAATTTTTGGTTTCTTTTTTGGTTTTGTGAGGGGCTATGTAATTTCAGTCTGTATATTTGCAACCATAGATATAATTTATAATTCAGACAAGTGGCCAATTGACTTGGAAAGCTCGATTAGCTTTCAATTAGTTGAAAAAGGAAGTAACTATCTTATAAAAGAATTTCCAGACAAAAAAGAATATGAAAATGCTAAAGAAAAAGTTCAAGAATTATGATCCTAAATTAAATGAGGAGTGCGGTGTATTCGGAATTAGTAATTCAGATGATGCGTCTGCTTTGACCGCACTTGGCCTTCATGCGTTACAACACAGAGGTCAAGAAGGCTGTGGTATTGTATCTTACGATGGTAATAAATACTACTCTGAAAAAAAATTTGGTTTAGTTGGAGATAATTTTAACAACGAAAAGGTTCTAGGAAAACTGCCAGGAAAATTTGCAATTGGACATAATAGATACAGTACTACTGGGGGAACTACATTAAGAAATATTCAACCCTTTTTTGCAGATACGCATGCTGGCGGAATTGGAGTTGCGCACAATGGTAATCTAACAAATGCTTTAACTATTAGAAAGAAGCTTGTTAGAGATGGAGCAATTTTTTATTCAACATCTGATACAGAGGTAATTATTCAATTGATTGCAAAATCAAAAAGAACCTCTACTGTCGAGAAAATAACTGATGCAATTTTTCAAATCCAAGGAGGATATTCATTGGTTATGCTATCTCAAAATAAACTAATAGGTGTGAGAGATCCTTTAGGAATAAGACCACTAGTAATTGGTAAATTAAAAAATTCTTTCGTGCTAGCTTCTGAGACATGTGCTTTAGATATTATTGGAGCCAAATTTTTAAGAGAGGTTGAAAATGGTGAAATTGTTGTAATAGAAAATAAAGAACTTAAGAGCATTAAACCATTTCCCCAAAAGAAACCTAGACCGTGTGTTTTTGAATATATTTATTTTTCAAGACCTGACAGTATTTTGAATGGAAAAACAACATATGAGTATAGAAAAAAATTTGGAGAACAATTAGCAATAGAGGATAATTTTGATGCGGATTTAGTGGTGCCAGTTCCTGACTCTGGTAATGCTGCTGCAATTGGTTACAGTCATAAAAATCAAATCAAATTTGATTTAGGTTTAATACGAAATCACTATGTTGGTCGTACTTTCATTGAGCCAGCTCAAAAAATAAGAAGTTTTGGAGTAAAGCTTAAATTAAATGCTAATAAAAGTTCAATAAAAAACAGAAAAATAATTCTTATTGATGACTCTTTAGTAAGAGGTACCACTTCTCATAAAATAGTTAAAATGCTTTACGATGCTGGAGCAAAAGAAATTCATATGAGAATTGCGAGTCCGGAGATAAAATTTCCTGATTTCTATGGGGTTGATATGCCTACGAAACAAGAGCTTCTTGCGGCTAATAAATCAGTTCAAGAAATTTGCGATTATATTGGTGCAAAATCGTTAAAATTTTTATCCATAGATGGATTATATAAAGCTATGGGCTACGAAAAAAGAAATAACACATACCCTCAGCTTACTGACCATTATTTTACAGGAGATTATCCAGTTGAAATTATCGATGAATTAGGAGAAAATAAAATAACTCAACTCTCATTATTGAGCAGTGGTTCAAATGGTTAATTATGAAAAAAGTTAGTTTTACAGAAATGAAAAATGGAACTAAGGAAGAATACCTGTTCTTAGATAAGCATGAAAAAAAATATGCTGGAGAAACTGCTGACAGAATAATCAAGTTTATGTCTGGATTAACTGAAACACTTGAAGGATACCAGGTTTCTAGACTTGAGCATTCACTACAAAGTGCAACTAAAGCATTTAAAAATGGTGAAAGTGAGGAATTGGTAGTAGCTGCTCTACTTCATGATATCGGTGATGAACTTGCCCCAATGAATCACTCTGAGTATGCAGCTGCTATATTAAAACCTTATGTAAGTGAAAAAACCCATTGGATAGTAAAAATGCATGGTTTATTTCAAACTTTTTATTATGTGCATCATCTTGGTGGAAACAGATACAAAAGAGAGGAATACAAGGATCATAAATATTATCAAGCAACTGTAGATTTTTGTGAAAATTATGATCAAAATTGTTTTGATCCTAATTATCAGTCACTACCACTTGATCACTTTGCTCCGATGGTTAAAAGGATTTTTTCAAGAAAACCTTATACTTCTTAAGTTGCAAATATATTAATTATGGAAAATGAGTTAAAGAATGAGAAGAGTCCATACCTTCAACAGCACAAAAACAATCCCGTTGAATGGTTAGCCTGGAACAAGGAGAGCTTAGATAAAGCAAAAAAAGAGAAGAAGCCAATTTTTTTAAGTGTGGGATATGCAAGTTGTCATTGGTGCCATGTTATGGCTCATGAAAGTTTCGAAAATAAAGAAACCGCAAATATAATGAATGAAAAATTTATTAACATTAAAGTTGATCGAGAGGAAAGGCCAGATCTTGATTTTATATTTCAAAGAAGCTTAGCCATTTTAACTGGAACACAAGGTGGTTGGCCACTTTCAATGTTTTTAGATGAAAATGGAGTACCATTTACTGGAGGAACTTATTTTCCACCACAGGAAATTCAAGGTAGGCCGAGTTTTAATAATATTTTAGAAAATGTTTCAAAAGTTTACCAAGAAAATAGGAATAAAATATTAGCTCAAGCCCTTCAAATGAAGGAGGTTTTTAAAAATCTTAATCAAAAAAATTCTGTGCTTAAACAAGATTTAGAACCTTTTATCGAAAAAATTATTAATTATACGGATGAGATAAATGGAGGATTGAAAGGTGCTCCTAAATTTCCTCAGTTTTATATTTTTGATTGTATCCTTCATTATTATGTAAAAACAAAAAATAAAAAATATTTTAACGCAGTAAAAAAACTTCTTCTAAGTTTATCATCAAAAGGAATTTATGATCATCTTGAGGGTGGAATATCGAGGTATACTGTTGACGAAAAGTGGATTGTTCCACACTTTGAAAAAATGCTATACGACAATATTCAATATGTTAATTTATTAAATAATTACTTATGTTTAGAAGAAAATAATTATTTAAAAAAAAAATTAAATCAAACGATAAATTTTATAAATTCTCAATTTATTTCAAAACAGAATTTGTTAGGATCGGCATATGATGCTGATAGTGATGGTGTTGAAGGTAAATATTATATATGGAAATATAAAGAATTAGACGAAATTTTAGGGAGTGAACTAGAACTATTTAAAAAAAAATATCAAATATCTGAGGAAGGAAATTTTGAAGGCTCCAACATATTTATTGAAAAACTGGATGTTGATTTAAAGGAGGAGTCAATTAAAATTAGGGAATTAGAAAATAAGCTTTTAAAAATACGAAAAAAAAGAAATAAACCTTTTTTTGATAACAAGTCACAAACAGATTTAAATGCTTATTGGATTTATGTAAATTTATATTCAGCTATATTATTGAATGATAAAACGCTCTATGAAAAATCTTTAAATAATTTTGAAAATATAAATAAAATTTATATAAATAAAATTTACCATTGTTATAATGACAATAAACACATAGATGTTTTTTTAGAGGATTATGTATACATATGTTTGCTTTTATTAACAATTTATGAATTAAAAAATAATAAGTCATCATTGGAGAAGTGTATTAAATTAATGGACGAAGCCTGGCATAATTTTTTCAATTTAGATGAAAATATACTTCAAAAAAATATAGTTAAATCTAACGACCTTTTTGTTGAACCTATTGATATTAACGATAACAACATTCCAAATGGTAATAGTATTTATTTATTTATATGTAATAAAATAAATAATATTTCACCAGATAAAAAATGGAACGAACGGATTGAGCAGTTGTCTAAATCTTTTCATTCTTTGATAAATTCTAACTTTTCCCAAATGTTTAGCTATATAAAAGTTTTAGATATGTGTGAAGAAAATATTACAGTATCAATTTGCTCATCAAATAGTGATACTATTGAAAAAATCAGAAAACTTATTATTAAAAAATTTATGGATAAAGCTACAATTATATATAAAGAAGATGATAGTGAGGATTATTTTATTATTTGCAAAAATCAAACATGCTCACCAAAATTAAGAAGAATAGAAGAATTAATTAAATATTTAAAAGATTTATGATTACAAAAGAAAATTTTATAAAATATTTTATATCTGGAATAAAAGATTCAAATAACTGTGGGGTTGGGATAGAGCATGAAAAATTTATCTTTTCAAAGAATAAAAGAGTCAACTACTTATCAATTTTAAATTTATTTGAAAAACTCTATCAATTTGGATGGGAGCCAGTAAAAGAGAACGAAAATATAATAGCTCTTAAAAAAGGTGATAAAAATATTACTTTAGAACCGGGTAATCAGATTGAACTTTCGGGTGAAAGATTAAAAAATATTCATCAGACATGTGGGGAGTCGCAAGAATATTTATTTGAATTAAATCAATCATTAAAAAAGCTAGATTTTAATTTAATCAGCTCAGGTTTTGATCCAATATCAAAACTAAATGAAATTCCCTCTAATCCAAAAAGTAGATACAAACTTATGAGTAAAGTCATGCCATTATTTGGTAAGTTAAGTTTAGACATGATGTATAGAACATGTGGTACTCAAGTTAATATCGACTACACATCTGAAAAGGATTTTAGTAAAAAGTTTTTTGTACTTAATAGACTTGTTCCAATTACAATCGCATTATTTTCTAATTCTGCAATAGTTGAAAAAAATAAAAGTGGCTATTTATCTTACAGATCTCATACATGGCAAAATACTTACAGGGGTGGTTTGCCGAAGATTTTTTTAGAAAACATGGATTTTGAAAAATATGCAGATTTCAGTATTAATTATCCAATGCTATTTATAAAAAGGGACAAAAATTATATAGACACTAAAAACAAAACTTTTAAAAACTTTATTGATGGGGAGATTGAAAATATTTCTCCAACTTATGATGATATTGCAGACCATTTAAGTACAATTTTTACTGAAAATAGACTTAAACAATATATTGAAATTAGATCGATGGATGCTTGTGGCTGGGACTGCTTATGTGCTGGACCTGCTTTCTTTATTGGTTTGTTATATGGAAATCTTGAAGAACTTTTTGATATTGTTAAAAGATGGAATAAAAATGAAATAATCTCAGCTTATAAAGATTCACCCAAAAAAGGATTAAATACCATTTTAGAAAATAAATCAATTTTAGATTGGTCAAAAGAATTATTTAGACTTGCAAAAAAAGGTTTGGAAAATAGAAACGAATTAAATAGCAAGAAACAAAATGAGGTCAAATTCTTAAGTCATATTAAGACTATTATAGATACCAATAGTACAAATGCAGAGGAAATTATGACTAAATATCTCAAAAATAAAAATTTCTTTTCCGTTCATGAAAAATAAAATTTTAGCTATCCAAGGTGATAATTTAAAAAAACTTAATTTTAGAACTGACACAACAATTTTCTTAGCTCTGGAGGCCCAATTTCAAGGTGCTAAAATTTTTTATTACGAGCCTAAAGATATATTTATTAAGAGTAATCAAATTTTTGCTGCAGGGAAATTTTTAAAGATATTTAATAAAAATAAATTTTTTAAAGTTTTGAGCAGCAAAATATTAAATTTAGAAAGATCAAGTTATTTACTAATTAGGCAAGACCCACCTTTCAATATGAACTATATTACTGCCACGTATTTCCTAGATAGATTAAAAACGGTTAAAATTATCAATAATCCAACTGCTATTAGAAATATATCTGAAAAATTATATTCCTATGAATTTAAGAAGTTTATGCCTCCAACAATATTTACCTCAAGAATTTCAGATATAATAGATTTTCTTAGAAAAAATAAAAAAATTGTTATTAAACCTATACATGGTCATAGCGGAAATGATATTAAACTTTTAAAAAATAATATAAGTAGAAATATTCTTAATAAGTATTTGAAAAAACATAGATATATTATGTGTCAAAAATTCTTACCTGGTATTATTTTTGGAGATAAAAGAATTTTTATTATAAATGGGATAGTATGTGGTTCAATATCTAGAGTGCCAAAAAAAGGCTCTTTTTTAAGTAATTTAAGTAAAGGAGGTAAAGCAATAACTTCTAAAATTACAAAAAAAGAAAAAATTATTTCTAATTTAATTGCAAAAAAACTTAGTAAGGGTGGAATTTATTTTGCTGGCATAGATTTTATATCAGAAAAGTTGAACGGTGATATTAATGTAACATCGCCTACTGGGTTAAAAAATTACTTTGATTTAACAGGTATAAACTTAGCAAAATTATTTTGGAAAAATATTAGAAAATGAAAGATTTAACAAATCAACAAAAGGGCTCTTTGATGGCATTTGTTGCCGTGATGTTTATTACTCCAGATTCCCTTTTTATAAGGCTTTCAAGTGTAGACACCTGGGGGTTGGTTTTTTATAGAGGAGCAATACCGTTTGTGGTTGTCTTATTGGGAATGTTGATTATTTATAGACTAAGTTTTTTTAAATTACTTTTAGGAAATTCTATTTATGGACTGAGTTATATTTTTACATTTTCTTTAACAAATATTACATTTGTTATATCTATACAAAATACGAACGTTGCAAATACATTGGTAATGATAGCATTAGCGCCAATGCTTTCAGCAATTTTTGGAACAATATTTTTAAAAGAAAAACCAGACAGAAATACAATTATAGCTATCATTATTACATTCATAAGTGTGTTATACATTTTTTATGACTCTGTAAAAGTTGGAAATATTTTAGGAGACATATTAGGTTTTATCACAGCAATAGGTTTAGCCGCAGGCGCAACAATAATAAGGGCTGGAAAAAAATTTAATTTAGTTCCTTCTGCAGTTGTTGGAAAGTTAATGGTGGCAATAGTAGCACTTTTTTTTATTGATAGTTTTGAATTAAAGAATAATGATATCTTTATAATTCCTACAATGTGTATACTCTGTGTGGCTATACCATTCGTTTTAGTAACTATTGCACCAAGATATATTACAGGTGCTGAGGTAAACCTATTTTTTCTATTGGAAACAATATTTGGACCAATATGGGTATGGTTTGTTATTAAAGAACAGCCATCATTAGAAACTATTCAAGGAGGAATAATTATTATTTTAACTATTGCAGTACACTCATTTCTAGCCATTAAAAAAACACAATTAAAATCTACTTAGCCTTCAAAATTATTTTAAATGCAAAAAGAAGTAAAAAAATCTTGGGCACTATTCTTGGGTATAGGAACTATGATGATAGCTCATGGTCTTCAAATGCAGATTATGGGAATAAGATCTGTATTGGAGGAATTTAGTGTTCTTACCACTGGTATCTTTATGTCTGGATACTACGTTGGGTATTTCATAGGTTCTAAAACTACACCTAATTTAGTCCAGAAAGTTGGTCATATAAGAGTCTTCGCTGCTTTTGCATCATTAGCATCTCTTAGCGCATTAGTGGCTGTTGCCTATGTTAATCCATTTATGTGGACAATAAGTAGGTTCATTACTGGAATAAGCTTAGTTAGCTGTTATGTGGTATCTGAAAGCTGGTTAAATGATAGAGCAACAAATAAAAATAGAGGACAACTGCTATCAGCATATATGATAGTTATTTATATTGGATTGGCATTAGGAATGTTATTACTAAATATTAGCGAACCCAAAGCATATGAACCTTTTATTTTAGTATCTGTTTTATTATCTCTAGCACTCGTTCCAATTCTTTTGACCAAAAGACCTGCCCCAAAATTTAAAAAAATTGGAACAATAAGTATTAAAGAATTATACGAAATTTCTCCTTTGGGAACTGTTAGTTCGTTTGCAACTGGTGCAATTCACGCGGCATTCTTTTCTTTAATATCTGTGTATGCAACAAAAGCTGGTTTTACTTTATTTGAAACATCAATTCTTTTATTTATTGCAACTATTTCAGGAGTAATTGGACAAGGTCCGATTGGATATTTTTCAGATATTTATGATAGAAGAAAAGTAATAGTTGCGACTACTTTCGCTGGAACAGCTTTCGCATTTTTTTCAATTCTATCTTCCAGTGATCCTTTGCAAAATACTTACTACATGAGCGAATTTGCATTTAAAAAAATTTTATTTTTTTTATTTGTAGGAGCTTACACTTCTCTTTGTTTGCCATTATTTTCGTTAAACCTGGCTCATACAAATGACTTTGTTCCTAAAGAAAAATTTGTTGCGGCAGGAGGTGGTCTACAATTAATATTCGGAATAGGTGCAATAAGTGGTCCTGTTATTTGTGCAATTTTTATGGATTGGTTTGATCTAAATGGTTTTTTTATTTTTTTGATTATAATTCATTCTTTTATAGGAATTTTTGGGCTACACAGAATGAGAGTAAGAAAAACATTTGAAAATCCTGACTCTACTTTTACACCCATGCCAGCTACTATTACACCAGCCGGATTAGAGCTGGATCCAGATGCACCAGAAACTTTAGATAATAATCAAGGGCAAAAAAACAATTATTAGTTGAACTCAAAATAGTCATAGATAAAAATTATTTTAAATTCCATTATTGAAATAATTTCAATTCTTTGATCAAATAAACTTTTTAAAAATAAAAATTATGAAAAAAAATATTAAAATTAAAAATAAATCAAATACTTCAATATTTTCATCAACACGTTTAAAAAAAGTATTTAATAATTATAAAAAAAGTAAAGAGCAAAAAAAATTAAAAGAAATTAAATTAAAAAAACTTACCGAAACCAATCAAATTGCAAAAGATAGAAAAGAATTAAGATCTTGGGAGGAAAGGCTAAGTAAAGAAAGTTATAAATTAAAACTCAAAGAAGAAGAAATAAGACTTAGAGAAAAAGAGTTGAAAGTTAAAGAAGAACAACAAAAAATCGAAAATAAGAGGTTAGTTAGAAAAGACGAAGATTTGGGTCAAATCGATAAAGACTTAAGATTGAAAGAAAAAGAATTAAAACTTAAAGGTGAAGAACAATTCAGAAAAGATATAGATTTGAAAGCAAGAGAAGAGGAACAAAATAGAAAAGAAAATAAAGAAAAAAGAAAAAAAGATAAATTTTTAAAAGAAATGATGATTCAAGAAGAAGAGAAACAAAAATTAGAAAATATGAAATTAAAAGAATGGGAAGAGAAATTCGATAGAGAGCAAAAAATGAAAGAACAGTTAGAAATTCTTAAAGAGCAAAAGTTAAAACAAAGAGAGATGAATGAACTAAATTATAATGACGATGACTCTAAAATAAATAGAGAATTTAGTTCAAAACTCCAAAATTTAGATGTGGATAAGTCATCCGAACACTAGAATTTGAACGAAGATAACGCAAAGAAGCTTTGGAAAATTATACAGGAAGCTGGCGATTATTTGGGAGGTCAATTACCTGATCACCCAAACCATCCAAAAGGTAGAAATCCTTATGCACACGTTGCTATATGTGTAAAAAGTAAATTTGATGCTAGTTATAAAGATATACCAGACAAAAAATACGATGAGGTTTTAAGATATATAGAATTTTTAAAAAGAAATCCAAACTAACTATTGATTTGGAAAATAATCTTGTAACTTACCTTCTCTATAAACATCTGCTGTACAACAATGTAATCCCCCACCAAAAGCATATGCATCCCTTAATTCAACAGGAATTACCTCCATTCCTAATTTATCTAGTTGTTCAGCTTGATAAACTTCACTCTTTTCTACACAAACATTTTTTTGATCTAAAACTAAAATATTCATTGATAACCACACCGAAGAGTAGCAAAGTGGTGGTGGTGAATTATGTGCTGGTTGTGCTGAGTCGACTATTTCCCATCCATTATTTTCAAATAATTTTCTTTGCTCTTTTGGAAGTCTTCTTTGTGGGTTATTTATAATTAAACCTTCTTTGATAGGAGTAAATGTTGCATCAATATGTATGGGATAAGGATCACCTGGAAAATTAACTGGATGCACTCTATGATCTTTAAAGTGTCTTTTGATCCAGTCAATTCCTTTTAAGTTTGTGGTAAAACCATGTTGTACAACTAAATCTTTTCCAAACCTTAAAATATCTGCTGCATCAAATAAAGGTTCCTCTTCAGTCGTCACAAAAAATTTCTTTTCAGTCCACTCTAATCTTTTTTGAACTCCAATTTTATCTGACAAGTAATCTTTTCTATAATCAGCATCAGTCAATCTTGGTTTGGGAGCTGCTTCATGTTTCATATTAGGATCTTGATCATAATAATTTTTTAACAAAGGTCTGTAGCAAAGATATTCAAACCACCTACATCTATAACTCATTGTCGCCTCTAATATTTCATTTCCAACAGTTAAAAGAACGTCCCTTGGTGGCATACAACCAAACATGGTCTCTACTTTCCAGTCTGGAGTCGAAGTGGTTTGATTAAAATCCAATGGTGTTGGTCGATCAACTTTTATACCTCTTTTTTCTAGAATATTTGAAAAGTTATTTAAAAGTTCATTTGCTTTATCAACTGTATCTTGTGTTCTTGGCCCATGCTGTCCTCTCATATCTGAGTCTTCAGGCACTTTTGCATCTAGTGCTGGCTCTGGAGCCGGTATACAAGTTCCGTCAGCTCTACCAACAATTACATGTTTTAATGGATCCCATTCATTCCAGCTATTTACAATTACTTTATTTGACATTTAATTTAGTCCAATAAATCTTCTATTAGTTCTTATTACTAAACTATAATATATTATTGATACAAATATAAAAAAACCGCCAATAACTGTACTTTGTGATGGAATTTCATTAATTCCTAAAAAAGGTACCCATACCCAAAAGATACCTCCTACAACTTCCGTCAAAGACAAAAGAGTGAGTTCAGCAGCAGGGATATGTTTTGATCCAATTGAATATAAGATTAAACCAAGACAAACTAGTGTTCCATGTGTTGCAAATAGAGCGTGATTTAACCCAGTAGATAGAAAGTTCAAGTCACCAATTACAATTATTGTCCCTGAAAAAAGACAACAAAATAGACCCGCAATAGCGACTGTAGTAAACTTGGGAGTGTCTTTTTTCCATCTTAAAGTTGTTGAAAAAACTGCAAAGCCAACCGATGAAAGTAGTCCAAAAACTAGACCTACTATAGTGTTTTTACTAGTATTATCGATAGCCATTATAACTATTCCAACTGCTGCAAGTGAAATTGCTACCCAAACATTTACTGAGATTGTTTCTTTTAAAAACATAAAACCAAGTAATGCAGTTATAAAGGGCATGGCAGCAAGACATAGTAATGTTACTGCAGCAGACGTATTAGTAATAGAATATATAAAGGAGATCATAGCAACTCCTAGTCCAACACCTCCAATTAGGCCAGAAACACCAACTTTTTTATAGTTGATTAGAAATTCATTTCCTTCTTCTAAGTATAAAAATAAATTTAAAATTATAAAAATTACTATCCCTCTGGTAAATAAATATTGCCAAGGAACTTCTTGTGCGTTTTCTATATGCCTAACAACATAAGGTCCAAATGACCAAAGTAAACCAGCTATTAAAACTATGGGAATTGCAACTTTTGCATCTTTTATATCGAGCATAACAATTTCTATTATTTATTAATTTTTTTAACAACAAAATTAATTTTTAATTTATAGGAAATTTACACCAAAAGTTGTATGACAATCAATTATATCTCCTTTTTTAAAAGTACTTTTGCCATCTTTCAATTGCCCCCAAGCATTTGAATTAGCTAATGGTCTTATTTTATAAGATTCTTGGCCTTTTAAAATCTTAAATTCCAAAGATCCTCTTTTGGATATTCTAAGAATCCCCTTAACAAATCTTGTAAAACTTTTTTTTTTAGAAAATTTATTCAATAATTTCGCCCTTAAAGGTTTTGTGTTTTTATATTTGAGAGATTTAAATACATATGGCAAAACAAAAAATCTAAAACATGCAGCAGTTGAAACTGGGTTACCTGGTAATCCAAAAAAGGCTGTTTTAAAATTTAACTTAGAGAATAAAATTGGTTTTCCTGGTCTAATTTTTGAATTTTTAAAATGGAATTTTCCTTTATATTTTTCTATTATATTAGTTACAAAATCATATTTTCCTGCTGAAACCCCTCCGATAGTAATTACTAAATCAATTTTATTTTTAATACATTTTTTTAATTCTTGATCAAATTTTTTTTCATCTTTATCTTTTAAAATTTTTTTTTCCCTTACATCAATAGGTAAAATTTTAGAAAAAGTTTTAATATAACTTCCATTTGAATTTCTAACTTGCCAAGGAGAAATTAATTTTTTATTTGTAATTTCATTTCCAGTTGGAAAAAAAACAAGTTTCACTAGCTTTTTCACATTTATTTTTGAAATACCAAGTGTTTTTAAAATTAAGATATCTGAAGATTTTATTAGATCTCCTTTTTTTAAAATAATTTGTCCTTTTTTAAAATCACTACCTTGAAATCTTATATGATTGAATTTCTTAATCCTTTTATTAATTGAAATATATTTTTTTTTATTTTTTTTAATTATTGTTGATTGTTCATAAGGAATAATTGTATCAAATGGTTTTTTTATTACTGTACCTGTCATCACTTCGATGCATGAATATTTTTCTAATTTTTTAATTTTTGGATTATCGCCTGCTGCAAAAGTTTTTAATATTTTTAGCTCAATTTTATTATTTTTGTTTGCTTTTATAGTTTCTTTTGACCTAATAGCAAAACCATCTAAGGCAGTATTATTTGAACCTGGATAATTATATTTACTAAAAATATTTTCAGAGGATATTCTATGCAAAGAGTTTTTTAATAATACATTTTCATTTTTTATTTTAACTTTTGATTTATTGAGTATTTTTAATGCTTTATTATAAGAAATCATTTTTTTAATTATTTTTATATTTTTTAAAATTGATTAAATGTTGTGCTATTTTTAAAAATAAATATAAAATAATTTTTATTATTTATCAAAATTATTAAAATGGATCTACAAATTATCAATATTGCAGCTAATACCAAAAATAATAAACAAATCAAAAATTACACTCATAAGTCAAAGTACAAGAATAATTTATGTGGTGATCAAATTGAAATTCGTTTAATTATTAAGAAGAATAAAATTTTTGATATAGGTTATCAAAGTCAGGCTTGCATTTATTGTCAAGCATCTGCTAGTATTTTGTCTAAATTTGCGATTAATAAGAATTTAATAAAAATTAATAAGCTTATAAATGAAGTTTTAGAGTATTTTAATCAGAAGAATCACTTTTTATCTAAAGAGACAAAAAAGCTTAAAAATATTTTAAATAAGGAAAATCATTCGAGAAAAAATTGTATTTTATTACCTTTCAAAGCTTTAAAAAAAGCATTAAGGACTAATTATGAGTAAAGAAAATATAATTAAATCATTACTTGCTGGATTATTTTCTATCATAACAATAGGGGCCTTAACATACTTAACTTATAAAACAACTTTTGGACTGTTTTTAGTTGCCTCATTTGGATCAACTATGGTTTTGTTATATGGATACCCTGAGAGTCCTTTTGCTCAACCAAAAAATATATTTTTTGGTCATTTAGTTACTGCTCTTATAGGTATATTAGTTTTAAACTTTATACCATTACCTTTGTTTGTAATAATACCAATAGCAGTTGGATTAGGAGTTTGTTTTATGATTTTATTAAATGTTACCCATCCACCTGCAGGTGGAAACCCAATAATAGTAATTATTGGAAGTGTTTCTTACGACTATCTATTAAACCCAATTATACTTGGATCAATCATAGTTCTGGGTTTTGGTATAATAATAAATAGATTTATTTTAAAAAAGAAATACCCAAAGTAGACATTATTTGATTGCTTGCTGTTAAGTTTTTATGGTAAGCTAAAACGTAAATTAACAATTAAGATATTTTACAACACATTAATTAGGAGAATAAAATGAAAGTACTTTGTATATTGTATGATGATCCAAAGGGTGGAATGCCAAAAAGTTACCCTTTATCAGAACTTCCAAAATTAGAAAAATACCCAGACGGGATGACATTGCCAAGTCCAAAAGGTAGAGATTATACGCCTGGACAATTGCTTGGATGTGTATCTGGGGAACTTGGATTAAGAAAATTTTTAGAAAGCAACGGCCATGAACTAATTGTAACAAATAGTAAAGATGGTGATGGATGTGAAGCAGATAAACATATTGTTGATGCAGATATAGTTATTTCACAACCGTTTTTTCCATATTATTTAACTAAAGAGAGAATTGCTAAAGCAAAAAACTTAAAGATGGCTATTACTGCTGGAATTGGATCAGATCACGTTGATTTACAAGCTGCAATGGATAATAAAATTGATGTTGTAGAAGTTACCTTTT
>MDTD01155166.1_pt1 | contig 29863 bp, 33 predicted proteins | sample 811221 | NCBI WGS metagenome assembly MDTD01 (sample SAMN05326646, study PRJNA326480) | marine metagenome | isolation source: seawater | place: Pacific Ocean: South West | collected 2011 | reverse complement strand
CGCAGCACGATGATCATGTCCGGGCCGGGGCTGATCATGATGAGGGCGGTAAGGCCGGCAAGCACCGCAACCTGATGGGCAAGCATGTCGTGTATCCTGTGTAAGGCGGGCGTGAAACAAGTCCGCCGGAGAAGACAGCTTGCCGCAAGAAAAGGCAAGGCGTCAATTTAGGCAGAATAGCGAACAGCCCTCCGCCTTTCAGGGCAGCCGGATCCGGGTCACAATGCCTGCCGGAATCACACCACCTCGCCGCCCTGACCTGGAGTCTTCCATGAAACCGCTTGTCGGATCCTGCCGTTGCGGCAGCACGGAGATCGAGATATCCGCCGCACCGATCGTGACCGCCGCCTGCCATTGCGACGGCTGCCGCAAGATGAGCTCCAGCGCCTTCTCGCTCACGGCCATGGTGCCGGCGCCCGCCTTCCGCGTCACGAAGGGCGACCCGGTCAAGGGCGGGGCGAAGGGGCCGCAGCTCGATCACTACTTCTGCCCCGACTGCATGACCTGGATGTTCACCCGCATCACGGGCATGGACGCCTTCGTCAACGTGCGCCCGACCATGTTCGACGACAAGAACCTCGCCCACCCCTTCATGGAAACGATGACCGCGGAGAAGCTCGACTGGGTGACCCTTCCGGTCGAACGCAGCTACACGGGCTTCCCCCCGCCCGAGGATTTCCCGGAGCTCATGCAGGCGTTCGCGGCGCACTGGGCGGAGAAAACAGCCGGCGTCTAACCGACGAGAAGCCGCGCCGGCGCGAAAGGCACCGGGTCGACGAAGACCGGATCACCGCTCATGAGTTCCGCGAGCATCCGGCCCATGGCGGGCGCTAGCGCGAAGCCGGCACTTCCCGATCCCAGTTGCAGCCAGAGACCGGCGGCACCCGGCACCTGACCGATGGCCGGAAGCCCGTCGGGCGTCAGCACCCGACGCCCGACCACGGGCACATCCTCGACCGACGCACCGAGGGGCATCAGGGCGCGGGCCCGCTCCACCGCCCTCTCGAAACCGGGCGACCCCGCCTCCTCGTCCCCCGGGCGCCCGGCGGGTGCGAGCTGCCGGTCGGCGACGAGGCGCACGCCACGCTCCATCGGCGTGAGCAGAAATCCCCCGTCCACATCGCTCACCGGCCGCGACAGGCCGACACCCGAGACCGCACGGAAATGGCGATGCCGGTTGCACAATTCGGCGAGCGGCATCGACAGGCCGAAACGGGCGAGAAGCGGCAACGTGTCCGCGCCCAGCGCCAGAACGACGTGGTTCGCGGCGACCATGCCGCGCGCGGTCCGCACCTGCCACCCGCTCCAGGCCGGTTCCAGGCTTGACGGATCGCCGCTGGCGATCTCGCCGCCGCGCTCGCGGAAGAAACGAGCATAGGCCTTTGTCACCCCACCCGGCGACGACACCGACTGGCTTTCCGGCCAGAACACGCCGGCGGCACCATGCACGACGAGATCCGGCTCCAGCCGGGCGATGTCATGCGCACCGCAATCCTCGTAGGGAACGCCGATGATCCGCGCGAAATGCCGCTCCACCTCGCAGGAGGCCAGCCCCCGCTCGCTGCGATAGATCTTGAGCCACCCGGTGCGACGAAAGAAGCGAAACGCGCTGGCAGCGCGCGCGATCGCGAGGTGCTCGCCGATCGCCGAGGACTGGAGAGGCGCAAGGGCGCGCGCAAGCCGTCCGACCGAGGGCGAGGCGGTGTGCTGGCGGGCGAGTCGCAGGAACTTCAGCAACGCGGGAAGCGTGCGCGCCTCGATTCGCATGGCCGGACCGCGCCCGAGAACGCTCGACAGAACTTCTCCCGCGCCCGAGGGAACATCGAGGGGAAGAAACCCTGTGCGCTCCAGAATGCCCGTGTTTCCACGCGAGGAGACCTCGCCGGGCCCCTGGGCATCGACGACGAGCGCGTTCCAGCCGCGCCCCTGAAGATGAAGGGCGGCACTGATGCCGGTGATGCCGGCGCCAAGGACCAGGACGTCGACGCTTCGCATAGGGTCTTTCGACACCGAACCGTCGCGCCTTGCAAGCAGCAAGACAACCCTGAGCCGAGAAAGGCGTGTTCTCGCCCGGATTTGCCAAACCCGCTGCCCGGGTTCATGGTGCCTTCCTCACCGTTTCATCTCCCGGTCCGGAGTGTTCTTCATGCAGGCCCTCGCCCTGCCCTTCACCCTGCTCGCCTGGCTCGGACGGCACGGCACGCGGGCCGTCGCCATCAGCGCCATCCTCGGCCTGATGCTGCCTCAGCTCTCGGCCTTCTTCCGGCCGTATGTCTCCGAGGCGATCTTTATCCTGCTTGTGCTCGCGTTCCTGCGCGTGGACCCCATCGCCGTCGTCGCCCACATGCGCCGCCCCCGGCTCATCATCGCCGCCATGGTCTGGATGCAGGTGGTCGTGCCGCTCGCGGCGGCGGGAATGATCCGCCTGGTCGACCCGCAGGGCCTCCACCCCGACATCGCGCTCGCGGTCTTCCTCGTCACCGCCGGGCCGGCCGTCATGTCCGCACCGGCCTTCATCGCCCTGATCGGCCTCGACAGCGCCCTGTCGCTGGCGCTCGTGTGCGTGTGCATGATGCTCACGCCCTTCACCGCCCCGCTTGTCGGCGGTCTGATGCTGGGAGACACGCTCCCCATCGACACCCTGGCACTCGGCATCCGCCTCGCCGGACTGCTGGTGGCGACCGCAGGGGTTGCCTGGCTTCTGCGAAGGATCGCCGGCCGGAACCGCATTGCCGCCGCGCGCCATCACATCGACGGGCTGAACGTCCTGATCCTCTTCGTCTTCGCGGTCGCCGTGATGGACGGTGTCGCGGACCATTTTCTCGCCGATCCGCTGCTCACGGCGGGGGTCGCGGTTCTCACCTTCGTCGTGGCTCTGTTCCAGATGGGCATGACCATGCTTGTCTTCGCGCGCACACCGCGCGACCAGGCCTTCGTGCTTGCCCATTCCTGCGGCAATCGAAACATGGGCCTTCTCGTCGCCGCCCTTGGCGGCACGCTGCCGGAACTCGCCTGGCTCTACTTCGGCCTCGGCCAGTTGCCGATCTACCTGCTGCCCTGGATGCTGAAACCGGTTGCAACACGTCTCGCCGCCGAACGCGACGCGCGTGACCCCGGTCACATCGCTCCCACAGGAACGCCATAGGCTGTATCCTTGGAGCTGGCACGGCGATCCGGCCGGAGCAAACGGGAGGTGAAGATGGCCATCTGCAGGCGGATCTGGCTGAAACCCTGGAATCTTGCCGGCGCGCTCGTCGTCGCACTCGCGGCAGCGATCCCGCTCGCGGCCCATGCGGCGGAATTCGCCCGCACGGAAATCCTGGGCTTTTCGAAAGACGGATCGCGCTTCGCCTTCGAGGAATTCGGGATCCAGGATGGATCCGGTTTTCCCTATTCCTCCATCTATGTCATCGACACGGACACCGACAGCTGGCTTCCCGGGAGCCCGTTTCGGCGCATCGACGAGGTCGACGACAGCCAGCCGCTCGACTTCGACGCGGAACTGGAACGCACCCGCGCCCGCAATCGCGCCGAGGCGCAGCCACTTCTCGACGAGGCGGGGATCGCCGGGCGAGGGGCCACGCTGGCTCACAACCCCGCCACGGAACGGCTTGTCGATCCCTTTCGCATGGAAGCGATGCCCTTGCCGGCCGCACCGAACATTGGCGAGCCGATCATTCTGGAACTCGCCGAGTACCCGCTCGAGGCTGGCACATTCTGCCCCTCCGGCATGGGGCAGACGCAAGGCTTCCGTCTCACGCTCGCCCATGAGGGAAACACGCGTGTTCTCAACGATGACACAAGTCTTCCGAAAAGCCGGGGCTGCCCGCTTCGATACCGCATCGAGCGCCTGGTCGTGCATCGCGAGAGCGACCGCGCTCCCGCGCACTTCGCGGTCATCGTCCTGATGGAGGTGATCGGCTTCGAGGGGGCCGGCGGGCGGTATCTCGCGATCACCGGGAAGCTGTGAGCCGCGCCGTCCGGCCGGGACCGTCGGCGGCGCTAAATCGCGGCATCTTCGCGGCGTGCCTTGTCGCCACGGGAGGGCTATGATAGCGGCATGCGCGAAGACCGGGCGCGCCTGCCGCCCGCCGCACAATTCTCCGGAGCCTCCGCCATGTCCCGTCCCCTCGTCATCGCCCCCTCGATGCTCGCTTCCGATTTCTCCGCCTTCGGCCAGGAAGTGCGCGACGTCGTGGAGGCCGGCGCCGACTGGATCCATCTCGACGTGATGGACGGACACTTCGTGCCCAACATCAGCTTCGGCCCGGACGTGATCGCCGCCATGCGTAAGCACACCGACAAGGTGTTCGACACGCATCTGATGATCGCGCCCTGCGATGCCTACCTGGAGGCCTTCGCCAAGGCCGGCTCGGACATCATCACGGTACACGCGGAGGCCGGCCCGCATCTCGACCGCTCACTGCAGGCGATCCGCGCACTCGGCAAGAAGGCCGGCGTCTCGCTGAACCCGGGAACGCCGGAGAGCGTCATCGAGTATGTGCTCGACCGCCTCGACCTCGTGCTCGTCATGAGCGTCAATCCAGGCTTCGGCGGCCAGTCCTTCATTCCCGCGATGGTCGACAAGGTGGCCCGCATCAAGGCGCTGATCGGCGACCGCCCCATCGACATCGAGGTCGATGGCGGTGTCACGGCAGAGACCGCCCCGCTCGTTGCCGCCGCCGGCGCGAACGCCCTTGTCGCCGGCTCGGCCGTGTTCAAGGGCAAGGGCATCGAGGGCTATCGCGCCAACATCGATGCGATCCGCTCGGCCGCCGAAGGCGCCGCGCGCGCCGCGGCCTGACGGCCCCGTGCTCCGCCCGCTCCTCTTCGCGCTTGTCTGGTCGCTCGTCGTGACCGGCTGCGAGATCGCCGCCCTCGCCCTTCGCGGCGAGGCGCTGAGCGGGCGCCTTCTCGGCGTGATCGCAATCTTCGCGACCGGCTCGCTTCTGGGCGGACTGACCGCATGGCCGATTGCCCGGTTGCTGACCTTCGCGCGCAGGCGCAACCGCGCGCGCGCCTGCTTCGCCGCCATGACCCTCTCCCTGGCCGTGACCACTACCGCGATCACGGGGTTCCTGTTCTACCTCCAGTTCGCCCAGTATTATGGCCAGTGGCATACGGACCGGCCCTCCTTGCGCATGCTGTGGGAGACGATCTTCACCTCGGCGACGAGCAGCTACATCTTCGCGGTGGCGGGCATCCGCCCGCTGCTGCCGGTGCTGCTGCCGGCACTGCTTGTCGCAGCCCTCGCCTTTGCCCGCATTGAGCCCCGCCGCTCCGTCTGATATTGGACGCGGCGTCACGAGACTTCCCGCCAAGAGGACCCCGCATGATCCCGCGCTATTCCCGGCCCGAGATGGTCGACATCTGGTCGCCCGAGACCAAGTTCCGTATCTGGTTCGAGATCGAGGCACACGCCTGCGACGCCCTGGCGGACCTCGGCGTGATCCCGAAGGAAGCCGCCCGGACCATCTGGGACAAGGGTGGCAAGGCCACCTTCGACGTTGCCCGCATCGACGAGATCGAGCGCGAGACCAAGCACGACGTCATCGCCTTCCTCACCCATCTGGCGGAAATCGTCGGGCCGGACGCGCGCTTCGTGCATCAGGGCATGACGTCCTCGGACGTCCTGGACACCTGCCTCAACGTGCAGCTCACCCGCGCCGCCGACCTGCTGCTGGCCGACATCGACGCGCTGCTGGCCGCCCTCAAGCGCCGCGCCCATGAGCACAAGGACACGGTCTGCATCGGCCGCTCGCACGGCATTCATGCCGAGCCCGTCACCTTCGGCCTCAAGATGGCCGAGGCCTACGCCGAGTTCGACCGCTGCCGCACGCGTCTCGTCGCGGCGCGTGAGGAGATCGCCACCTGCGCCATTTCCGGCGCTGTCGGCACCTTCGCCAATATCGATCCGCGCATCGAGGAACATGTCGCCAGCGCCATGGGCCTCGCCGTCGAGCCGGTCTCGACCCAGGTGATTCCGCGCGACCGCCACGCGATGTTCTTCGCCACGCTGGGCGTGATCGCCTCCTCGATCGAGCGCGTCGCGACGGAAATCCGCCACCTGCAGCGCACCGAGGTCCTGGAAGCGGAAGAGTATTTCTCGCCGGGCCAGAAGGGCTCCAGCGCCATGCCGCACAAGCGCAATCCGGTGCTGACCGAAAACCTCACGGGCCTCGCACGCATGGTGCGCGCCTACGCCATGCCGGCCATGGAAAACGTTGCGCTCTGGCACGAGCGCGACATCTCGCACTCCTCGGTCGAGCGCATGATCGGCCCGGACGCGACCGTGACGCTCGACTTCGCGCTCGCACGCCTGACCGGCGTGATCGACAAGCTTCTGGTCTACCCGGAGCGGATGCTGGCCAACATGAACCGCCTCGGCGGCCTCGTGCACTCCCAGCGCATCCTGCTCGCCCTGACCCAGGCCGGCGTCAGCCGCGAGGACGCCTACCGTCTCGTTCAGCGCAACGCCATGAAGGTCTGGGCAAGCTACCAGGTCGAGGGCAGCGCCAGTGTCGACTTCCTCGAGGAACTGCTGAACGACGCCGATGTGCGCGCCGCCCTCTCCGAGGAGGAAATCCGCGCCCGCTTCGACCTCGGCTATCACACCAAGGCGGTCGACACGATCTTCGCCCGCGTCTTTGGCGAAGACTGAGACGGGGAGCGGCGGGGATGCGTATCGCGGTTCTTGCCGATATCCATGCAAATGTCCGCGCGCTTCAGGCCGTCATCGACGATCTGGAGCGCGCGCGCCCCGACATGGTCGTCAACCTGGGCGACTGTGTCTCCGGACCGCTCTGGCCGGAGGAAACCGCCCGCCTGCTGATCGAGCGTGACTGGATCACCGTGCGCGGCAATCACGACCGGGTGGTTGCGGCGAGGAACATACCGCCGGAAAACCGCACCGACAGTTTCACTCTCGACCGGCTGTCCGGGGGCAGCCCGGCGTGGCTCTCGGCGCTTCCCGTGACCGCACGGCCCGCGCCCGGCGTCTTCGCCTGTCACGCCACGCCCGGACATGACGACACCTATCTCGCGGAAACCGTGGACGGACCCGACCCGCGCCTGTCCGGGGAAAGCGAGATCCTGGCAAGGCTTGGTGACGAAACGGCCCCGCTCGTGCTGTTTGGACACAGCCACACGCCGCGCCTGCTGCATCTCGCCTCGAGCGGCCAGACACTGCTCAATCCCGGCAGTGTCGGCCTCCCGGGCTACAGCGATGCGACGCCGATACCGCACCGGATGCAGGCGGGAAGTCCCCATGCACGCTACTGCCTCGCCGAAAGCGACGGCGATGGCTGGCGGTTCGAGATGCGCGCGATCGCCTACGACTGGGCCGAGGCCGCGGAACAGGCACGGCGGAACGGGCGCCCCGACTGGGCGCGACCGCTCGAGACCGGCTTCTATGGCCCGCTCGCCGATCAGGGCGTGGAGCCGTAACGGGGCGGGTCCCGTTTGACAGCGGACCCAAAGCTTGCCATCAGGCACTTCTCGTCACGCAAGCGGACCCGGTGCCATGAAGATCTCCGAGACAGACATCCTCCTCGTGCCGGGCTACGGCGAAACGCCCGCCGCGCACTGGCTTCATCGCTGGCAGGAGAAGATCCCCACGGCACGCTTCGTCGAACTGCCGTCGACGTTTCATCCGGTGCGCAAGCAGTGGGTCGAGACGATCACCGCCGGGGTGGAGAGCGCCGAGCGGCCTGTCGTGCTCGTCGCCCATTCGCTCGGCGCGATCGCCTGCGTCCATGCCGCCCATGCGCTGCCGGCGGACAAGGTGAAGGCCGCCTTCCTGGTCGCGCCGACCGATCTCGCCCGCAGCGCCCCCAAACCGGCCTTCGAGGTCGGTGATTTCCTGCCGGTTCCCAAGGGCCCGCTTCCCTTCAGGGCGCGCGTCGTCGCAAGCCGCAACGACCCGCATTGCGACTACGACACGGCGCACGGCTTCGCGCTCGACTGGGGAGCGCATTTCCAGGATGCCGGCGAGGCCGGTCACATCAATCACGAAAGCGACCACGGCCCCTGGCCGGAGGGGCTGATGTCCTTCGCCTATCTGATGAAGGACCTGTGAGACACAGGCTTATCCGGCCGTGCGTGGGCCGGCCTTGGTCAGCGCGTTGATCCGGCGCGCGACGAAAAGCGCGACCGGTACGGCCACCACGACACCGCCGCCCGCGAAGGCGGCCAGAAGCCAGGGCTCGTAATCGTTGATTCCGTAGAAGGTCATCGGAACAAGCGCGAAGACGCCGGCAAGCGTCGGCGCGATGACGATGAAGAGAATGGCGGCAAGCTTCCACATGGCTGCGTCCCCCGTGCAGGACACGGCGACCGCTCTCCCGACCCGATGCCGGACAGGCGCGCCGGTCTACGGTTTCGCAGCGTAACATTCAAAAAATAGAAAGTAATGCGACGGCCTGCCCCATGGGAGTTTCCCGTAAGGGACAGGCCCGTCGCGGCGTGATCAGCCGAGCTCCGCGCGCTTGCGCGAGGCCTCGGCGGCAAACATCGCCAGGTCGCTGCCATGCGCGACGAACCGATACCCCATGCCGATCGCCGACGTCGCATCCGCCGCGCTGTTGCAGTAGATGCCGGCGACCTTGCCCGCGGCAAGCGTGCGCGTAGCGATGTCGGCCGCATGGGCCTGGACGGGAGCGCTGGAGGGCGCCACTTCGCGCCCCTCGGACAGGGTGAGCGACAGGTCGCCCGGCCCGACGAATACGCCGTCCAGGCCATCGACCGCCAGAATGTCATCGAGCGCGGCAAGGGCTGCCGGCGTCTCGATCATGGCAAGGACCAGTGTCTCGGAGTTTGCCTCGGCAAGATACTCCGCCGGCGTGCGGCCGAGCAGCATGGCCGCGCGGTGCGGCCCCCAGCTGCGGGCTCCCTGCGGGGGATATTTGGCCGCGACCACGAGCGCCATGGCATCCTCGGGCGAATTGATCATCGGCATGATGACCGCCTCGGCGCCGAGGTCGAGCGCGCGGCTCACGTTGGCGAAATCATCCACCGGCGGGCGCACGACGGCATGGGCCCCACCCAGTCGCGCGGCCGCGATGCCCTCGCGGACCGAGGCGAGATCGTGAAAGCCGTGCTGCATGTCCAGGGTGATCGACTCGTAGCCGGCGCGTCCGCCCATCTCGGCAAGAAGCGGCACGGCAAGCGACGACCACATGGTGACGATGGTCTCGCCGGCACGAAGGCGTGCTGCGAGCGTGGGCGCGGAAACGGTCATGACGGACTCCCGGATGAGGGCCGGATGGCGCCTCCCCCGAACGCCACTGTCCCGGCCCCAAGATCGCAACCCGAAGGTCGCCAGCAGGGAAAGCGCGCGAACCCTCACGGGGCGCCAGAAAGGCGCCGGGCCGCGCGAGACACCGGGCAGGACACGATCGCCCCGCCCGGTGTGAATTCAGGCTTCAGAGACCCTGCTGGATCTGCTCGGCCGCCGTGTGCAGAAGCTCGTCCATCGTGCGGCGGATCTGGTGATCCGACTGCTCGACACCGGCGTCATCGAAGTCCTTGCGGATCTTGCGGAAGACATCTTCCTCGCCCGGCTCCTCGAAATCGGAACGCACGACTTCCTTCGCGTATTCCGCGGCCTTCTCGGCGTTCAGGCCAAGCTTCTCCGCCGCCCACAGGCCGAGCAGCTTGTTACGCCGCGCAATCGCCTTGAAGCGCAATTCCTCATCGTGAGCGAACTTGCTCTCGAAGCTATCTTCGCGGCTGTTGAACGTGTTCATGCGCTCTTTCTCCTGCCTCTCGGTCGCTCGTGTCTCTTGCGGTGCGGCGTGTCATCGCTGCAATGCGTTTGTCCGGCTGCCGCTCGTATCCTCATTCGGTCACGCAAGGGCGGCCATCCCCCATATGGGTATTGGAGCGCCCCTTGCATATCCTCGCAAGCCCCCCAAATCAACGCGATAAGACCGCCATTCCGCAACTGCCCACGACTACCGCGAACACGGTCGCGGGTCGGGCGACGGACGGCCTCGCGAACCGCCGCAAGCCGCCCGCTCGCGCGCTCCCGCCCCATGCCACGGCTTCATTGTACTTTGCCGGGCGATCGTGTAGGTTCCGCGCCATCGAGCGGGGGGCCGGTACTGCTGCCGCTCCGGCCCGACATCGAAACCCGCCCGTGCGTTGGCGAAAGCGACGCGAGAGCGTTGGTTCCGACGGGACCGGATCTCGGCAGCACATTGGAGCAACTCCGCCGAAATGGATTTTCTTTCACCAACACGGTACGTGCCTATGAACCGCCGCCGGCGCATTTACGAGGGCAAGGGCAAGATCCTCTATGAGGGTCCGGAGCCCGGTACGCTCATTCAGCACTTCAAGGACGATGCCACGGCGTTCAACGCCAAGAAGCACGAGATCGTCGATGGCAAGGGCGTCCTGAACAACAGGATTTCCGAGTTCATCTTCAACCAGCTCAACGCGATCGGCATCCCGACGCACTTCCTGCGCCGGATGAACATGCGCGAGCAGCTCATCCGCGAGGTGGAGGTCATCCCGCTGGAGGTGGTCGTGCGCAACGTCGCGGCCGGGTCGCTGTCCAAGCGCCTTGGTCTCGAGGAAGGCACGCAGCTTCCGCGCTCGATCATCGAGTTCTACTACAAGAACGACGCGCTCGACGATCCGATGGTCTCCGAGGAGCATATCACTGCCTTCGGGTGGTGCACGCCGCAGGAGATGGACGACATCATGGCGCTGGCGATCCGCGTCAACGACTTCCTGACCGGCCTGTTTCTCGGTGTCGGCATTCGCCTCGTCGACTTCAAGATCGAGTGCGGACGCCTCTGGGAAGGCGACATGATGCGCATCGTCGTCGCCGACGAGATCTCGCCCGACAGCTGCCGCCTGTGGGACATCCAGTCCAACGAGAAGATGGACAAGGACCGCTTTCGCCGCGATCTGGGCGGAATGCTCGAGGCCTACCAGGAAGTGGCCCGCCGGCTCGGCATCCTGAACGACAATGACCGCCCCGCCGGAACCGGTCCGGTCCTCGTCAAGTAGGATTGCCTGACGGACCATAGCGGACCCACCGCCGCCACATGATCCCGAAACCCCGGCCGGCACGGCCGGGGTTTTTTTGCAAGCAAGCGTGATGCACCCTGATTGCAACTCTTGAACGAGTCCCGTAGCCTCCGCGAGGCTGAACAAACGGGGGCTTTGCCATGAGAAATATCGGTTCCGCGCACAATCGCGGAAGGATTGTGTTCGTTCTGCTCGCAGGTCTTTTTCTGGCGGCGTGCCAGACGGCGGGACTGAAGCCGGGCGCACTGACGACCACCTTCCCGCCCAAGGGCTGGAGCAGTCAGAAAGTCGGGAGCGTCACCACATATGAGTGTCCGAAAGCCACCTGCGGCCAAAGGCAGACGGTTCTCGTAAAGCCGGGCAAGGTCCACGGCGATGTGGAATCCGCGATCCGGAGAGGAAAACTGAACACGGAACTCTTGGCATCCTTCCTGAAATTCGTTCACGTCGCCACTGACAAGAAGGTCTCCTTCTCCGCTACACGCCGTATCACCACCCCGACCTACTCCGGTTTCCAGTTCGTCGTGACGACCCGCAATAGACGTGGCAAAAGATTCTACATGGCCACACGTATCGTCGCCCAGAACAATCGCGGTGTGCAGGTGCAGTCCTTCGCACATTCTCGTGCACTCGCCGTGCGCAATCTCGAAAGGTACTTCGCCAATACGAGGATCAGGCGGGTTAATTGAGCAGTTGTCGTCAAGAGGTCTGAAGCGCTTGGCGCGATGGTTCCCCGGTCACGTCCCCGATTGCCGTGAAAGCCCGGGCAAGGCCCGCGCAAAAGGTCTTTCATCGGCGCGGCCGGCGCGCTAGAAGCGGCGCAACGAAGAGGCGCCTGCCACCTGCCGGCGCAAGCCGGCGTGGCGGAACCGCACCGGCTGGAACCTTGTGTTCGGAGACGAGCCCCATGAAAGCACGCGTGACCGTCACCCTGAAGACCGGCGTCCTCGACCCCCAGGGCCAGGCGATCGAAGGCGGACTTGCGGCCCTCGGCTTTTCCGGCGTTGAAAGCGTGCGGCAGGGCAAGGTCTTCGACGTGGAGCTTTCCTCCACCGACAGCGAAAGTGCCCGCACGGAGCTTGCCGCCATGTGCGACAAGCTGCTTGCCAACACGGTGATCGAGAACTACGCGATCGAGATCCTCTGAAACCCGGAGCTTGCGGACCCGCCCGGGTCCGTTGCCGGTTGCAGAGAACGCAGGGTCCTGAAATGGACGAGGACAGCGCCAGAGCGATCCGCTTCCTTCTGCTGAAGGCAGCGCTCTTCATCGCCCTTCCGGCCGCCCTGGCTCTCGTCGCCGCCCTGTTTTTCGTGTGAGCGCCCGCTTGCCGACAGACTGTCCGGGCAGCGCCCGAAACGGAGACATGCCGACATGAAGTCCGCCGTCATCACCTTCCCCGGCTCCAACCGCGAGCGCGACATGATGCACGCGCTCAGGCTCGCCACCGGCATCGACCCGGTGTCCGTCTGGCACGCGGAAACCAGCCTGCCCGACGTCGATCTGGTGGTGCTGCCGGGCGGCTTCTCCTACGGCGACTACCTGCGCTCCGGCGCCATCGCCGCCCGCGCGCCCGTCATGGACGCGGTGCGCGACTTCGCGGCACGCGGCCGGCTGGTGCTTGGCGTTTGCAACGGCTTCCAGATGCTGACCGAGGCCGGCCTTCTGCCGGGCGCGCTGATGCGAAACAAGGGCCTGACGTTCGTCTGCCGCGAGGTGCTGCTCGAGACGAGCTCAACCGCCAGCCCCTTCACCCGTCACCTCGAGAAGGGCAACGTCTGGCGCTGCCCCGTCGCCCACCACGACGGAAATTATTTCGCCGACGCCGAAACGCTCGATCGCCTTGAGGCCGAGGACCGGGTCGCTTTCCGCTATGCGAACGGCACCAACCCGAACGGTTCGGCCCGCGACATTGCCGGCATCACCAACGAGAGCGGCAATGTGCTCGGCATGATGCCGCACCCGGAGAACTACGTCGACGCACAGCAGACGGCCACCGACGGCGCCGCGTTCTTCAAGGGGATCGCAGAGGCTTTCGAAACGGCCTGAGCAGGCGGCAGGGTTCCGGGGCTACGAGGCCTCCCTCCCGGACAAGGAGCCCACGGAATGGCCAACATCGAACTGTCCACGCCCGAACGCGCCGCCCTTGCCGAATGGCTTCGCGAGCGAATCGCGGAGGAAACCGGCGAGGAGATCGGCGGCCTTGAAGCCGAGTCGCTCGCGGGCGCACTGGTGCGCGACATCGCCGGACATTTCTACAATCGCGGCCTTCATGACGCCCGCGCCGCGATCTCGGCGCGGCTCGAGGAGGTCAGCGAAATCGTCTACGCAATGGAAGAGGCGAACATCCTGACGCGTCGCTGACACGCCGTTCGCGGGTCTCACGCGCCGGTGACGAAGCGCAACGCCTTCGGCATCACCTCCACCTCGAGACGCCGGGCCGACATGGGCTCGCCATCGAGGTTCACCGCCAGTTCGTCGTCCGCATCGACCACCAGCCGTGTGAAGCGATGGGTGCGGGCATACCCGTCCAGCGTCCCCTCCCCCTCGCTCAAGAGACCCGAGAGAAGCGACAGCATGTGATCGGCGTCGGGCCTCGGGAACAACGCGAGATCCAGTTCTCCGTCGTCGTAGCGCGCATTGGCGCAAAGCGGCACACCGCCACCCGCGAGACGCCCGTTGCCGACGGCGAGCGCCACGAATTCATCGTCGAAGGAAAACCCGTCGCCCTCGATCCGGGCGCGGGAGGGCACGAGATCCCCAAGCCGGCTGGCGCCGGCGATCAGGTAGGCGGCACCGCCCAGAAGCTCCTTTGCGCGCGGATCCGCCTCCCGCGTGATCCGGGTGACCGATCCGGCGCTCGCCACATTCACGAAGATGCGCCCGTTGATGCGCCCCGCATCGATGGGACGAGGCGTTCCGGTGGCGCACAGCATGAGTGCGGCGCGGACATCGTCCACCGGAAGCCCCATGCCGGTGGCGAAATCATTGGCCGTGCCCAGCGGCAGCGCGCCGAAGGCACAGTCCGTCTCGGGCCGGGTCTCGAGAGCCGAGGCGATGACCTGGTTGATGGTCCCGTCGCCACCGCCGGCGACGATCACCCCGGGACGCGCGTCCTCGCGTTCCACGGCTTCGCGCACGAAGCGCCCCGCATCGTCTCCATCGTAGGTCACGCGCACCTCGAGCGTATGACCCGCGCCGCGCACGGCTTCCACCGCCGACCGCACATCCTCTCGCGGTGCCGCCTTTCCGTTCAGGACCAGAAGCAGATGCCGCTTTTCGCTCGGGGTCTGGTCATGTGCCATCGCGTTTTTCCTGTTGTGGCGGGGGACCGGATGCCCCCACGCGCTGCTGCCATGCGTACGGAACAACCGTCCGTCCAATGTCTGCAATTCCCTTTGCGGCCCCGGTTTGCTACACGGGCGCATCTTTCGCTGCCAAGGTCAGAACCGCACATGATCCCCAACGACATCGCGATCACACCCGAGCTGATCGAGGCCCATGGCCTCAAGCCCGACGAGTACGAGCGCATTCTGGCGCTGATCGGGCGGACGCCGACCTTCACGGAGCTGGGCATCTTCTCGGCCATGTGGAACGAACACTGCTCCTACAAGTCCTCCAAGAAGTGGCTCAAGACGCTGCCGACCACCGGCAAGCGCGTGCTTCAGGGGCCGGGCGAAAACGCCGGCGTCGTCGACATCGGCGACGGCGAATGCGTTGTCTTCAAGATGGAAAGCCACAACCACCCCTCCTACATCGAACCCTATCAGGGCGCGGCGACGGGTGTCGGCGGCATCCTGCGTGACGTGTTCACGATGGGCGCGCGGCCGGTCGCGGCCATGAACGCCCTCCGGTTCGGCGATCCCGAGCATCCACGCACGAAGCATCTGGTGTCCGGCGTGGTGGCCGGCGTGGGCGGCTACGGCAACTCCTTCGGGGTCCCAACGGTCGGGGGCGAGGTCGAGTTCCATTCCCGCTACAACGGCAACTGTCTCGTGAACGCCTTCGCCGCCGGAATCGCGCGCACGGACGGGATCTTCCTGTCCAAGGCGGAAGGCGTCGGCCTGCCGGTCGTCTACCTCGGCGCCAAGACCGGTCGTGACGGCGTCGGCGGCGCCACCATGGCCTCGGCCGAGTTCGACGAGACCATCGAGGAAAAGCGTCCGACCGTTCAGGTCGGCGACCCCTTCACCGAGAAGTGCCTGCTCGAGGCCTGCCTGGAACTGATGACCACAGGCGCCGTGATCGCCATCCAGGACATGGGCGCGGCCGGCCTCACCTGCTCGGCCGTGGAAATGGGCGCCAAGGGCAATCTCGGCATCGAGCTCGATCTCGACAGGGTTCCGGTGCGCGAGGAGCGCATGACGGCCTACGAAATGATGCTCTCCGAAAGCCAGGAGCGCATGCTGATGGTCCTGCGCCCCGAGAAGGAGGCCGAGGCCGAGGCGATCTTCACCAAGTGGGGCCTCGACTTCGCCATCGTGGGCGTGACAACCGACACGCTGCGCTTCATCGTCAAGCACCAGGGCGAGACCGTCGCTGACCTGCCGATCAAGGAACTCGGCGACGAGGCCCCGGAATACGATCGCCCCTGGGCAGAGACGCCGCGCAAGCCGGTTCTGCCTGCCTCGGGCATTGCCGAACCGGACGACTACGCGGCCGCACTGCTCACGCTGGTCGGAAACGCCAACGGCGCCTCCCGGCGCTGGGTCTGGGAGCAGTACGACACACTCGTCCAGGGCAACACCATCGCGCGCCCGGGCGGCGATGCCGGCCTCATCCGCGTCGGCGACAAGGGCAAGGGCCTCGCCTTCGCCGTCGACGTGACCCCGCGCTACGTGGAGGCGGATCCCTTCGAGGGCGGCAAGCAGGCGGTCGCCGAGTGCTGGCGTAACATCACCGCCACCGGTGCCGACCCGCTCGCGGCGACCGACAACCTCAACTTCGGCAATCCCGAGAAGCCCGAGAGCATGGGCCAGCTCGTGGGAGCCATCAAGGGCATCGGCGAGGCCTGTCGCGCGCTCGATTTCCCGATCGTCTCGGGCAACGTCTCGCTCTACAACGAGACCAGCGGCGAGGCGATCCTGCCGACGCCCGCGATCGGCGGTGTCGGGCTGCTCGACGACGTGACCAAACGCGCGGGCGCTGCCTTCGCCAATGAGGGCGACGTCATCGTCGTCGTCGGCGGTCACGGCACCCACCTGGGCCAGAGTGCCTATCTGCGCGACATCCTGGGCCGCGAGGACGGCGCGCCGCCACCGGTCGACCTGGATGCGGAGCGCAGGCGCGGCGATTTCGTGCGTGACCTCATCCGCGCGGGCCGCGTCACCGGCGTGCACGACGTCTCCAGCGGCGGCCTCGCGGTCGCGCTGGCGGAGATGGCGATCGCCGGCGGCACGGGCGCGCGCGTGAAGGTGTCCGGCCCCGCCCATGCCGCGCTCTTCGGCGAGGACCAGGGCCGCTATGTGCTCACCATCGATGCCGAGCGCGCCGGACGGGTCGTCGAGGATGCCATCGATGCCGGCCTCGAGATCGTCGAGATCGGCCATGTCGGCGGAAGCGATTTGACGGTTGAGGACATTCTCACCATATCCGTTGCAAAGCTTGCCGAGAGCCATGAGACTTGGTTCCCGGACTACATGAACGGGGCGCGCTGAGCGCCTGGAAGAGGAGACCGGCGGGACTGACCGCCGGCTGGGCACGAAGGACGACCACATGGCAATGCAGGCGCGCGAGATCGAGGCGCTCATCAAGGAGGCTCTTCCCGACGCACGGGTGGAGATCCGTGATCTTGCGGGCGACGGCGACCACTACGCCGCCGTCGTTGTCTCCGAGGCCTTTCGCGGCAAGACGCGCGTACAGCAGCACCAGCTCGTCTACCAGGCCCTCAAGGGCAACATGGGCGGCGATCTTCATGCCCTCGCACTGCAGACGAACGCGCCGGACTGAACGGCCGTCCGAGGCAGGAACGAAACGCCGGACCTTGGACCCGGCGGAACGAAAGGACAGACCATGAGCATTCAGGACTGGATCAGGAACGAAGTCGACAGCAACGAGGTCGTCGTCTTCATGAAGGGCACGCCGGCTTTCCCGCAGTGCGGGTTCTCGGGGCAGGTCGTTCAGATTCTTGACTACATCGGCGTGCCCTACAAGGGCATCAACGTGCTCGAGGACGACGATCTGCGCCAGGGAATCAAGGAATTCTCCGACTGGCCGACCATTCCCCAGCTCTACGTGAAGGGTGAGTTCGTCGGCGGCTGCGACATCGTCCGCGAGATGTTCCAGAACCAGGAACTGCAGCAGCACTTCACCGACAAGGGCATCGAGACCCGCCAGTCGGCCTGACGAACAAGTTAACAAATGGTTAACGGAGGGGCGGATCCAAGTGGATTCGCCCTTTCATTTTGCAATATTTCAGTACTGGGCAAATTTTTCCGAATCGCCCTAAGATGAATGATACCTGAACGCCTGTTTCAGGCTTCGATCATCGTTGCAGTGTTACGTCACTCGGGAAGACGGGGGCGAAACGGAGCGGCGGAAGCCGAACGGGTCCGAAACGCGCTGGCCATAGCAGGCCACCGGGTTTGCGCCTTTGTCCCTCGCGGGCATTGATCGTTCGCGGGACACCTGGCATCGGGAGGGCTGGACGCCATGCGTATCGCAAAACTGCTCGGCATCGGTTTCGCACTGACCCTGTGCGTCGGACTCTCCGGCTTCGCCGGCGAAACGGACGCGGGCCTTCGTCGCATTTCCTGCGCCAACCTGATGGTTTTCGCACCCGTCAACGGCGTCAGCGACGCGGATGTCTGCCGCTCCCACGGCGGCGTGGCGAGCGCGGATGCCAAGGACGCGAGTTCCGCACTCGTTATCCTCGTTCGCAACCGGCCGGCCGGCGGCGACACGGGTCTGGCCAGCTTCAACAAGGGCTCCTGACCCACCCGGCACTCGGTGCGGGCCATGGCCGATGGCCGAAGGAGCCTTGCCTGCGTCTCGGTCGGGTCAGGCGGCGCCGAACTTGCGCGCCGCATCGAGCGCCAGACCCGTTCCCACACTCCCGAAAACGTCGCCCTGCACGACCCGCGCCTGCGGCATCAGAGCCGTAAGCCGGTCGCGCACGAAGGGAATCGACGCGGAGCCGCCGGTGAGAAACACCGACGAGATATCCCGCGCTTCGATCCCTGCCTGAGCACGGCACTCCTCGAGCGCGCCCTCGACGCCGGAAACGGCCTGACCGATCGCGCCCTCGAATGCCTGCCGCTCAACCTCCAGATCGAGCGGCGCGCCGCGCAGGGCAAAACGTAGCCGCGCCCGTTCCGTCTCCGACAGATCGATCTTCACGCCCTCCACGGCGGCCGCCAGCGCATGGCCCAGGCGTTCGTCCACGATGTCCATGAGCCGCTCGACGAGTTCGGGCCGTGCCGCATCCTGACGCAACTCGCGCAGCCGGGGTTCGACCTGCGGCGCATAGAGGAAGTTGATGCGATGCCAGGTCGCCAGCTCGAAAAACGCCCAGTTCGGCAGGTCCCGGCGCGGATCGCGCGAAGGTGTTCCGTAGCCGAGTTCCCGCATCACCGTTGCAAGGCTGAGCAGGCGGTCGAAATCCGTACCGCCAATGTGAACACCCGTGCTTGCGAGAATGTCGTCGCGGCGATCGGCACGATTTCGTCCTTCGGGCGATACGCGCACGATGGCGAAATCCGAGGTACCGCCGCCAAGATCGATGATCGCGGCAAGTTCCTCGCCCTCCACGCCACGCTCATAGTCGAGGGCCGCGGCAATCGGCTCGTACTGGAACGCGATCTCGGAAAACCCGGACGCCCGGGCGATGGCCTCGAGTTCGTCCTGGGCGCGCGCGTCGGCCTGAGGATTGTTGTCGACGAAATGCACCGGCCTGCCGAGCACCACCTGCGACAGTTCGTGTCCCGCCGCCTCTTCGGCACGATGCTTCACCTGGGTCAGGAACAGCCCGATAATCTCGGAGAACGACCAGCGCTGCGCGCGGATCATGGTCTTCTCGTTCATGGTGCTTGACCCCAGAACGCTCTTGAGCGCCCGCATGAGCCGCCCCTCGACGCCCTCCACGTAACTTCCGACCGCCTCGCGGCCATACCGCACCCTGCCTTCCTCGAAAGAGAAGAACAGCGCGCTCGGCAACACCACGCTGTCGCCTTCCAGCGGAAGCAGGCGCGCCTGTCCGTTCTCCGCGGGAAGGGCCGCCGTGGAGTTGGAGGTACCGAAATCGATGCCGCAGGAGCGCGTCTTGATCATGGGAGAAAGCCTGACAGGAAAGGGCCGCCGGGGCGGTCGGGGACGGACGGAAACGGAAAGCCGGGGAAGAGCCCCTCCCCGGCCGGATCGTGTCTTGATTGTGGGGAGCCGTTATTCGGCGGCGAAAAGGCGTGCCGTCATGGCAAGACCGGCGCCGCAGGCCTCCGGTTCCTCGCGCGCATCGGCCGGCGTGTCGGCACCTTCGGGCGCGAGCTCCGCGAAGTCGAAGACGCGCTGGTCGTGCAGGTGCGAGGGACGGACATTCGACAAGGCGCGCGCCATCACGGAAAGGCGGCCCGGATTGTCCCGCTCCCATCCCTGCAGAAGCTTCTTGACCTCGGCCCGCTGAAGCCCGTCCTGGCTGCCGCAGAGATCGCAGGGAATGATGGGGAACTCGAGCGCCTTGGCGAAGCGGGCAATGTCATCCTCCGCGCAGGCAATGAGCGGGCGCAGGACCATCAGGTCGCCCTCGTCGTTGACGAGCTTCGGCGGCATGGAGGCAAGGCGCCCGCCATGAAAGAGGTTCATGAACATCGTCTCGAGCGCGTCTTCGCGGTGATGACCGAGAACGATGGCCTGGCACCCCTCCTCCCGCGCGGTGCGGTAAAGCAGCCCCCGGCGCAGGCGCGAACACAAGGAGCAATAGGTCTTTCCAGCCGGGACCTTCTCCGTGACGATGGAGTAGGTGTCCTCACGCACGATTCGGTGGGCAATCCCGTTGCTCTCGAAAAACTCCGGCAGGATATGCGCCGGGAAGCCCGGCTGTGCCTGATCGAGGTTGCAGGCAAGAAGGTCGACGGGCAGAAGGCCGCGCCACTTCAGGTCCATGAGGACAGCGAGTAGTGTGTAACTGTCCTTGCCGCCGGACAGGCAGACCAGCCACCTGGGCCGTTCGCCGCTCGCCTCGATCATCGCGTTGGCGGTGATCGTCTCGCGCACCTGACGCAACAACCGCTTGCGAAGCTTCTTGAAGCTGACCGAGGACGGGGCGTTGCGGAAAAGCGCCGGCAGGTCGTCCAGCGGATCGTCGGGAAAGTCGGTCATGATGGCAATGTCTCTTGGCTGCGCTGGTGCCTTGGCCCCTGACATACCGGTGTCGCCGCCTCAGGCCAAGAGAAAACCCGGCCCTCGTCTCGGGGGGAGCCGACGGTGCGGCTTCAGACCTTCTCGACGCCGATGTCCTCGTAGACGGTAACGTTGCGCCCCGTCTCCTTGGCCCGCAGAAGCGCCAGATCCGCACGCGTTCGCACCGTCGAGACCTTCCGGCCATCGCGGTTGTCGGCGATGCCGACCGACACGGTGATCGACCCGAGGATGCGCCCCGCGTGTTCCAGCCTGGCCGTGGCGGCACGGGTCCGCACGAGGTCGGCAACCTGCCGGGCCGTATCACTGGAAGCATCCTGAAGGAGGACGGCGAACTCCTCGCCGCCGAACCTGTAGCAGCGTCCGCGCGTTCCCACCGCATCCGTCAGAACGGTCGCGAAGGTTTCCAGAACGGCATCTCCCGCATCGTGGCCGAATTCATCGTTGAAGTGCTTGAAGTGGTCGATATCGACAACGAGGCACGTAAGATCCGGCTCGGGCTCCTCGAGCGCGGCGGATGCAAGCGCCTCGTCGAGCGCGCGCCTGTTCATCAGCCCCGTCAAAGGATCGCGCACCGCCAGATGCGTCAGCCGCTCCCGCAGCCGCAGGTTCGCCGTCGCCAGAGCCACATTCTCGGCAATCATGCCCAGATAGGCCCGGTCATCCTCGGGCGTGGAGACGTCCGCCGACAGAGAAACGAAGGACAGCAGCCCGATCGTGTCGCCATGCGCATTGAGAGGCACGCAAAAGGTCGAAATGCCCTCTTGCACCGGCAGATGGTTGCAGCGGACGTCCGCATTCCCTCTCAGGCTTTGATGGATCCTGCCGCGCCGCAGCCCCCAGCACTGATCCTGCTCGAACCGTGCCGAGGCCCCTTCGGGCCAGTCCCAGGAGGCGACGGCACGCAGGGACGTCCTGGGATCATCGCGGATGAAGAAGGCTCCGCCGAGCTCGGGAAAGATCTGCGGACAGAATCTTGCCACGACATTGGCAACCTCTTCGACGGTCTGGCAGGCCTGCATCCTGTACATCAGCTGCAGGATGAGGTTCTTCATCTTCAGGTCGCGCCTTCGCTCGGCATCGAGCCGTTCGCGCTCCAGCCCGTTCTCGCGAAACACGCGGATCGCCGACGTGAGTTCGCCGATCTCGTCGTGCCGGGGATCGTCGGGAACCTCCACTTCGAAATCCTGCCGGGCAAGGCGCTTGACCACGCCCGCCATGCGCGTCAGCGGAAGGGACACGCGCCGACGCAGCACGAAGTAAAGCACCGCGAGAAACACCGCCGCCGTCACGCCCAGCAGGATGCGGGCGGTCAGCCCGAGCCAGTCGCTCCACATCTGCGCACGCTGCAGTTCAAGCCCGGTACGGGTGTCGATCACCTTGCGAAGGCGCCCGATCTCACCCAACAGCTTCAGGTGCAAGGTGTAATGCGCGTCCCCGAACAGTGTTGCGCGGGCGGCTTCCCGCTCGCCGGAGCGATAGGCCTCGATAGCCTGGGTCTCGATCTCCTCCAGCTGGTCGGCCAGGACCGCGACCCCCTCGAGGAGCGCCTTCTCGTCCTCCGTTCCGCCCAGGGTTCCAAGGCGATGCGCCAGCGCTTCCAGACGGTGCTCTTCCTCGGTGACGCGCTCGAAAACGGAAAGATGGGCCGGATCCCCGCGCATGACGAACAGGCGCGCCTCGTCGGTCCGAAGTTCCGCGTCGGTCTCGACCTGTGCGCCAAGGTCCTCGAGCGCCATGCGGATCTCGACCGCCTGCCGCTCCTCGCTTGCCATCCGGTTGGAAAGGATGAACGCGGTTCCCGCCAAGGCCGTGAGGGCCACCGTGATGCCGTAGGCCGCGTTCGTGATCGTGCTGATTTTCATGCCGGTGCCGGACCAACGTGGGGGACGTTGTTGGACGGGTAGCACACACCCGGGACAATGGACACCGGCATGCGATCAAGGCGTCGGCCCGTGGGCCACATCCTAGACTTCGGCAACGTAGCGCCAGGCAGCCCCCTTTGTCTCCACACGTCCAACGCCTGGCCAGGGGAGATGATAACCGACCAGCAGAAGACCGTCGGTGGCCGCCCGGTCGAGCAGTTGGCGCCGGGTCGCGGCCGCGACCTCGGGAAGCTGGTCGGTGGAGGGTTGCCAGTCCGGGCGCTCGAAGGAAACGGCGGGATGCGTGAGCGCATCGCCGGTGACGAGAAGCTGGCCGCCCCCGTCCTCGACCAACACCGACATGTGCCCGGGCGTGTGCCCCGGCGTATCGATCATGGTCACCCCGGGAATCACCGTGTGGTCCGCGTTCACGCGTGTCGTCTTGTCCGCCACGGCCCCGAGATTGCGCTGCGCGCCGAGCGCGAAGGAATGCAGGATCTCGGGCTGGGTCGACAGGAAGTCCTCAGCATTCCAGAAATCCCATTCACGCGCACCCATGACATACCGCGCATTGGGGAACCGCTCGCTCTCGTCGAAGTCATCGACGATTCCCCACACATGATCGGGATGGCCATGGGTCAGAACCACATGCGTGACGGCCTCGCGATCGATCCCCGCCGTCTCGAAACTGTCGGCAAGCCGGCCGGCGTCCTGAAAGAAGTTCATGCCCGCCCCCGTGTCCACGAGCACGAGATTGTCGTCCTTGCGGATCAGCGTCACGTTGAGGGCGCTCGCGCGCGTGGCGGTGTCATGGCCCGCAGCCGCGAGGAAGGCGGAACGCTCCTCTTCCGGAACATTGTTCGCGACCGTGGAAGCTGGAAGCGACAGGCCGCCATCCGTCAGCACCACGATTTCCGTGGTTCCGAGCAGGAAGCGGTGGGCGGCGGGATTGCCCTGTGCCCGCACCGCACCGGACAACAATCCGGTCCCGGCGGCCCCTCCAGCCAGGCCACGCAGGATGGCGGGCGAGGCAAGCCGCGCGCCCGCGCCCGCGGCAAACCCTCCCGACAGGAAGCGCCTGCGCGAGAGCCTGTCCCTGTTTTCGTCGTGTGACGTCGACATGTTCCTTCCTCCCGATCTGTCCCCCAAATCATATTCTGCGAGCGGAATATGAAAAGGGCAACCGGTGTTCCATGGCGGGAGAGCGTATGCCGACAAAGAAAAAGGGGCGCCCCGAAGGAGCGCCCCTTTCGATTTCGGACCGGAGAGCCGGATCAGCGCGAGTAGAACTCGACGATCAGGTTCGGCTCCATCTGGACCGGGTACGGAACGTCGCCGAGCGCCGGAACGCGCTGGAACGTCGCGGTCATCTTGTTGTGGTCGGCAACGACATAGTCCGGCACGTCACGCTCGGCGAGCTGGGTTGCCTCGATGACGATCGCGAGCTGGCGCGACTTCTCGCGGACCTCGATCACGTCGCCCGGCTTGCAGCGGTAGCTGCAGATGTTGACCCGGCGGCCGTTGACCTTGACGTGGCCGTGGTTGATGAACTGGCGCGCGGCGAACACGGTCGGCACGAACTTGGCGCGGTACACGACCGCGTCGAGACGGCGCTCCAGGAGACCGATGAGGTTCTCCGAGGTGTCGCCCTTCATCCGCGAGGCTTCCACGTAGATCTTGTGGAACTGCTTCTCGGAGATGTTGCCGTAGTAGCCCTTGAGCTTCTGCTTGGCGCGAAGCTGCACGCCGAAGTCGGAGAGCTTGCCCTTGCGGCGCTGGCCGTGCTGGCCCGGGCCGTACTCACGGCGGTTGGCCGGGGACTTCGGACGGCCCCAGACGTTCTCGCCCATGCGGCGATCGAGTTTGTACTTTACGCTATGGCGCTTCGACATGCGCGGTTCCTTCGCGTTTTCTGGTCTTTCAAAGGAAACACGCCCTCCTTTCCTGACGGCCCGGAGGCTTACAGGCGACAGGACTTCCGGCCAAACAGCGCCGGCGCGGATGTCCACGGGTGTGCAAATGCGAAAGCGGGCCGCCATGGCCCGCCAAGCGCGCGAGAACTAGCCGAAAGGCCGGCCGCTGTCAAACATGCCGTGCAAGCCCCGCATCGCATGTTTCCGGGCTTTCGCCGATCAAAGCCAGCAGATGTGACAGGTCCGTGTCGTTGCTGCACAGGATGCGGTCGCGCTCGGGCGCCGCCGGGCCGGAAATTTCCGCCTGCGAGCCCCCCGGCACGAGGTCGAGCACATCCGCAAGGCGTCGCGCGATGGCCGGAGCCGGATCGATCCAGGTCACCGGCCAGGGCGCGACCTCGCGCAGTTCGGGCAGCAACAGAGGGTAGTGCGTGCAGGCCAGCACCACGACGTCGGTGCGCCGACCGGCCTTCTCCACGAAGCAGGGACGGATTTCGGCCAGGAGCGCCTCGCGGGAAACCACGCCTCCCCGGAGCCGCTCCTCGGCAAGGCGGGCAAGCCCCCTCGAGCCGACGAGGGTGACGGCAACCTCCGACGCGAAGCGCTCGATCAGGTCGAAGGTATATTCCCTGCGGACGGTGCCCGGCGTTGCAAGCACGGCGACGACACCGGACCGGGTCAGTTGCGCGGCCGGCTTGATCGCCGGCACCGTCCCCACCACGGGAATGTCGAGAACCGCACGAAGCGGCGGCAGGATCAGCGTCGAGGCGGTATTGCAGGCAATGACGAGGGCACGCGGGCAATGAGTCGCGACAAGCTCGCGAACGAGCCCGACACAGTGATGCGTCAGCGCGGCCGGATCCCAGTCACCATAGGGAAAGGCGGCAAGGTCGGCGTAGTAGAGAATGGGAAGACCGGGAAGCGCGGCGCGGATCGCGCGCGCGACCGACACCCCGCCAACACCGCTGTCGAACACAAGGACCGGTGCGTCGCCCGCATGGAGCGCCCTTCCAGCCGGGGTTCGTGTCTCGCTCATTCCTCACCCCCGTGCGCTGGACGCGGCGGGAGAGGTCCTTCCCGCCTCAGCCTTTTCCGCTCTCGCCAGAGCCGGAATGCGGTCGCGTCTTGCGTCCTTCAAGCGCTGCGATCACACCGCGCAAGGTCTTCACTTCCTGATCCGTCAATGCGGCTTTTTGCAGGATGTTTCGCAGGTTGCGCACCATGGACGGGCGCTTTTCCGGCGGGCGGAAGAAGTTCACGGCATCGAGCGCGCCTTCGAAATGGTCGAAAAGCCGCTGCAGGTCGTCCTTGCTTGCCGGCGGATTCGCCTCTTCGTCGAGCCGGAAGGGCAGCGCGCCTCCGTTGGCCTTCACCCGCCACTCATAGGAACAGACGAGAACCGCCTGGGCAATGTTGAGCGAGGCAAAATCCGGGTCGACCGGCAGCGTGACGATTTCGTCGGCCAGCGCCACCTCGTCGTTGTTGAGCCCCCAGCGCTCGCGCCCGAAGAGGTAACCGACCTTCGCACCTTCGGCACCGAGCCGGCTCGTCGTCGCGGCCGCCTCGTCCGGACCGCGCACAGGCTTTGCCACCTCGCGCGAGCGCGCCGTGGTCGCAAAGACGAACGACAGATCCGCGATCGCCGCCTCGACGCTGTCGAACACCTGCACGCCGTCGATCACATGGTCGGCACGGCTCGCGGCCGCGCGCGCCTTCTCGCTCGGCCAGCCATCGCGCGGATTGACCAGGCGCAGGTCGCTCAGGCCGAAGTTCGCCATGGCGCGGGCGGCCGTGCCGATGTTCTCGCCAAGCTGCGGCTCGCACAGGATGACGCAGGGCGCGGTCAGGGAAAGTCCCGTTGCCGCAGGATCGATATGGGCGTTGCGTGTCATGGCGCGCAGATACCCCAAGCCGAGACGCTTTTCCAGTGCAACGAGCCCCTGTACCGCCTCTCCCCCAAGACGGTGCGCGTGCGGTAAGGTTTCGTTACGTCTTGTGGTCGAGGGTGCAGGTCGGCGTACCACCCCGCCCGACGCAGTGTTTTCACCGGAAAAAGATCGGATCAAGCCATGTCTTCCCACCCCGCCCCGGCCCAGCCGCCCGTGTCGATCACCGAGACAGTTCGCGCGAAGTGGATCTGGTTCCTTCTGCTCGGCATTGCACTCGTGATCGGCGGCACCGCCATGATCGCCCTGCCGCTGGCAAGCTCCATCGCCGTCACCCTGGTCATCGCCCTCGTCTTCACCGTGGGCGGCGTGCTGCAGATCTGGCATTCCTTCTCGGTGAAGGAGTGGAGCGGCTTTCTGTGGAACATCGCCACCGGCGTCATCGCGCTGATCGGCGGCGTGACCATCTACATCAATCCGGCCGTCGGAGCCTTCACGCTGACGCTCGTGATCGCCGGCATCCTGCTTGCCCAGGGCGTGACGCAGTTGCTGCTCGCCTTCAAGGTCCGCCCGCACGACGGCTGGGGCTGGCTGGCGCTTGCCGGCGCCATCTCGCTCCTCGCCGGTCTCTGCATCTGGTTCGAGTTCCCCAGCTCCGCCCAGTGGGTGCTCGGTCTCATGGGCGGCGTCGCCGTGCTCATGAACGGCTGGAGCTACATTGCCATCGCCCTGGCAGCCCGTCGCCTCGGGTCCGCCTGAGGCGCCCGCGCGATTTCCCTATTCCGCCGCCGGACGGTCCTCGGACCGCTCCGACGGCAGGTCGGGGGCGAAATCCACCGTGAAGCGCGACCCTTCGCCGGGCACGCTGGTGGCATCCAGTTCCCAGCCGTGCCGTCGCGAGATCGCGGCGCAGATGGCAAGCCCCATGCCCGTGCCGGCATATCTTTCACGCGAATGCAGCCGGCGGAACGGCTCGAACACCAGCCCCTTGTGCCGCATGTCGAAGCCGATGCCGTTGTCGCTGACGTGAACACGCAACGGCCGGTCCGCCTCGTCGGTCTCGACGGTGATGCGCACCTGCGGCGCACGCTCGGGATGACTGAACTTGACCGCGTTGCCGATCAGGTTCTGGAACAGCTGCTCGAGAAACACGGCATCGCCGTGAAGCCACGTCTCCGGCGCCTCGATTGAGATCTCCGCACCACTTTCGCGAATGAGCTCGGACAGGCTGTCGGTCACGCGACCGACCAGTTCGCCAAGCTCGACGGTCTCCGCCTCGAGGGGGCGCTCCGAGGCGGCCGAGTAGGTGAGAAGGTTCGAGATCAGCGTGCGCGCCCGTCCGGCCGAGGCACGCATCACGCCGGCGGCATAGTCGACCATCTCGCGGTCGTCCTTCTCCATCCCCTCCGCGAGCAGGTCCGCGAAAACGCCGATCTTGCGGACAGGCTCCTTGAGATCGTGGGATGCGAGATTGTTGAACTGGCTGAGTCGCTCGTTGGCCGCCCGCAGTTCTGCATTGGCACGACCCAACTCGCCGGTTCTCTCGATCACCCGTCGCTCCAGGTGTTCGCCAAGCCGCATGAGCTGATGGCGTTCGCGCAGCAGCAGCCCCCCCATGGCGAAGCCGGTGACCAACAGGCCGATAATGAGGAAAAGGACCAGATTGACCGTCTGCCGCAACTCCTCGCGCTGTCGCGTCGCCGCCTCGAGCTGGAGCCGGTAAACGGCTGAGCGAAAGGAATCCAGCAGCGGCTGGAGCCTGGTGAAGCTGTCGCGGATATCCCTGGCCAGGGACAGGTCGCCGTCCATTGCGCTGGCGAGCCGCTTGTCCGCGCTGCGAAGCGCCGCCGTCAGCGCTTCCATGAGATTTCCCGAGTCACCCACATCGATGAGCGCCGCGCCGGCCTCGCCCTCGTCGAGGCGGATCGCACGGCTCCAGAGAATATCGAAACGTGCGTTGACCTCGGCCGCGTATTCTTCCTTGCCCTCGTGAACCAGGAAGGTGTCGAAGGCCTGCAACAGATCCTGATACTCGACCACCAGCTGGGCGGTGTACCAGATCAGGCTCTGGCGGTACTCGGACCGGTCATCGTTGTTCTGACGGTTGAGGATGGAGAGAACGAAGAACAGCGAGCCGGTGATGATCGTGACGCCAACCAGCAAAAGCACATAGAGCGTTCTCACCCATCGCGTGCCGAAATCCATGAAGATCACATCCGCTCGCAAGGCGCATCGCAAGAGCGCCGTCGCTTCTCGCGCGTCACGGGAATGCACGCGCTCGCGCAAGGATAGCAGGCGGGGGCGGGACCCGTCAGCCCCGTCAAGATAGTTGGCCTCAGCGGCGCAGGATCAACTCGCGAAGCTGCCAGATGGCGCGCGAATAATAGAGTTCCGTGCGAAGATCCTCGCGCACGCCCCAGGGATAGATCACCCAAAGCGGTCCGCGCTCGCGAACGCCGATCATCTTCCCGTCCACCTTCATGGCAAGGATCATGTCCGTCTCGCGCGAATCGGAAACCGGAATTTCGACCCTGTAGTCGTTGAGCGCCACGGCCTCGATATGCGCGCCGTCCACGTCCGCCTTTTCCAGGACGTCACGCAACAGCGGCCCTTCGAAGGTCGTTACCTTGTCGGTCCAGGGAGTGTCCGTTTCGATACGGTGGATACCCAGGGCCGTCAGCTGGGCACGGGTAAAGGTAACGGGTTCCCCGTCAACGGTTTCACGAACCGTCAGAACCGGCCTGCCGTCATCGCTCGCCTGCACGGACACGGGGGCCAACAGCACCAGAAGTCCGAGAAAACGGACAAGCCATGCGCGGGCGCCCGACATCCATCCGGCGCCGGAATATGTGCCCGAGTCTTGGCACGCTGCGCGAACGACCGCGGTCATGGCTGACTCCTATCCGAAAACTTGACAGGTACGGTATGCGCCGAATTGCGATATGTGGCAAGCCATCTGCGCCCGGAGCTTGCATTCCCGAGACAGAACGAAAGGCCTGCTTTGCGTTTTGCCGCCCCTTTGCTATAGGGGCCGCGCGACCATTGCCGGCGGCAACGAGGCCGGCCGGCCGAATGAGCGGAAATCGGGCGCATCAGGCGCACACGCCACCCCCAAGACGCGAGGTCACCAGCACATGGCGAAGATTAAGGTTGCCAACCCGGTTGTCGAGCTCGACGGCGACGAGATGACTCGGATCATCTGGCAGTTCATCAAGGACAAGCTGATCCATCCCTATCTCGACCTCGAGCTGAAGTATTTCGACCTGGGCATCGAGAAGCGCGACGAGACCGACGACCAGATCACCGTCGATGCGGCCAACGCGATCAAGGAGTATGGTGTCGGCGTCAAGTGCGCGACCATCACCCCGGACGAGGCCCGCGTCGAGGAATTCGGCCTGAAGAAGATGTGGCGCTCGCCCAACGGCACGATCCGCAACATCCTCGGCGGCGTGATCTTCCGCGAGCCGATCATCATTTCCAACGTTCCGCGCCTGGTGCCGGGCTGGACGCAGCCGATCATCGTCGGCCGTCATGCCTTCGGCGACCAGTACCGCGCGACGGACTTCAAATTCCCCGGCAAGGGAAAGCTGACCATCAAGTTCGTCGGCGACGACGGCACCGAGATCGAGCACGAGGTGTTCGACGCTCCCTCCTCCGGCGTTGCCATGGCCATGTACAACCTCGACGATTCGATCCGCGACTTCGCCCGCGCCTCGATGAACTACGCGCTCGCGCGCGGCGTGCCATGCTACCTCTCCACCAAGAACACGATCCTCAAGGCCTATGACGGCCGCTTCAAGGACCTGTTCCAGG
>MDTD01030362.1_pt1 | contig 29871 bp, 33 predicted proteins | sample 811221 | NCBI WGS metagenome assembly MDTD01 (sample SAMN05326646, study PRJNA326480) | marine metagenome | isolation source: seawater | place: Pacific Ocean: South West | collected 2011 | reverse complement strand
TTCAGGTTGAGGGGTTTTCTTACGATAACTGAAACGAACATCTCTATCTCCTTCTTCAAGCAATTCAGGCTCATAACCAAGCATAGCCATTCTCTGTGCAAGATTGACCTCCATCTCATCACGGCGTAATCTTGTAATTTCATCTTCTTCTTCATTTGGATAAAGAGTCAGTTTCCAATCAGTGATGTCAAGTTCACGAAGCATACGAGGGAATAGAACATCCGTATACACTTTTTGACCATATTCAACTGCACGATTTGTAACAAGAATCTGTAGACCTTCATTGTTCAATCCACCCGATTTACCATTGTCAATCATGAAGATTGAAGAAACACCATAAAAAGCAGCAATACGATTTCGTATTTCATCTCTCACAGCGATATACTGCATCTCTTCAAGCGTGTCCATGAACTTAACCCAGTTTACACCACCACGACCCGAAGATGATTCAATACCAACTTTAGGAATGTAATGTGGGTCACGCTCCATCTTTTCATCAACGCCTTTCCAAAAGGATTTCATTGACTCAAGATTATCTGTTGTTACACTCACAATACCTTTTGGGATTCTACGCTTTTGATACGCTGTGTAAATGTAATTATCCATAGCGGTTAGAGTCATGGCCTGTCGCCATAGAGTATTTACTGGAGAGCGACCATACAATTTACCGGGGTTGTATTTTGAAAGATGTATAACTTCTCCTTTCATGAAGTATTGATTCTTACCTGACCCTGCCATATTGACATAGTGAGCATCAACCAAGCGTGAACCACAAACCTGACACTTTGGCTCTTGACCCGGATATGCAACTTGGTCACGATGAATACGACAAATCTTGTATCGCCCACCACGGACTCCACGCTTGTCAGCAATAATTCGCATAAAAATAGGGTCGCCACGGATGAGTTCTTTTATTCTGTAAAATTGAACCTCTCCTGTTTTTTCATCAACATAGTATTCTTTAATCATCAGGAGGAATGCATCATCAACAATATTCAAGTCACGCTCAACTTCATGAAGCACCTGCATGAAAGTCTGTTCCATTGAGTTTTCTTGTTCAAGCAACCATTTGGCATACAAGGCTTGGTCAGGGTCAGGGGTGCGAACCTCTCCACCGCAAGTAGGGCATGAATCAACTTCATGTTGAAACTCATCTTCACATTCAATACATTTCATGCGAAACTTCTTTTCCCAATAGTAACCTCTACGGAATATTTCTTGTCCAAGTTTTGTAATGACAGTTCTAAGAATAAGATTTTCATTTGATACCGCATAAAGTGCTGGTAGAGTAATACCTTGTGCTAATACTGGCTCTTGTATACCAGTAGTATACAACGGCATTTGAGGCTGAGGAGTAGTTCTTCGTCTAAACGGACTTGCTAAAGCCGACAAAAATCTACTAACAATACCTTGATTTTCCTCAGCCATCATAGACCCTCCCTGTATTTACCTATGGTGTCCATATCAATTCCCCAATTATCTAATAACTCACGAGATTTTCTTTCATCATCTTTCCAATTCTCATATCTAACTAAACGCTTTAATTCCTGTTTGCGAGTTTTGTCTTTTTCATCAAGGTAAGCCAAGACAGCCTTTGCTTGAACAGACTTCATTTTCAGGTGGGGAGACACCCCACCAAGTAACTTTCGCAAATCAGCCTTAGAATAGAATTGTAAACGATGCTGACTTCTTTGTGTATCTTTGTATACCTTGTTGTCAATAGACAAAACTCCACAATCTAATGTTTTGAATAAATCTTCACAGTGGACTTTACCTCTGTCACCTGTGGCTATCATTCCAGCACGAGGCTCACCACGCTCAGTTATGGTGATATAACCGTCAGCATCAATAAAACCAGCACTGTAAGACCACACATCTTTTAGCACTAATCCATCACTTGAAACACGAACATAAGTGCCTCTCACTGCTCCTTTCACAATATCCATATCTTCTCCATACATGTTCATGAGAGTAGCAAGTTTTCTATCTGTTTGAGATTTTTTAAGCATTCCAGCATCAGAAAAATTACTACGAATCGTGGTTACTTTCATCGGCCCTTTTTTCAGTAATTCTTCAGCAGCGAACTCCAAGAAGTCTTTTTCAGCCTTGTTGAGTTTATCAATTGGATGTAAAGCATTAGACCACATTTTACGAGCAGCACTACGGTCATTCATAGCCATAGCCCACGCTTGTTGCTCTTCTTCTCCCCAAACATCTTCATGCTCATCAAGCATTTTCAAAGTCTGTTCAGCCTTATCCCACATCATACATGCTCTTTCAAGACTAACACAACGAGACTCTCCGAACTTTCTCAAACTCTTGAGTTTACGGTCATCAAGCCCAAGTTGTTTTATTGTATTTTCATAGGGTTCACCCCAAGATAACATCTTGATTGTCATATCTGTTTCAAGGGATTTAATCGCTCTAACATCTTTTATGAAACTATCAATCTCATCACGATTGTCTTTATTGTTCCTTCGTGCCTTTCTTAGACGCTTTACCAGCGTCTCAGCATTACAACCAAGAGAAGACTCAAACCAACCATCACCATTAGGTGCAAAGTGATGTTGCTTTTTAATTGGTTTATCTTTTCCATCGGAAATAGGGGTAAAGGAATGCACTTCACCAAAGTCGTCTTCAATCAATGCTGACCCCCACATAGTTTGACCTCCCTATTGACCTATTTACCATTTGCTACCTACAGGAGTTTTACTAAAGATTTCCTCCAGTTTATTTCTAACTCTCAAACGAATAGGAGTATAAGGAACAGTTTGCTCAGTAGCATATAGATTGGCGATAGAATCTAATTCCCAAATATCAAGCCCAGTCTCGTAATTATTTTTATGCAAATATCTCACCATATCATTGGTTGAAAGATTACTACCGCTACCGGGAACAAAAGGACAACCACCCAATCCACCAATACTGGCATCAAACTGAGTGATACCCCAGTCTAATGCGGATTGTATGTTTGGGAACATGTTGTCTTTTTTGTTTTTCATGTGGTGTAGATGAAGCGCTATGTCAGAGTCAATATGTCTTGATAACTCAAGAGTTCTGTATATTGAAGATGGATGAGCAGTTCCTATCGTGTCGCATAATACTACAGTGTCAGCCATGTGTTGTGCTGCTTGCATAGCCTCTAACAATTTCTTCTCATTAGTTTTTTCATTAGGTGCTCCAAAAGCACAAGAGATGTAAGCCCTAACATTTTTTGGGTCTGTATCTTTTAGCATAGAATCTAATTCAGCAACTATATCATACATGTTCTTACCTAAATTGGCTTGGTTAAACATCTCCGATGCTGAAAAGAATACATTGAGTTTCTCAGCACCTACAGCCTTTGCTCTATCAAATCCTCTTTGATTAGGAACTAAAACACCAAAACTACCAATGTCTTTTGTTGCAGTAAATACTTCTTCAGCGTCAGCCATGTTAGGAACAAGTTTAGGGTGGACAAATGATGTAATCTCAATATCTTGTAGTCCAGCGTGATACAGTCTATTGATTAAATCAATCTTATCAGTCGTAGGTGTTTCCTCTTGGATATTTTGTAATCCATCACGAGGCCCGACTTCATAGATTGAAACATCTACCATCAATATTCACCTTTTTTCTTTGTATCGGGGTCAGCAACACGAGTAGGGTCTTTATCTCCTTTCTTACCTATTGATATAACCAAAACCATTCCGTGTTTTTTTCCGCCTAATTTACTTTCTTTCATGGTATCAAAACCTCCTTTGTGGTGAGCCACAATAAGGGCATCCTCCGCTGTTAGCGGGAATATCAGCGTTACAAAAACTGTTCATACATTTTTTAGTCCCTTCAGGGTATGGGTTATACACCATTAATTTTTCAATTTTTGATTTTTTAACTCCAACTTTTGTCATGGTATCATCCACCCTCCATTTCCTTTGCCTGTTATGATATTGTCAAGTCCGGGGAGAATGTCGTCAAGCATGACGATAGAACCTCTGAACTCTTTTGTAGCCCAGTTAGCCAAAGCGAGAGACATAGCCAAGTCATCATGCACACCCACGCTCTCCAGTCTCCCGTTCTTTTGCATACCAAATCTATTCAACTCTTCTTCTAACTTGTGAGTAAATATTCTACTCTTTTCATCTCCGTAAGGTGTCTTAATCTGTCCTTGTTCAAAGGCCATGAGTAAAGACATGAAGAGACTTTCCTTTCTTGTCCGAGTTGTCATGAATGTTCTGATAGGAATGTCCTCTCTCATTTCATTCAACTCCATAGCAAACATACGCTGGAAATTGTTACCTTCAAGTTCTATTAAGTCAGGTTGAAATCTTTGATTCAAGAGAATGATTTGCCGTTTCTGTGCAACAGAACTCAGTCCACGCTCATGCACTATACCAACGATTTGTTTTACATTATCATCAGGTGGTTGTCGTAGAACAGTCATAGCAGTAAAGTCAGCATTCTTATCGGATGCAATCGCAGTGTCCCACCCGATGAAGTGATGACCAAATATACCTGTAGCATCACCGTTAGCATCGTATTCATTTTCAGCATGGTCAAGAAGAACCAACTCAGGGTCACGAGCCTTCTCAAGAATAGACATTGGGAACATACTGGCAACATCATGGATTGGTTCGCAAAGATATTCACGAGTAAATTGAATCGCTGGCATAGATAATCGTCTTTGTGCCAGCGCATCAAGACTCCAACGCTCAGGCCAAAGCGGTTCACCTTCTTTGTTGATAGCGGGATAAGTCTCTACTCGGAATGTCTCTTTCTTCTCAAGTTCAGCATACAAGTCATTGTAACTAAACGGAGTTCCTACCATCATCATTTTACCTGTGTGGTGGAGAACTGGTAGAAGAACACCATAGAACCAGTCGGCTGCTCGCTGCAACTCACTACCTGTTGTTCCCCACAAAATGTCATCGCATACAACAACATCAGGGTGGAAACCTCTTGTTCCTCCACCAACCGACTTAGCCATAATACGACTACCATTAGTGAACTCAAAGTAGGTCTTTCGCCACGGTATACCACCGGGCTTGAGATGTTGTAGACAAGCAGCACCGTCTATATTGTTACGAATAAAACGCATGTGCTCCAGTGTCTGTTCAAGAGAATGTGAAAAAATCATGATGTGTTTGTTAGGATTGAATGCTGCTAACCAAAGAGCATACGACATAAAGAATACAGACTTGCCGTGGTCACGACTTGCTTTGACACAGTAGTATCTGTTTTCTCCAAGACCTTTATCCCAACATTTGTGATGCTCCGCATAATCAAATCCTAAAACAGTTTCAAAGAAATATTTGAAAGAGCGCTTAGACATCTTCATGTCCATATCAATGATGAGTTGTTTCATCTGTTCTTCTTGCTCACGCTTACTCATCAGACCACCCCGATGAATCGCATAGGATTTAAAGATGCTAATTTTGTCATTTTTTGTTCTTCACCACTCATCTTTTTAGCAGCGGGATTTTCAGGGTCACTACCCTCCGGTGTTTGAGTAGCATTTTTGATTTCATTTGCTGTATTCTCTACCCCAACCAACTTTGATTGTCCAGTTGTTGCATTAGCAATTTCATTAGCAGTTTGGTCTACTGTTTGTTCCGGTTGAGTATTGGTAGTTGCTGGAGCAACTTTGATATTTCTTGCTTGTTGGGCGGCTGCTTCTTCTCGTGGGTTTACTCCAATATCAAGACCGGGTGGCCCTCCATCTATAGCAACCATTCCATCTTTTCTCTCTATCTGTATAGGCATTCCCATTTCGTCTACTTCTGCTGCTACAGTATTAGCGCTCGTGTCACGACCCATTTGTTGATTTAATCTATGCTCAGCGCCTCTTTGCGCTATTTCCCTTTCGTAACGATTACCGCTACCATATCTGACAGGCTGACCATGTTTACCAGTAGTCATTACCGGAACTTTACCTCTCATGCTTATTATTTCCTTTTCAGAATGGGTAGGAGTAGGGTCAGCAACTTGAGGAGTAGGCTCAGCAACTTCAGGTTTTACAACACCAACACTTCTACCAGCCATTCGTGCCGCTGTTCCTCCAAGTGCTTCTGATAATGGCTTCTTACCTTGTTGGTAGGTCACACTACCCATTTGAGCAGCACCTAACCCACCAGTGAGAGCATCTTGACCCGAAGCACCAGCGTTTGCGAGGCTTACAGCCCCTGCTAACAGACCGAGGCCACCAGCAAGCCCCCTCCCAAAATCAGCACCAAATTGACCATACCTTGCACCACGGTCAAATGCTGTTTGACCAGCACCAAGCGCACGAGTTTCTCCCTCTCTCAGTTTTTTTCTGTTCATTTGATTAAGAGCCATAGCGCCGTATTTATCACCCTCGTAGACTCCGATTTCGTTGCCTTTGTTATCCATTTGAGGTGTCGCTTCAAATTGTTGAGTCATAGGGTTTGTTTGAAGACCAGCAAAACCTTGCGGATTAACACCCGGAACTAATTGAGGGCCGCTATTCTCCATACCCGGTTGATACATAATTTGCATACCCGGCACACCCGATGGAACTGCTACTGCTGGTGCAACAGCCTCTTTACGGATAACATAGACTTGACCCATTAGACACCACCTACGCTTACTTTGACGACCTTGACAACATCTGTAGATACATTGAGTTTCTTAGCGATGCGTTCCCAGTCTCCATGTGAATATGCAATTGAACGAACATCTACTGGAGTGAGGTCAATACTCTTTGCGAGATGATTGATACCGTGAAGGTCAGCAATATTGATTTGACGAGGAGGTGCATGTTTCATAATTTTTGAATCCATACGAGCATCATCCATTTGCATTTGCTCCATCGCTTTCATGACTCTATCCATTGGAGACAAGTCTTGGTCTTGTCCCTTCATATATTGAGTAAGGAGTTGTTGTCGTGGGTCACCCATCATCTGTTGATACCTTTGCTCTTGAGGAGAGAGTTCCATACCCTGCCCTTGAGGAACTCTTGCGCCAGCAGCCTCCATAATTTGTCGCAAAGTAACAGGGTCAGCACGACCAACATGTTGTCTTGCTGCTACTAACTCAGGGCTTTGTGGTCTGAAAGTGGGTGCTCCCCTTTGAGGAATTGGCGGAGGTAACGCCTCAGTTGCTGGGGGAGCAGCAGCAACTGTTTGTTGTGGTTGTGGAGGAGGTCTTGGTGTAGCGGAGGTAACTGGTGGTTTAGTAGCAGCAGCAACCCCAGCCCTTTCAACTGGCGCTAATCCTACATCGGTAAAGAATGGGATATGGTCAGGTAGTCTCTCAATAATTTGCTCAGGGTAACCTACAACATTACGAGATGCTAATGAAGTAGAGGGTATTTCGTCAGGTAACTGACGGCGGGTTTGATGATTAAACGCTTCACTGAGTAAATCAGCCAAAGCCTGAGTGCCTTGTCTTCGCTGTTCTACTGTATCGTAACTTTGTAGATTTAGCCCAAGTCCTTGAATCACACCAGCGTCAATATTACCATCAGCGTCTCTCGGCATGTATGCTCGTAGAGCACTATCGTGTTCATCGTGAGCGCCACTCAACATAGCCTTAGCATAGAACTTGGCTGCATTTTTGTGAGTTCCTAACTTTTGAGTTGGTCTAAGTCCGTCTTCAGTTTCTAAGTGGTCGCCTCCAATAGTATGACTGTTCATGTTTTCAAAAGTCATGCCGTCATCATCACCACCAAACGCTTGAAGGATATGCTCAAACGCTCTTTTTCCAACACCGGGTCTTGCCGCTGTGCCGCTGATAATACGACCAAATAACATGTTGAATGCGGGGGTTCGTGATAACTCACCAATCATGTTATCAGTCATTTGAGGACTACGAAGAACTGTTCTGAGGTTCATCATGGTATACTGAGGACTACCAGTTGTGCCGGGTGTTGTGTTAATTGGAACTTCAACATCGGGTATCTTGTCAGGGTCAATAACTTTCATCGCTTCAGCGATATGAGCCTTAGCGCTGTCAATAGAGTTCTTTGGGCCAGTTTGTTGCCGACCAGCCATCATGTGCATAAAGTCAGGAGTGTGATTCATAATCTCCCAAGACTGGATTCCGGTATGTGCTGCATCGTGAACTATACCTTTTGGAGCACCACGAATATGACTGTCAGGTAGAGTATACTCTCCTCGTGCATTCATACCGATGACATCTCCACCTCTACCTCTGATACGGCGACCACGAGGGTGAAGGTCAGCGATGTCTATGTGTGGATTGTCAAGGAACTCAGCACCTACCATATCACTAATACCAAGAGTTTCAAGTAGAATCTTCTGTAGATTATGATTGTAAGGAACAGCATAAGATTCAATCATAGCACCGATTTTCTCTTTACGGTTAGGTCGGTTTGTGTATGCTGTAATGTATTCTCCATCTTGAGAACGGTGAGCACGAGAAGCAGGTTTACGACCACCGTAACCTGCAACACGAATCTTACGATGCTCCATTGAATCTACATTAGGAATATGGTGAAACCCACTCTTGTCCTGATGTTCGTCATTTGTCATATTAATGGCTTGCTGAACAATATTTTGTGGTGTAAGAACTCCTAACTGTGCATGGCTTTGTCCAAGCATTCCGTTTCTCTCAAGCGCTTCACCAACTGCATGAAGAACTCCGTCAATTCCATGATGATGTGCCTCTCCATTGTGGTCAATGTAGACATGTTCTCCGTGTTTACCTTTTGAGAACTCACCGGGAATTAACTCTCCCATACCGGGGTGACCCGAAGGGTGAGGTTTTGCAGCACCATAGTGTGCATATACTGGGACATCAGGAACATTAGGGTCAGGATGGAATGCTTCAGGTGGAGGAGATGTCATCAAATGCGGTATTCCACCGTGGTAGGAATAAACACCGTCACCCTTGAGGATGATTGATTTACGAACTAAGATTTTCAAACCCGACCACTCCCTCGGCCAGCCAAGTCACCGGGGGATAATCCCCAAAGGCGAGAGTCGTTTTCATCTTCAGTGCCACCTTCGGGGCGAGTTGCTGTTTTAGGATTATTTGCTTCGTAATTTGGTAGGTTACTCGCTGCCCCAGCCGTATCGGGATTCCCCTTTCCCTTTGTTTTCTTATCTTTATCTTTCTTTTCACGCATCAATTCACGAATCTCTTTGAGAGCAATTCGCATCAATGCTGCTTGATATGCATTCGCTTTGAGAATATCACTGTGCTGAGGAGTGTCCTCACTCATTGTTACCATACTCGGCATCTTAGGTCTTGCTAAGCGAGGCATCTTCATCTTAGGTGGTTGAATACTTGGAGCACGAACCGCATGTAGTCTTGGTCTTGGGACACGAGGATATTGTAGCGTGTTAGTCAAACGACCACCACCTGTGTCACCGGAAATAAAAGAGCGTTGGCTATGTCTCATGTGTGGAGTGATTGTGCTTCTTACACCACCCTGAAGTTTACGAGCCTCTTGAGATGCAAGATATGCACGATACTGCTGCGGGTCTTTACTCATCGGTTGCTTACTCGCAAGACCTCGGTGTGAAAACTCAACAGAAAGATGCGGCCTCATTAGCCCCGTTTTTCTACCTAAAGGTAGATTACGACTGATATTTTTTGCTCGCCTTGATGTAGCGTTGCGAGGGTCACCTCCTCCTTTTGGGCGTTCAAACTGCCCTGTAGATGGTCGCCACTTTGCATATTTTTCTTTCTTTCTTCTTCGTGCTATTGAGCGTTTTGATTCTGATTTTAATAATCTCCAAGCGATGTCCATAGGTTCAGACATCTGAATCATCTCTCCACCCGCAGCACCCGGCCCTTTCGCACCCATAGCAAGACTTGTGAGGAATCCACCAGCGCCACCCGGCATGGTTTGAGTGGCTGGATTATCAGTAGAGCCACGAGGTTTGAACTTCTCTTCTTTTTCGTCTACATCTTCTGTAGGTTTTTCACCGTCAAGACCAAGATGATGCGAGCGAACTTTGATGTGACGGATTTTCTTATCCTCTTTTTCCTCGGCTTCTTTTTTGGCCTGACGCTTATCTTGACGCTTTTCTTTATCTCGGCCATCTTCTATACCGCTTGGTGGCCTTTCATCTTCATGATTAGCCCTGAACATTTCAGAAGACTCGGAACGAGGATTGTATATCCTTGTATCAGAGGTTCGCCCCATCATGCCCTCCGTCATGTGTTATCCCCCCGTATATGATATTGAAAACACTGTCGCAGTTTTTCCGCTATTTTTCTATAGAACAGCATAATCCTCGGACTTTCTTGAAATGCCGAAGTCATATTTTCAATGGTGTATTCAAACTCTTCAAGTAAACGAGGTATAAGATGGTATGCTGGGAAAAATGTTAGCGGGTTATCATCTTCAAACACTGTTTCAAATGACTTTGCCAGTAACTTAAACAAATCAGGGGGAATAATTTTTAATTCTCCATAGTGCTCAAATCTTTCTGTAACACAACGACAGAAATCAAGATACATTGGTAAATGATTTTCAGAGATAACCAATTCACTTTCTACCATTGAATAACCCGGATGAGTCATTTGTAGTAAATCAGGAACTGGGACTGGCATCAATTTATATCACCTGCATGTTCTATCAATTTATCTCGCATTCTCGCCCATGAATCAGGGCTTTCTTTACTTAACTCAACCTTTAGAATATTGATTGTGTTATTGATTTGATTATTCTCTGTGGTAGGACTCCACTGCTCATTCATCTTGAGCAAGTCCTTTATTGATTCTCTGACTTCTTTGTGCAAGGACACTGCATCTCTAACAAACCCGTCTTCGTGAACACTACCCTCATGGAGCAATTCTGACAACTTAACATTGAGGAGTTCAACATTTGACCTGAGCGCATTTATTTCTTCTCCTACAACTAATGTTATCTCAGCGGCTGCGCTTCTTTGAACTAACGGTTGAAAATGATGTTTCATGTGATGATACACAGAAGACTCAGCGATACCAATTTCTTCAGCGATAGCCTCTGATTCAGACCCATCTTCAAAATATCTTCTTTCAAAGTCAGCCCTTTCAGGGTGGGCGCAAACCTTGCACTGCGGATTAGAAGCCATGTGAAATTGACCCATGTGATTACGAAAGTGGCGGTCAGTTGTGTTCAATCTCCAGCCCATGTCTTGGTCTAATTGTTTAGAAGAGATTTCACCGTCAAGGAGTCCCTTCTCTAAGTCTTCACGACTTGGGTGCTGACACAAAGGACAAGAGCGTTTTGATACAGGTTTGCCCTCCGCCATGACACGCTTAAAGCAGCATTACCCATAATGCTTTTTCTCTTTGACCTTGTGGGCGTTACATGCTGCCACCCTATGAGAGAGTTCCTAAGCAACCTCTCAAAGAGCGTGGTAAAGATTTAATCAAAGCATCAAAAGATGCACTGAAAGGTAATAGGGTATCAAAAGAAGAATACATGGCGAGACTTGATGAATGTTATCAGTGTCCTTACATGCAAAAAAGAATGGGAACATGCCGACTGTGTAATTGTGTCATGAAAATTAAAGCGCTTGCGCCTTCAATTTCATGTCCGATAAAGAAATGGTCAGCGAGTGATTCGGGAGTAAAGAGTGGTTAAGAAGACTAATCCTCCAAAGATACCTACTACGAATACGCTAACATCTCCGCTGCTCATTGAATCTCCTTTGAAAACTAAGATAGATGCACAAGCAATAATGATTGAGATAAACTGAACCATTATCATTTCTACGATGATATTTCTACTGGGAGCAAATATAGTGCTACTTGCTTGACTAATTCTCATACTGTAATCAGACATACTACCGGGTTGCATTTTATCACCTTAGTTTCTTGGTAGTCCTATGAGTCCACGAGCGACACTACCAATTCCGCCACCGACTTTGTTCATCATTCCTTCATCTTGTAAAGCAGCACCAAGAGCATTACCCATTAGAGACTGTTGAGACATATTGAAAATCTGTTGCCTTTGCATTTCAGCATCTTGGAACTTTTGATTACTTGCGGCTACCATGTTGTTAAGAATCATACTAACATTTTCTACGCTAAGTGTTTGTAAATCCGAAGGTAAAGTAGCGGGGTCAAGTTTCATACCGCCCTCATCTTCGTCAATAACAAATGTAGCATTTTTTAGAATGTTAAGTAAACTTAGACTTGTAGTTGCAGCAATTAAATCTACTAAAGTGCCAAGTCCTCCGTCTTTGATAAAACGATGAATTGGATTTTGAGATTGAAGTAGAGCACCCATCAACTCCATTTCGCTTGGAGGGGTGTATTGCTGTTGTTGAAACATTTGTTGCTGTTGTTGATTCATACCGACACCATTCATCATTCCAGCAATAAATCCTTGATTTTGCTGTTGTTGCATGGGCTGTGCGCTAAGAGAATAACTGCTTTGTGGTTGCTGCATTCCGTAGTTCATTCCTCCACCAGTTGCTGATAGATTCAAACCACCAGTTTGCTGTTGTTGATTACCGAGTCCTAACATCGTATCATGCCTCCCCAGCGACTACTCCACCATCAAGGTTCTGTTGTAATTTTGCATTCTCGGTGTTAAGTAATTCTTGGAATGCTTGAGTAGGCATATTCATTTGTTGTAATTCCATTTGGAATATACGCAAGTCAAACACAACCATTGTAACATCGTTTTGACCAGTAACTGGATTAGCATAATGTAGAACATTGATACCTTTTGTTTTACCAGCATCTCTTTCAAGTTCAGCGAAGAACGGTTCGTATTTTTGTAGCATAGCAGGTGTCGGGTCATTTTTCTTTACAGAAGATATAGGAACTGTTACGATAGATACACCCCTTTTGACTTTATCACGAAGTCGGCTTGGGTTCATCTCATTCTGTTTGTCCTCCTCAGCCTCCCATTTACATAGCAAATGATAGAGGTGCATGTGTTCAGGACAGTATGTTCCTTTGAGTTTACGCCCACTGGTAACTTTATCTTGTGCAATAAACGCTTCAGGTTGCCCAGTAACCGGATTTTGCCAATACATTTCCCAAAGAGAGCGCCCTGTTTCTTCATCGCAAATACGCATGTAAAGATTATCATGCTGGATTAGATTTGCACAGTTACAACCATCTACAACACATGTTCCTGTATCTTTAGCATATCTGTATTTACGACCAAATAAAAATCTCATTGGGTTGAAAATAGAACGCTTTGCTGGTTGAAGTAATTTGTAGGCTTGTTTGATGTCTTTACGGCGAGCCTTTCTTGGGTCAGGATGACGACTTGGATAAAAATTAACTTTGGGAACTTCTATATTTCCTGATGCTGCTGCCGCTTGCATACCTTGTTGAGCCACCAACATTTCTTGTAGAGCAGCCTGAGTAAGTTGTTCATTACCTTGCATAGCCAAAGTTGCTAATTGCGCTTCGTTAAGATTCTGTTGTTGATTTCTACTAAAGTTCATCATTCTACCACGACCTGCTTAGCCGTAGGTGTCATGACTACAACAATTTGTCCCTCTTGAACGGTAAATCTCCAATTAACATCATCACCAGCACTAAGTCCAAAATGCTCTACGATAAACATAGGAACAGTTGTCCTTAGACTGCGACTACCGCCACCAGTAGATACCAAAGTAGTAGACGATTTTTTACCTGTCATATTTACACCGAAAGAGTTGTTATTGAAAAGGCTACCTATGGGGTCATTTTTTTGGTCAAGATGTCAAAAGACTCACCATAGTCTTCTCTACATTCCATCCTATTCTTGTAGCCATGAAAGACCTGCGAGTAGGAATACCTGCTTTTTGTAACCTGATTAAGTCGTCTCTGAACGGGTCAAATATCTTATGTTCCCCTATGCGGCCATCGTGCCATAGTTTAGATGCAGTCTCATCAAAGAAACGGTCAGCCTTGTTAGCAACTAACATGATGACTCTTGGGTGATATTTTTTACCTCTAAACCTTGACCATAAAGAACGGTAACGATATTCTCGTTTTATTAGACAATCTACAAGATAACGAAAGCCAGCAATTTGTTGCACAGCATCGTCTCCTCCTTTGAATGCTCTATCATCAAACATGTAGACAATTGCCTCTACACCACGAGTTACCATATCCTCAATCCACAGATTCCAAAAACGCTCTTGGCCTCCTATGTCGGATGAATAGACTACTCTTTTTTCACCTTGCCAAGATACTCTTTTTCTTGTTGGTTTTGGCATTTTATATTTACCAATTTTTAGTATACGAGAGTGAGTAGTTCTTTCATCTTCAGGTATTTCCTCCATTTCACCGGGAGTTGTAAGGTAACGGTCAAGTGTAGTTTTACCAACCATAGGTGCTCCGTATACACCGACCTTTCTTGGTTTGTAAGAATTGTAGAGATTCTGACCCCACATCGCTGCGCCTACAAGCGCAGTTCCTCCGGGGTCTACCATTGATTAATCCCACCACTTTAACCAGTTAGCAAAGTCTTCAAGTTTTTTAATACTCCAATCTACAGTGTTTTCATATATACTGTATTCAGGATTGTGAAACTCAAAGCCACTAACAATAAGACATGTAATACCCGATGCGATAATTGTCTTTATCCAGCCCCAAGTTCTTTCGTATGCGTTATCTACTGTATTTGCTATGTGAATAGCACGAAGAGTGCTTTCAGTAGCATCGTCAGAAGGAGTGCGAAAGATTCGACCCATGTTTAAGCCTCACTCAAGATTTCTTTTCATATCTCTTATCAGGTGTGCCGTCTTTCTTTAACTTCACAGGCTCTTCATCTATACCAAGAGTAAGCGGTTGTTGTATTTTCGCCTCATGAGTTGGAATACGACTACTATCAAATACAGTAGAGCCGCCACCTCTATTGTCAAATGAGCCAATCATAGAAGGAGAACCACCCGCTACGCCCCAACTTGGTGGCATTTTTCCGGGGTTTTCCTCCATCCAGCGAAGTTCACGCTCAAGTTGTGCTTCTTGCATTCTCATTTCCATTTCAGCCCTACGATTATCAAACTGCTGTTGCATCATACGGTATTGGTGGTTTCTTTGTTTCTCAATATTACCATGTCTTACTTTCTCCTGTAAGTTCTGTTCAAAGAACATCTTGAAGAAGTAATATGCAATACCCTGCATAAAGAATGCACCCATAGCATAAGTAAATCCATTTATCCAAACACTGTCCTGTTTAAGCCAAACCTCAGCATCAAAGATACCAATTGCTACTCCGACCAGTGTGCTTTGGGCTAAGATAAGCCCCATTAACCTAATTTCCGCTTCGTGATGGTCTTGTGATTCCATAATGTCCACTGGACTGTCCACTCCGGGGGTCACCATAAAGGTTGCTGGGGGTGTTGTCCGAGTTGTCAGTTGTATTATCTATACTTTGAAAGAATAATTACAAAACAATATTTGTGTAAACAATACATTAGACAACTTAGACAAATCAAAATGGATAAGGATGCATTAATTCTTTTCTATTTTCAACATCTTCTTCTTTATGATAATCGTCTAAAGATGTCAATAAAGCCTGTGCTATCAATTTATCTTGTTCATCCATAGGGCCACCCATCAAGTTCCTCAACAACTCAAGGTCTTCTTTGATTCCCTTTGTAATGGGGCGCAGTGTCCCTTTATCTTTGAAGTGCCTTGCCCTGTTTTTATGTTCATCTTCTACTGTCAATTTACCACCTTCTGTATGAGAAATGTCACGGTGAGAGTGGTCACCATACATACCACGCCTCTGTCTTTCTCTATTCAAGTCCTCTCTATACTTGACTCTTTCAGGAGATGACTCGTATTTAGTGTCATACTCTTTTTTACGGCGTAATGCTTCAGGAGACTTACGCTCTTTACGGACTACACCAATGTCTGTCATACTAACAATTCCATCTCTTCAACGCTGCTCCTTTCGGAGTCAGTTTTCCATCTTTACTGGTTGGGCCTTTACTACCGCCCATTCTTGCACAAAATGATTTACGCCTCTTAGCAGCCTTGCTACCCGGTTTGAGTTTGCTTGGTTTTTTAGTTACTGGTCTTTTCAAATTAGCACCAGTTTCTCTTTTGAACTTAGCACGACCCTTAGCGTTCAACCCACCACTCTTAGAGTGTCTTTTTGGATTATAACCGTGAAACGGTTTAGATTTCTTTTTTGCTTTTTCAATTACAGACCATGCTTCTTCAAATGCACTCATTGTATCACACCAACCATTTTTTTCATACTTTCAGTTTTCTTTTTCTGTTGCTCAATAAAATTACGATAAACACCAGCCTCTTGTTTCTTACCCATTTCTCGTGCTCTTTGTTCCATAGCAATTGCTGCTTGTGTTTTGTGAGCATGACTGCGGCTGCTGTTTTTAATTTTAGATACGGATTGACGAGCCTTTGCTGGATTTTTGAACCCTAAACCATGTATAGTGCCTTTTGGATTTTCGTCAGTATACAAATCAGAGTGTTTCTTTGAACCAGCAGGTTGTCCTTTTTTACGAGGTATACGAGGTGCTTTTACCAAGACACTTTTGACAATCGTAGGTTTACCACCTACTCCTTGTTTTTTACTACGCTTTCTTTTAGTAGCGGCTCGCTTTTGTCCTTCGGACATTGAGCCGGAAGTCTTTGGAGTTTTACTTGATACTTTTACACTTGGTCTACACTTTGGATAACCCTTGCTTGAAGTCTTGGCTTTTGACCTACCACAAGGAGGGTGAGAACCATCTTTATTCTTACGACTAACATCAACCCATTTTTCTTTGAACCATCGGTTCAAGTTTTTACGGATTAACACTTTAGTCATCCACTCACCTTACTGCTACCATCTTTGAAATCTTACTTGCTTTTTTCTTTTGTTTGTCAAGTAAAGCATAACAAGGACACTTAGGGGCTTCTGCCGAACACTGCATAACTCCTTTGAGCATACACACGCATGGGGTCTTTTCAGTGCCACCACAACAACATGATTTACGCTTTAGTTTCATTTCTTTTTCCCCTTTTTCTTGAACTTTCCACGACAGTATTGCACAGCCCACCCATTAGCATACGCCGATGGATAAACTTTGAACTTTCTTTTAGCAGCAGCCTTACCTGCTGGACATAATTTTTTCTCAAGCGAATCCCATGCAATATCAAACGGTGTCATTGTGTAGCCTCCTGTTGAAAGTTATAATCTTGTAAGAAAAAAGGTTTGTTCTCATTATGAGCCGATAGTGATTGTTGTAAAAAATCTTGTGTCCAATCCGCCCCTTCTTTCATTGGAGTTCCATGTATTTGTTTTTCATGCTCTACTCCGCCAATATCTCTCATGTATCTACCGTTATCAGATTCCGAAATTGGTTTATTCACTAATTCTCTAATATGGTCGTAATCAGTTACACTCGGCATACCTTCTTTGTCTAACACAGAAGCCCAAGCCCCGCTTGTCTCGGCGTAGTGTCCGGGTATTTTCAGATTTTCAAACATGTGATTTTTAAGAGCATTCTTACCTTCTCTACTCCCATCATGCGCTGTTACCGATGACTTGAACCCCTGCTCTCTTTGAGAATAAATATGTGCGGCATCAACAAAAGGGTCTTCGTCATTGTCAATCATATCATAACGATGGTGTTTTTGCTCTTCTTGTAGGTCATCAGCGTTTTTGTATTTAGCGTGACCTCCCGCAGCCTCGTATGAAATATTCATAGCATCGGCTACTTCTCCGTAGAGTTCAGGTTTGGCATCCATCCCCTCCTTTGGTAAACTTACCCACGAATCTTTAGTTCCAAAATATTCATTGAAGTTTGCTTTTAGTAATTGATAAGCGATTTCTATTGGCTCTCCACGATTAAGGCCGAATCCTCCAGCCATTCTTGAAGCAAACCCGGCACTCTGATTGTATTTTCTATGAAAATTACCATGAGGGTCTTCAACATTCCAATGGTCATATTCTTCGGCCATTTTATCTAACGCTACTTTTGATGGATGAAGCGGGTTTTCAAAGTCACTTTGTAATTTCATTTGCTCTTCATGTGGCATAGCACTTACCTTTGCTGATGCATCATGGTAGTGTTGAATGTAACGGAGGTATTCATCAAATGCTTCTTCAGGGTAAAGGTGGTGTTTATCCGGGTGAAACATGCCACTGTAGTTTTCTGTTTCTAATTCACCACTTACAGGGTCATTCCAATATGAAGGAGGGGAGTCGGCAATAGTATCAACAATTGCTCTTTGTTTATCGTGCAATTCATCATAAGACAATAATGGGTAGCCTAAGTCAAATGCATCTTCAATGTAATTATTTTTCCTATCATCATTTTTAAGGAGTTGATAAGGGATGTCCATTGGTTCGCTTGCTACTTTACGAGCGCCCCCTCTTCTGCGAAGCCTTTTTTTGTCACGGAGGTGTTCATCCATACCTATGTCAAGTTCTTCAGCCCTTCTTGTAATAGCATCCATAGCATAAGACGGAGATATTCTTTCATCGTAAGGAACAAACCCTTCTTCAGTTGGTGAAGTAAATTGCCCTGTTATTGCTCTAAATCCAGCATCTCCTACTGTGGTATTCCAATCACGGTTGTATTCTTGAGGTGTCATTGGTAATCCTATTTCATCCATTAATTTTCTTTGATTCATCAAAGCCATAGTCTCCCAATCAACTGCTCTAAGCATTTCACGAGGAGTTCTTATTCCAACTTTACCAAGTCTACGACCCTCTCCCCATTTGTGGTTTAGGTCTTCAAGTCCTTGAGCATGACCGAGTTCGTGTAATTTTCTCCAGTTATCAGTAAATTGAGCATCACCAAATGATGCAGCCTCTGTATGAGGGTCAAAGATAGCAAGATGCCCAGTGGTATAATTTCTATTCTTTAAGTCAGAATAGTTACCATACTGCCCACCAAAGTAATACGGTTCATATCCATAATGTGCAAGTAACTCATCTACTTGAGCAGTCATATCGGCTAATTCTCTACTGTATGGTAGAAAAGGCTCACCAACTTTACTTGTATCTTGTGTCCCGTAATGCTGCATTATTTCCCAAAAACGAGGGTCATTCTTGGCTGCGTGTTGTCCTGATACATCAACCTTAGAATCTTTTAACAACTGATAAGCAATCTCCATTGGATTACCTGCTAATTTTATATCATAGTCTGACGGAGATAACGCTGCTGGGTGTATCATATCGTGAACATCATATTGCTCAGCACAATTATAACAAAGGTGATGAGTGTAATCTTTTGTAAAAGTTGGATTTGTATAACGAAGAGATATGAGGGCATTGGGGTTAGGGCAAAGAGTGCAAGCCTCATTTATGTAAGGTGAAGACCCAACACTCCTCAGTTCTACTGGATGGTCAGCATCGTGAGCAGCCATTTCTTTGAGTAGTTGAAAAGCAATCTCCATTGGTTCACCAGTTTGCACTGATGCACCACGGCGAGCCATATCCATAGCCCGTTGTTCTTGTGCTTGTTTTTTCTGAGCAGCATTTGCTTGCGATTGCTGCGCTAACTGCATACCGATTTTTTTGTAATCGGTTTTCTTACCAGCGCTTCCACTTGGCTCTTCAGGTTCAGGCATTTCAGCCGCTGGTTCAGCAGCAGGTGGTTCAGGAGTAGTAACCTCGGCACTCGGCATCTTTTCTCCCAGTTTAGGTTTAGGAGCAACAGACTCTACTGCCTCAGATGCGCCTTTAGCGGCAGTCTTAGCAGCACTGGTAGCACCTTCAGCAGCACCTGCTGCCTCTGTTACTGCACCGCCACCTTTGACACCGACTTTTGCTTTGAGATTTTTTAGACCAGTTCCTACTTTAGCGCTGAGATTTTTAGCACCAGTTTTCAAAGCGCCTTTAACACCTTGAGTGGCTACTGCTTGACCTACTTTTGAAGCGCCAAGTTTTGCTGCTAATGGTGCTAATTGTAAAAACTTCTCAATATCATCCTCGGAATCCCACGGAACAAAGTCGTAGTTTTCACTCGGCATTAACTAACGCCAAGTCGTGCATGAACAAAAGCATATCGCTTATGAAGCGACATCAATAGTTTGACCTAAAGAAATCCCAAGCCTTCATCATTGGGTGTTGAGGTGGTTGTGGTGGCTGGGACATATTTCCCATAGTAGCGCCTTCACCAACTGGGCCTTGAGGTGGTTGCATTGGAGGAGTGCGTGACTGAGCACTCATAATTTGAGTTAGTTTCTGATACATGTCTTCAGCCGCTTGTCGCATGGCTGGGTCGGGTGAGTTTTCATTGTCAAGAACAAATTGCCTCATTTGCCTGAGTCGGATAGCCTCCTCCGCTTTTCCTTTTTGTAACAAACTATCGTGCGCTATATCAAACAAATGTTCGTTTTTAAGAATGTAAAATGCGTCAGCGAAAGCGGTCATCGTTTATCCCACGATGTTGCTTGATAAAAGAGTAGCGGTTAGTAATTCAAAGAATATAACATGTTACGGTATCTTTGTGAATGGGGGTTGTCACCAAACTCATACAAGCGTTTTTGCTCAGGAGGGGTATTCATCCAATTCAAAGCAGCGCCTATGTCTTTGTAGCGTTGGTTGTCATTATCAATAGTCTCTCTAAGTTGTCTATATTGTGTTATGTTAGGAGTATATTCACCGAAAGATTGAGGGTCAAGGAATAATTTTTCCTCCATCTCATTCCACGGTTTGAACTGCTCCTTATCATGATAGAGTTGAGTAAAAGAATCAAATTGCATTGGTGGTATTTGTTTGAACCGCTGCGCTAATTTGTGATTTGTAGCCTCTTGCATACTTTCAGCGGAGGGTCTTAGAAAACTTGGAGTTCTTCTTTTTTGGTAAATTGTATTTTTTGATGTAACCGGGCCAGCCATTTGACCTAAAGTGCGACCAAAACGCCGTAATTCATGTTCATGACCTACATAGGGGTCAATTGCTACAAGATTTCCGTCTTCATCATAACCTACATTTTCTTCGTTATCAATTATGTCTCCTATATCTAACGCTCGCCCAAGCGGTGATTCAGTAGAAATTACATGATGAAGGTCAAGTAAGTCTCGGTCAAACTTACCCCTCATTCTGTTAAACTCATCCATGTCATCAGGTTCAACAAGATTATTTGGTATTACATTATCACTCCTGTCTACTTTTTTTTGCTCGGTTGGAAAAAAGCGAGGGTTGTTTGAACTAATCGGTGTCTCAGGAACAATAGGATAACCGAGTGACGCAAGAGCATTTAATATAGCCAAAGATGATTTACTTTCGGCTCTACCATAATTAGAAGGAATCTTCTCTACTGTGTTGTCACCAATGAGAGCATATCGGTTAGCACCATAACTTATTTTGCCTTCTCTATTATCTCGCCAATCATTAAAAAATGGGTGACCTCCTTCAATTCCTTCAGCATCTACAAACTGGTAAGGTTTACCGTGACTTGGATTAAGAATCCATTCATTTGGCCCTATCTTTAGTGCTCTTTTCCAAAAGTCAAGTGTCCTATCATCTTTAGCAATCAGTTGAGGTTTGTATGGTTTTTTCGACTCATTGTTGTAAGGGTGAGTATAGTGTTCATCACCGTCAGGAGTTTTTCGCACCCATGATGTTTCATGTGCTCCATCAATCACGCCTCTATCTACCATCTTTTCCCAAAAACCAATTGCTGGTGGGTCTACATGTGTGACATGCACATCGTATGGGTTTTCGTGAATGTCTGTTTCTTCATCATCTCTAAGAGTATCAATAAGTTCACTAAGATATTGAGTGCCTCTACCTTGTCCTTGTGCAAACTCGTTATCTCTAATTTCGTAGTGAGAGATAAGCCAATTCCCCTCACTGTGGTCAGGTTTGACTATGGCACGAGCCAATCCATCTTCGGACTCCCACGCTTGCTGAAATGAGTTAGGGTCTAAAGCCCACGACATGTGTTCAAGCATGTCATAACGAGGATTCATGGGAGGGTCTTTTACTATACCCTGTTCGTCTCTTTCAAAATCCCCAGTCCCGTCACCATACCACATAGGTGCTTTAATTAAAGACCATGCGGTATCAAAAGGTGACACATTAAATCAGCCTCTCATTTCTTCTCTTGTAGGATGTGTGATTTTGTGACTTGGTTGAAGACCATATCCTGACATGTTTCTTCTGTATGCTTCAGGATATTGATTGATAAAACGGCTTGAGTCAAATGGCCCTCCTCGTGCAGCCCTGTCAGGGTTGTGAGAGACTTTATCAGAATCTTGGTAGCCGGTTCGGACACTACCTACCGGAAAGAAACGCTGGTTATACATGGCTCGGTTAAACTCCGGGCCTTGAGCGATACTCATTCCAGCCTCATGATATTCTTCGGCTGGCATGGGCGGGCTACCAAATATCTCAGCGTGTTCTTTTCTATTTTGGTCTATCTGCATATCAATATCTCTACCCATATCCAAGTTCAAGTTTGGTGAGATACCTTTGTGTCCGTGGTAATCATCAGTTCTTCGCTGTAACATACCAAGAATAGCAGGGTGAACAGTTCCCAGTGAGCGAGCACCGTAGCGGTCAATCTCAGGTCTGTTTTCATAATTTAACTCGTAGTCATCAACGACATTTTCACGAGGAGTGCGCTCTACGAACATCTGTTGCTCAGGTAGTGCTTTTAGCAAGTTCCATGCTTGTGTAAATGCGTCTGTCATATTAATCAATCCCTAAACTCACTCATAAAGTCAGGCTGCATGTTTTCGGGTAGCCTTCGTAATTGAGGAGCAATTTCATACATTTGAGCCATAGGTGAGCCGGGTTGAACATTAACTGGATAATTCCCGCTGCGCCCTCCGTATGGGAACTCAAGACTATTAGACAATGCAGTTTTCTGTCTCCTTCGCCCTGTATCTGTTGCTGTTCCACCCGATGGTCTTGCTACATAGTCTCCTGAAAAATTATCGCCCGGAACAACACCTTGCGCTTCATGAGCATCTTTACTGTGCTCTATTTGTTCACGGTAACTTCGGGTCGGGGACATACTTACCTTACCTTGAGGCCCGTAATGTGAATAGGGTCTATTATCACCACTTTCCGGTAGGTAGTAGTCTTGTTCAAGTTTATGTGGTTCATCCGGCTGCTGTCGCATAAAATCAGGTGCTCCTCGTTGTTCGTTCCTTTCACGAATCAAGCGAGCAATAATTGGGTTCATTGTGGTCATTTGTCCCGGCATACTCTCACGCCTATTCATAGGATAGGCTGAACTATAATTCGCCATTTCACGAATGTTCAGTTCAGGGTCGGCTTTCAACATAGTCCAAGCCTTTGTGAATGGTATACCGTAGTCGTCAGCGAGTCGTTGTAGTTCTGACTCTCTAATCCTACCGTATGGGTTATCTTCGCTAAGTGGTCTTGGTGCTACTGTTGGGTGCATCGGCATACCAATTTCTCTTGGGCTTCTTTGAGTCCTCGCTCCACGAGTTACCGGAGGCATTAGAGGTGGATTAGGAGGTAGAGTTCGTGGGCCTCCAGCAGTTCTTGCGTATGGCTCGGCATTCATAGGTCGCTGAGATTGAGGGTTAAGTGGTGGTAAACCCAAATGCTCCCTGTTGGCTTCAGCCATAAACGGATTCAAAGCCGCAAACTCTTCAGTAAAGATAGGTATGTTAGGGTCAGGGTGGTTAGGGTTGAATGGTATTGGTGCGTTTGGTCTACCATAGCGCTGTTTCATTTGCTGCATGTTTGCGAAGTGGCGCATTTGGTCTTCAGGCATACCAGCATCCATGTGATGAGGCGAAGGCTGCAAAGCCTTCAAGAAGGAGAAAGCATCTGAAAAAGCATCGGCCATAGTCAGTCTGATGCGTAACTACTCTATCAAATATACGGAAAACCAAAGGACTACGCAGGGGTCAATTTTTTTTTGTAATTTTTTTTTGCTGGAGCGCTGTGCGTGATGATAAGAAGCGTAACTAAGCAGCGTAACTACATGCCTCCGGCTAAGCAGGGCGTAACTAAGCGGCGTAACAAGGCACTGCGGCGCTGCTTGGTGCTGGCCTCGTGCAGCGTGGCGCTCGGCTGAGTTGCCTTGCCGTAACTAAAGGAGCAGCACAACGCTGCGTAGCAGCGTGGCGCTGCGACCACGGCTTGCATCATGCTATCATGAGGGCAGCGTGTAGCAGGTGGCTTTCTATAGACCGTGACACTGCTCAGCATCATGCTGCTCGGTGCAGCGTTTAGGTTACGCCGCCTCCCGGTTCGGCACTCAGCGCCATGCTCCTCCAAGCAGTGCAGCGTTATGCCGCAAGCCACGCCCCTTGACCCCCACCCGTATGGGTGGCAACTTAGCCACCCTCCTTACGCCGTAGCCTACGCAGCGTAACAAGAGCACTACGAGCCTGTAAGAGCCTTGTTGATATATAAAGCGGCATTATATCTCAACGCAAGGAGGAACAAGTTATGTCAAACACTAACCCGATTGAAGCCATACCTGCGAATACCAACCCATCATGGGTCAGCCTTGCTGAGCCTATGTTTAGCGAGGTGAGCACCTTCTTGCGGTCACGCAAGCAGTCACTCACTCTCTCCTTCAACCTTGATGTTGAAGCGGGTATACCCACCACTGATGAGCCAGTTACCTACACTCGTGCTCAAGTGCTTTCCTTTGCTCAAGAGTTGCTTAGCCACTGTGCTCACCGCACAGATATGTCTCAGTTGCCCGAAGACTGCACCGAGTTGGGTGCTAAAGCAGTTGCCAAGTTCTTGTGTGCCAAGTCCACTTACAGCGGCAAGTCTGTCCGAATCGTCATCCGTGTATGCAAGGCTATCCGAAGCCAAGTTCGCCAAGACCGCAACGCTGCTCGTCTTGCTGCTGCTCACGCTGCTGGCACTCACTGGTTCGCTGATGGAGTCGTAGACAAAGAAGGCAACCCACGAACCTTCGTGTCTCGCCGCAAAGCCCGCAGCGCTTACCTACAGATGACTGTTGGCAAGGACTGGAGCAAGCAAGCAAACGCTGCTCAGTTGAAGGTTGATGCACTTGCCTTTGTCCGTCAAGGCGCAGTTGATGCACAGACCGCCGCTGAGACTCGTGCTGCTGCTAACCCAGCACCTGCTCCAGTAGCCACTCAGTCCAGCGTTTCCGCTAAGGTCACCAAAGCCGACCTCGTGAAGAGAGCACAAGCACTGGGCATGACCGCAGCAGCAGCCAACAAGATGAAGAAAGCGAAACTCGCAGCGCTCGTAACTGCTATGGAGTCCGTTTGAGTAGGCTCGCAGTGACCGTTTTCCAGCCCTAAGAATGACCGAACAAGACCTCAGCCCCACGAGGGGGGCTGGGGCGAACTGCCCCTCACGCCATGCGGCGTGGGGGGCTTTTTTTTATTTCAAAATCGCTTGTTACGCACGAGGGCGAAGCGGCTCGCTTCGCTCGGAGACGGCTAAGCGCCGTCTTTCCCGCAGCCATTCGGCTGCGGGGGATGCGTTTCCCCTTTCGTTCCATCTACCTATCCATACGGATGGTAACCCCAGTAGTGACCTCGCTGCTGAAAATATCTTACTCAACTGCGAGAGACGCACAGCCCCAGTGCTGCTTGATATATACCCCTCGCATGATAATTGGCTGCCCTGATTCAACCATGCTTTTTTCCTCGCCCCTATAGTATACGCATAGTATGCGTTTATGATTAGATGCTTAACGCATAGACACGGTAGGGAAAGAGTAGTGTGTTGTCTAAGTTGTCAGTTGTATTATTCAGATATTATACAATACAATATGAGAATATATCATAGTCCAAACAAGACATCGGATTAGTTAGACAACTCGGACTGTTTCACGAGTGCTTGAGTTGAGAAATACTCAGCATGTTTATCTCCTATACACTGATGCGTAACCATGTCCGATGACAGAGACGATGCTGAATGGATTACTCCCGACTGGGAGAAGATGTTGAAGGATAAATACGAGAGCGACCTTGACTTCTTGGAGGAGTTACTCAAGAGCGATGACATAGACCAACATGCAGGTAATGGTATCGTTGCGATGATTGGTTACTTGATGCGTGATGATGTAAAGGACATGCTTCTCACCACTGTATGTGCTGGCAGTCCAACGCTTGGTGATTCACTGGTTGATGTTCTCAAGTGGGCGCTGGGTGTTGAGTATCATACAGGTCAGCATCTAACATCAGTCAAGGTAGTGCCAGTGCAAGAGTGCAGGTTCTGTGGGCATGAGTAAGTAACTCCTCACTAAACAAACTGCTCTTTGTTAATATATAAAGCAGCATTTGTTAGCCTCATCATGGAAACCGATACCATGATGATAGATGAAACGATGTGCTGCTTAGGATGTGGAGAGACTTACCCTTCTCCTACTGGTTGGGTGGATGTGATTGATACTGAGACTATGACTGCTGGTGTAGTATGTCATGAGTCTTGTGTGTTTGAAGATGAAGGGTTGATACAGATACCTGCTCATGCCTTTGCATTAGTAGAGCCTGACATTCCTGAGTGGGCTTACACTGATACAGAAACAACTGAGCCTCAGCCTGTTGCTATGGTTGATGAGGCTAAGGTCATACAGATACTTGCGCCGTGGGATTCACCTACTGACATACTCATGTATGAGTTCAACGATGGAGAAGAAGGAGTTGATTACTGATGTGGAGACTTGAAGCAGTCATTAACTGGGGCGCACAGTTAGGTGAGCCTACAGTCACATGGGAGTTTGCTACTGAGGAGGAGGTAGATGACATGCTCAACTACCTCACTGTTGCACTTAACCCACTGGACATTACATGGTGCTACACAAAACAGCAAGCGCCCTTCTCACCATCATTAAGCGCAACAGTGATTGAGGGTTGATATATAAAGCAGCATATAATAGGAGAGTGATTACAATGAAGAGTAAGAAGTTAGTAACCAAAGGAGTAATGAGGCAACTCATTAGTAAGTTCTGTGAAGTTCACATTGATGGTGAGAAGGATTACATCGGCCCAAATGCTGGTGATGCTCCTTTCTTCAAGTCGTGTATGGTTTACCTAAATCAAGACAACGACATTCCTGAGACTATGTATCAAGAGGCTGCTGATAGGTTCTACAAGTATAGTCAAACACAGATTCCTACACTGATGAAGTGGTGTGGTATTCCTCCTCATGTTGATGTCCAGTCTTTCCTCAAGGACATGACTGAGATTGGAGTCAAGGCGAAAGCCAAAGCAGCATACCAAACCAAGTTGGCTTCTCGTCTACGCAAGTTCTTCAAAGACTCAGGCGAGAAACCATCTACTGCTATGGATGCTATGTCATTTGATGAAGAGGTCATGGCTATGTGTATGGAGTATCTAAAAGAACATGCTGGCGATGATACCATCAAGCCACGAGAGGAACTACAACAGTTGTATGCAGAGACACTTGCTTCTTACATCGTCACTGAAACTGAGAAGCGAATACGAAACACTGTCAAGGCTGAGGTCTACGAAGATGTATGGTATGGTAAGAACGATAGTGCTCGCCGCTGGCCTAAGAAGTCTCGCCGTGTCTCACTTAGATTCCCACGACACACTGCTGTCAAAGATGAACTCAAGTCCACACTTGGTTTCCCTGCTATCAAATGGAACGGAGAGTTTTGGTCGCTTACATACACAGAGGAACTACTGAACAAGGCCGCTGCTATCTTTGAGAAGCATGGCTTCTACGCTGAACAACTGACTGCTCTTGCAGCCAAAGCACCTAAGCCTGATGCAAGCAAAGCCGAGACTGATAAGAATGTATCAGCAACCATTGAGGCTGATGTCCTTGTTCTCAAGTGGCCGTGGATTCAAGACGCTGACCTACGAACCAAAGTAATGAGCATTGTCAAAGGAGTCATGGGTCGTAAGTGGGATGGCTCTCGTAAGGCATGGAAAGTTCCTGTCTCTCAAGGTGCATTCTTGAAGGGTAGACTTGATGGTATCTATCAGCCACTCGCTGATGCTATTGCTTCTGTTGATGGTATGGCTACTGTGATTGAGTCTCAGGCTGAGCGTATTGCTTTGTCCGGTGCTGCTTCATTACATGACGAGGAGAAGATTGAGGAGATGCGTAGTCGTTTGGCTGAGCAGTTCCCCGAAGGTCGAGAGTTATATCCATTCCAGTATGTCGGTGTCCGTTTCTGTGAACTTGCTGGTGGTCGTGCTTTGATTGGTGATGACATGGGTGTGGGTAAGACTATCCAAGCCCTATCCTATGCAGCACTACATCCTGAGAACCACCCAGTCCTTGTCGTTGCACCAGCCAATGTCAAGTATAACTGGGTCAAAGAGTTCAGCACTTGGCTACCTAACCTCACGGTTGAAGCAGTGAAGAACGGCAAGTCCGACATACCTGACACTGATGTTGTCGTCATCAACTATGACTTGATGAAGAAGCAACAACTTGCGCTTGAAGATGCTGGGTTCAACATCGTCATCTTTGATGAGTCACACTACCTCAAGAACAGTAAGGCTCAGCGAACACAAGCCTCACTTGCGGTAGCCAATGCAAGTAAAGACATCATCTGTTTGTCCGGCACTGCGATTACCAACAGACCGATTGAGTTCTTCACTACACTGAACCTGCTTCGCCCTGTTGAGTTCGGTAACTTTTTCACCTACGGAAAGAGATACTGTAATGCTCACCACACTGGTTGGGGTTGGGATTTCAAAGGCTCATCTAACGAGGCTGAGTTGCATGAGAGAACAAGAGCATTCACTATCCGCCGACTCAAGAAGGAGGTCATGGATGAACTGCCCGATAAGATTCGTCAAGTGGTTGATGTTATCCCTACACCTGCTGAGAAGAAAGCATACAACAACGCTCAGGCTATGTGGTTGAACCAGTATGCTATGCACAAAGCGAACAACTCTATCCCTGCTGGGTTTGTCTTGAACATGCTTACTGAACTACGACACCACTGTGGTATACTCAAGGTCACTGCCACTGCTAACTGGGTTCGTGAATATCGTGAGGTAACTGGTAAGCCTACCATCGTCTTCGCTCATCACAAAGATGTAGTTGAAGCGCTGGTTGATGAACTGAAAGATGATTGCACACTTGGACTCATCACTGGTTCTGTCTCCGCTGAACAGAGACAAGAGAGAGTAGATGCATTCCAGCGTGGTGACATTGATGTTATGATTTGTTCTACTGTTGCAGCAAAGGAGGGCTTGACTCTGACTCGTGCTGACACTGTGGTATTCATTGAGCGTGAGTGGTCACCAGCATGGGAGGAGCAAGCCGAAGATAGAGTAAACCGTATCGGACAAGATGCTGAGACTGTTCACGCAGTCTACCTATCAGTGGCTGGCACTATTGATGAGAAGTTTAACTCAGTGGTTGAAGAGAAGCGAGCAGTCATACAGTCTGTGCTTGATGGTGGAGATGCGGTAGACCGTAAGGGAATTGCATCAGCACTACTCAAGTCTATGGTAGACGCTGGAGACATACCTGCTGACATGATACGAAACTTAGGGGTGAAGGCTTGAGACTATTCGCTAACCTATGCAACCAGCGAGACTGCGACCAGCCTACGCTTGCTGGGTTCAGGTTCTGTCCTGAGTGTATGAAAGGTAACACTCCACGCAAAAGAAAACAAGAAGAGGAATGATGTTGATATATAAAGCAGCATTAAATTAGACGGTGAGAAAGATGAACGAAGAACTGAACACAACTGAAGAAAGGTGGGCATCATGGGGTGGCTCTTGGGGTAACACTGAGCCAGTCAAGGTGACTATGAAGATAACAGCCAAAGCAAACAGCGAGACTAAGCGAGGTTGCTTTGAGATATATGATGTAGAGACACGAGGCGATGCCTTTCACTGTGAAGGAGGACTGTGGTTTGATGATGACGGTTTCCTTGATGACTACGATGGAGTCTACTCTCTTGACATGGGAGTAACTCAGTGGTTGGATAGCATCGGTATGATTAGCCCTGACCCTACAGACTTTCACAGACAGAGACTGAACAAGATGGAGGAATGAATATGTCGAGAGAGGAATACGCATTTTTGAATGACAAAGAATACTACAGTTTGTTTCCACACATGCTACCAATA
>MDTD01163590.1_pt1 | contig 29879 bp, 29 predicted proteins | sample 811221 | NCBI WGS metagenome assembly MDTD01 (sample SAMN05326646, study PRJNA326480) | marine metagenome | isolation source: seawater | place: Pacific Ocean: South West | collected 2011 | reverse complement strand
TTTCTGAAGGATCAAAAAGCTATGGAGATGTTGTCGCCGTGGAGCGACAAGCTCGCCGACGCAGCGTCTCAGTATCCCGGTTTGGTACGTTTAAGTGAGGAAGCTTTCCAGTATCAGTGGATGCTGCAGGAATTCAGGGTGTCCTTATTTGCTCAGCAAATGAAAACCCGCCTGCCGGTGTCGGCGAAGCGTCTGGAACAACAGTGGGCACGTGTGCAGCAGTGGATGGAGCAAAACCCACGCTGATTTGGCCCGTGACCCGCGTCGTCATTAGGAGTAGAGTAAACCGAACAGCATCGCTGGCGTAGCAACCAGCGATTGTGAAGCAGGTGCCCGAGAGCGCTCAGTATGTTGCGGTATGGCCAGACAATTTCCCCTTCTCACCTCGCGCGAGTCGCGATGACGACGTCGCGCGCCACGCTAATGGCGTTGCTCATGGCTGTCACAGCGCTGTCTGCCCAGGCACAGGACGCTGCGGAGCCCGCAGTGGAATCAAGGGCCGAAATCGATCCGTGGGAAGGCTATAACCGGTGGATGTTCGACTTTAATGACGACACCGATCGGTGGATCGTCAAGCCCGTCGCCAAAGGTTACGACGCCATCATGCCCGAGTTCGGTCGGATCGGCGTGAACAACTTTTTTACCAACTTCTATGACTTCAACGGCGCTGTGAACGCGTTGCTGCAGGGCCGCATCGAAGAGGCGTTCGGCAATACCTTTCGAGTGTTGACCAACACCACTATCGGAATCTTCGGGTTGTTCGATGTGGCCTCGAAGGTCGGCATCCCGCGTTACGAAACTGACTTCGGGCACACGCTGTCGATTTGGGGTGTGCCGCGCGGCAACTATGTCGTACTGCCGCTGATTGGTCCGAGTACCGTCCGCGGTGCCTTTGGCTCGTCCATTGATGCGTATATCTCGCCCACGGGTCAGATGATGAACGATAAGGCGTACTGGGGGCTCCGCGCCTTCAACCTGATTGATCTCCGCGCGGGCCTATTGGACGCCGAGGAGATCATGACCGGCGACCGCTACGTGTTTTATCGCGACGCGTATCTGCAGAATCGCGCGGTGCTCGAGACCGGCGGCCCGCTAAAGGACGATTTCTCCGAGTTCGACAATGACTGGGACGAGGAAGAATTCTGATGTGTCGCCTGCAGTGGCCACAGCGCTGCTGATATGACTCAGGCGGGTGCAGTATTGGTGGTCGACGACCAAGCGGACCGCGCGGCTGCGCTCGTTGCGGCGCTAGATGACCCACACCATCGCTACGAAATCACCCCCGAGGCCCCCGACATTGAAGCCGTACTCGGCCCGGATAGCCCCTGGGATTGCGTGATCTGCCATGTGGAATTGCTGAATGTGTCCTGGGCATCGGTGCGTCGCGTCATGCGTAATTTTGATGTGCAGGTGCCGGTGCTGGCGGTGAGTGATCACCGTGACATGGACAGTATGACAACGGCGCTGGGTTTGGGGGCGGCCAGTTTTTTTGTGAACCCAGCAGACAAACCTGGGCTTGTGCGGCGCGCGATCGAGCGGAGCGTGCATCACCGTCAACTCCAGCGCGACTTGGTGGAATCGAACGAGAGCCTTGAGCGCGCTAACACCGAACTGAGCCACTCACTCAGGATTCTCGAGCAGGATCAGGCTGCCGGGCGTCAGGTACAGAAAGCCATGTTCCCCGCGCACTCCCTCAGGGCCGGAGATTACTGGTTCAGCCACCGCATCTTGCCCTCGCTGTATCTCAGCGGAGACTTCACGGATTACTTTGAGGTGGGCAGCAGTAAGGTGGTGTTTTTTTTGGCGGACGTGTCCGGCCATGGGAGCTCTTCGGCCTTTGCCACTGTGCTCCTGAAAAACCTGTTCGCGCGCAAGCGCTCAGATTACTTGCGCCGCGACGACAAGACGGTGATCAACCCTATCGAGATGTTGGCACTCGCCAACAGTGAGTTGCTTGAACTCCACGTCAACAAATACGCCACCATGGTGGTGGGCTGCCTCGACTACGAGGCCAATACCCTGCAGTACTCCGTCGCCGGCCATCTGCCCAAGCCTGTATTGATGACCCCTGGTCAGATTGATTACTTGCCGGGGGAGGGAATGCCGGTGGGGCTCACACCCGAGGCCACCTATGGTCTCGAGGAAACCACTTTGCCCGAGACGTTTATGTTGGTCTTGATGTCCGACGGTGTATTGGAAACCATCGAGGAAGTCGACCTGATCGAGCGCGAAAAAACGCTCCTGAAGCGACTCGGTGGCAGTTTGGAAAAGCCGGGTGATCTCATTCGCAGGCTGGATTTAGGGGAAGTCACGTCCGATGATCTCGCCGATGACATTGCGGGACTCTTTGTGAGTCGGGGTGTGGGATGAGCGACTGCCGGATCTGCGCAGCCTCTAACGAGGGGGCGCATGTATTGAAGCTGGAGGGCGACGTGCGTCTGACCATGTGCACGGCCCTGGATCAGTACTTTCAGTCAATGTTTGCCGAGCCCGGCTTTATGAGCGTCTGGGTGGATGTGACCGAGGCAGACGGGCTCGATAGCACTACCCTCGGCATGCTCGCCCAGCTGGCGATTCAGACCAAAGAGCGGTTTGATTTTCGCCCCGCAATCTTCAGCACCAACCCGAGTATCGACCGCTTGCTCGACACCATGGGTTTCAATCAACTCTTTGAGCGACGTAACGAGTGCTGCAATACCGACTCGACGATCACGGAGATCCCCGCGGTGCCCTGCGAGGAAGGCGAAGTGAAAAAGCAGGTGCTGGAAGCACATCGCACGCTCATGTCGATGAGCAGTGAAAACGCCGACGCGTTCAAGGATTTAGTCAGCACTCTTGAGAGGCCTTGATCACCGAAGGAGGGGGGAACCTCGCCTAGGTGGGTTCTGGCAGTGTGTGATATGGCAGGGCTGGCCCTAGAGCGTTGGCCCGTCAGGCTATGGCACCCGGTCGCTGCGGTGATACATGACCCCTGCGTACTTGGGATCCCAGAACCATCGGGCAGATCGCAGTCTCCATTCATTACCGATGGAAGGCAACGCGGGTTAGCGCTAGAACCCCTTTAAACAGGTTTAATCAGATGACTCAGTCATCAGATACACCTTATCGATGATAGCTTCGACCTGTAGCTCGAGTGACGCGTAATCCATTTCAGCCACTAGCTCCAGCTTGAGCTCGTGCAGCAGCTCAATGACCTCCTTCAATCCTTCTTCGTTTGACATGGCATGCCTCGTTCCCGTCAGGGGAGTGATCAACAAATGGATGGTAAATCAGCCGACGTGTTACTGAGGCGATTAGGTGCGGTGTTGGGGAAGAAAACCCCAACAAAAGTGAAACAGGGAGCGAACCAATGTTGCCCAGTGATCTCGCCCACAGTGAATAATGTGTAGACCGAATCCAGGGTAATCGTCGTAACGGTAACCCGGCACCTCGCCTTCAACCCGGCGCTCGAAGCACGGGGCACTGAGCTAAAACTCTCAGCCCGCGGCAACCGCGCGCTCGGGTGGTGCGGCGCAGAACGCCGCGGCCTCGCGAAGCACCTCGATACCTGACTCCGCCTTGTGTGCATGCTCACTCAAGTGTCGGCGGTACTGCCGTCCGCCGTATTGCCCGTGGTAAAGCCCCAGCATGTGTCGGGTGACGTGATGTAAGCGTGCCCCGTCAGCTAGCTGCCCCTCAATGTAAGGCAGCATGGCCTCAATTGCCGCCTCGCGATCCGTGCTGACAGCATCAATCGCCCCGAGCAGTCTCGTGTCGACTTCATTGAGTAGCCACGGGTTCTGATAGGGCGCCCGGCCCAGCATGACGCCGTCGACGTGCTCTAGATGTGCCTCGCAGGCATCGAGCGTTTCGATGCCGCCGTTGATCACGATCGTCAGCTGGGGGAAGTCGCGTTTCAGCTGATACACCCAGTCGTAATTGAGCGGTGGGATCTCGCGATTCTCCTTAGGTGACAAGCCCTGCAGCCAGGCCTTGCGCGCGTGCACAATGAATACCTCTGCGCCGCCTGCCGCCACCGTGCCTACAAAATCGACGAGTTCTGTGTAACACTCTTGGTGATCAATACCGATACGGTGCTTCACGCTCACCGGTATGTCGCAGGCTTCACGCATCGCGGCGATGCAATCCCGCACTAACGCAGGCTCGGCCATCAGGCAGGCGCCGAAGCGGCCGTTTTGCACGCGATCGCTGGGGCAGCCGCAGTTCAGATTGATCTCGTCATAGCCCCATTTTTCGCCTAGTGCCGCACAAGCGGCGAGGTCAGTGGGCACGGCACCACCCAACTGCAGCGCGACGGGATGCTCTTCGTCGTTAAAGCGTAAATGGCGCTCAACGTCGCCATGCAGCAGCGCACCGGTGGTGACCATCTCGGTGTACACCCGCGCGTGGCGCGTCAGCGTGCGCCAAAAGCGCCGGCAGTGCCGGTCGGTCCAATCCATGCACGGCGCGGTGCTAAAGCGCCATGGATTGTGCGTTGCGTTGTGTGGGTCCAGATCTGTCACACGTGGTTTCCCGTAGGGGCCTGAAATACATGCCTCGTCGCTCGATACGGCGCACCATCACAAGCAGATGGTTGATAGGATACCGCCTCGCAGCGGTAAGCTTGAGTCAGTGGGACGGTAAAATCACCGCCGCTCTCAGGCCAACGCCACTCATTACGGGAATGTCATTGAACGCATCGGCCTACAGAGCGACTTCCTTTCTCGACACTATCGCCACAAGCGTTGCGGTGGTGCTTATCAATGCCCTCGGTGCATACAACGCGCTGGCTCAGGTCGCTGGAGATCAAGATAAAGCGGCTGTCTCGGTCGAGCATCCAGCCGATGCGAGTCACGTTGAATCCGCCGAGCTCGCCGACGATACGCTAATCAGCGAAGCCGTCACGCCGGATGAAAATCTGATTCAGCGCGCGGCGAGGGCTTTCGATGAATCCGAGCTGGTATTCGTCCGCGGTCTGAACAACGCGCCTTTTCTGCCTGTCGCGTTTTTGGGCAATACCCACTACGGCGAGGCGATGGTGAGTGAAGAGGGCGCGACACCCGAGACAGCGGGCACACGTTACCAAACAAATTCTTCAAGCCAGTCCGCCGGAGTGCCCCTTTTATTGAGCAAACGCAGCGCGCTGGTGCTGGGCGAGTATGTTTCTTACACCGATTTCAGCGTTGAGAATGGCGAAGATTTCTCATTGACCAGCGCCGCGCTGGCAGCGGGCTATCTGTATCAATTCAACCCGGACTGGCAGTTGATTGGCGCGGTGCTGCCCTTTTATCACCACTCGAGTCTGGGTGAGCGCGGCAAGGATTACTGGCAGGTTATGGGTGGCGTCGTTGCGCGGTAAACCCGCAACGATCGGCTGTGGTGGCTCTTCGGTGTGGGTTTTGACGACTCGGACTTTGGCACCACGTGGATACCGTACGTGGGCGCGTCACTTATTTTGAACGAGCGCTGGAGCGTAAGTGCCTTACTGCCGTGGCCGCAGATTATTTATGCCCCGAGTCAGGACTGGTTCGTTTCACTGGGTGCATCGTATTCGGGCAATAGTTGGGCGCTGGATAGCACCACCGGCGCGGTGGGCCTTAACCTCAGCGGTTTCGATTTTGGTTTTGGCGGAGGCATGCGAATCAAGGGCCCGATGTGGCTCGAAGCCACCGCGGGTGTGGGAGGTTTGAGAGGGCTGACGATTACCGACGGTGAAATCAACGGCCCCCGTATTGATGTGAGCAGCAGTCCGTTCGTCAACATCAACCTGACCTTCAGGCCGTCTTTTGCGGACTAAAGTGTGGCGCGTGTGGGAGGTCGAGGGTTAGCGGGCGTCTAGGCGCATTACCGGATCGGCCAGGTCGATCGCATTCGGAGTTAAGACTCGTCATTATATGTGAGCCGTCACCGATCGGTCATAAATATCTCCCATACTGTAAACGCGAACTTCACCAACCAGCCGGACCAAGACTGCTATCGGCAACTGACAAAAGAGACTCCTGATGTCCACACTCCTTCGTCGCCGTTCTTTACTCCAAGCCTCTGGTGCCTCCCTCGGCGTGCTCTCATTACGCGGCTTTGCGATCGACAAACCTGCCGCCGCGCACTTCACCCACGGCATCGCCAGCGGCGACCCGCTCTCTGATCGTGTGATCCTGTGGACGCGGGTATTACCCGGTAACGGCAATGCACAGGCAGTGCCCTGCACCTGGCAGGTGGCCACCGATGAGACGTTCGAGACCGTCATCGCTAGCGGCGAAGCGGTTGCCCGCGCCGAGCGCGACTTCACCGTAAAAGTCGACGCCACGGGCCTCGCCCCCGCCCAAAGCTACTGCTACCGGTTTATTGCCAATGGCGTCTCTTCACCCGTTGGCTGCACTCGCACGTTGCCCGTAGGGCCGGTGAGTGAGTTCAAGATGGCGGTGGCGTCGTGCTCAAATTACCCGCAGGGGTTTTTCCACGCCTACCGCGATATTGCCGAATCGAACGTCGACGTGGTGTTGCACCTCGGCGACTACATCTACGAATACCCGGTGGGCTACTACACCAACCCTGTTGCGGAGAACCAGTTCGGCCGCAAGGTGGAGCCCGAGCACGAGATTCTCGTGCTCGAGGACTACCGCATGCGCCATGGCCTATACCGCACCGATCCGGACCTGCAGGCCGCCCACGCCGCGCACCCCTGGATCACGGTCTGGGACGACCACGAGATGATGAATGACACGTGGCGCGCAGGGGCCGAGAACCACGACGAGGGCGAGGGCGATTTCTTTCAGCGGATTCACGCCGCCCGACAGGCCTACCATGAGTGGATGCCCATCCGTACCGGGCCCGAGGGCGACCAGGGCGTGATCTACCGTGCATTTCAGATAGGTGACCTCGCCGACCTCATCATGCTCGACACGCGCCTAGTGGGCCGTGATAAGCAGCTCGACTACGCCGAAGACATTCAGCGGGCCGGCAGCGTCGAGGTGTTTCTTAAGGACGATCTTTACAGCCCCGAGCGGCAAATGCTGGGTAAAGAACAGGAAGCGTGGCTGCAGAACGAACTACAAGAGAGCAAAGCCCGCGGTGCCACTTGGCAGGTACTGGGCCAGCAGGTGCTCATGGGCAAACTCAATATCCCGGTTATCCCCCCCGAGGAGCTCGCCAAGCTCGAGCTCTCGGAGTACGCGAAACCCCGTGTGGCCGAGGCCCAGCAGTTGGCGCCCTATGGCCTGCCCTCTAACCTCGACGCCTGGGACGGCTACCCCGCGGCCCGAGAAAGGCTGTTTGCCATGCTCAGTGCCCACGCCACCAACCCGATCTCTCTGGCCGGCGATACCCACAATGGCTGGGCCTTTAACCTGACTAACGCGCAAGGCGAGGCAGTTGGGGTGGAGTGGGGTACCCCGGGGGTGTCCAGCCCCGGTCTTGAGAACTACGTTCCGCTACCTCCCGAGCAGATGCAGGCCCTCCTCAAAGGTTCCAGCCCCGAACTGGTGGCCTGTGACACCTCGCAGCGGGGTTGGACGCAGGTCACGCTGACCCCTGAGTCGGCCGCTGCCCAGTGGCAGTTTGTGTCTTCAGTCGTCGAGCCTGTCTACACCTCGCAATTCGGCTCTAAGCTAGCCGTGCAAGCAGGTGATAGAGAACTCGAAGCGTAGAGCGTGTTGACTATGCACTGAAGAGAATACGCGCCGAATCGTGATCAGCTTCACTGCCGGCAGCGACAATGGTGCTTCCGTAACTGACTGCGGAGCCTATATTGAGGGAGTAGGGTGGAAGTCGACCGGCGCGACTGAGTCGCCTGCCACTGTCACTGGATTGCCGGACGGCTCCACTTACGAGATCTCCCTGAGAGGCGTCAACTCAGAGGGCAACGGATCAATTTCTGAGTCAATTGAGGTGACGATACCCGCAGATACCGACGGCGACGGCGTGCCTGACACAAATGACGCCTGCCCGAATGACCCCACTTGCACGTCTTTGCCAGTGCCGACATTGCCATGGCCAGCTTTGCTGACCTTGCTTGGTCTCGTGGGTTGGTATGCAAAGCGCCGTTTGATGTCCTAATGCAACCACCAAAACTCATGAAACCCCGCATCGGCGGGGTTTTTATTGGAGTTGCATGAATTAGCCCTACTTGTAAAGACCGCTTTCTTGCGGCCGAGGCCTGTGCTCAAATCTGCGCCATGGGCGATGCACCTCAACTATTGATCGTGGCCGACGACTCGGCGCCTTGGACCGACGCCGTGATGTCGCTGGCATCACCGCACCGTCGCGCAGTAGTCGTCGCGCCCGATGCCGATATCGAGACCTCCGCAGTGAAAATCGTGGTGGGTGCCCCACCAGATTTGGCTGCCATCATTCCCCGCTGCCCCCAACTCCGCTGGGTGCAGAGCACCTGGGCAGGCATTGACGCTATCGCCCACTTTGCCAGCGAGCGCCTTCGCATCACACCCCTGAAAGGCGTGTTCGGTCCCGCGATGACCGAGTACGTGATGGGGTGGTTGCTGGCGATAGAGCGCGATGTGATCAGCCGCGCATCACATACCCAATGGACGCCCAGACTCGAGCCCCGCGTCACAGGCAAGCGGATAGGTATTATGGGTACCGGCGGTATCGGCACCGCCATTGCTCTCGCGGCGAAGCCGTTTGGGTTGGAGGTGATTGGACTCAACTCCGATGGGCGCGCCGTGGAGGGCTTTACCGCCTGCTACCCGAGTGCAGACCGACTGGCCTTTGCAGAAGGGCTCGATTACTTGGTCAGCGTGCTGCCACAAACGGCGCAGACAGATAACCTGATTGATCACGACGTGCTCATGCGGCTCAACCCGGGAGCGATTGTGATCAATGCCGGCAGAGGGAATGTCCTGGTGGAAGCAGACCTGATCGCGTCACTTAATTCGGGCCACCTAAGAGCGGCGGTGCTCGATGTTTTTCGGGAAGAGCCCTTACCCCCGGATGACCCGCTTTGGGCAACGCCCGGAGTGCACATTACCTCTCACACCGCGGGCCCGACTCCTGATGAGGCCGTTGCCGAGGTGTTCGGGCGCAATCTCAAACGGTATGTCGCCGGGGAGCCCCTTAACGATGCGGTGCGAGCAGGCCGCGGTTACTGATCGTTTACGCTATGTGCCGATAGGGGGCGCCCAACATGCACTACCTCTTTGAAGTCATCGCCAAGCCCGGCTACACCATCGAGCAGTACGCCGAGGCCTGGGTACGGGCAAGTGAGTTGATTCAGCAGGCACCCGGCGCACAGGGCACGCGGCTGCACCGCAAGATTGGCGATGAGCGCAACGCGCTGGCAATCGCCACATGGGAGAGCAAGGCCGCGCGCGACGCCTCACCGGCGTCACTCCCGGTAGCTGTGCAGGAGATCATCGAGTCCCAGGCGCCTTTTGTGGAGATCCGTTTTATCGGTGAATTCGAGGCCCCCGAGTGGGAGGTGTTGCCGCCTGATTGGCAGTAGCCCGTGTCTGTAGGGATCACCTCGGTCGGGCGGCGCTTGGGTATTGTGGTTTAGCTTGCTCCTGCAGCGGCCACCGGCGCGACCGTTCAGCAATGTGAGGGGCACATCTAAGCTGCTTATTCAGCGATGTACTTTGCGTCCCCTACTTTGCCCGCCATGTAGGGCGGCAGAGACGCCTCGTCATAGAGCGTTACCACGTAGTCCCCAGCGGAGGGGTTCAGTCGCAAGGGCTTAATCTCATTCTGGTAGAAGTCGTCGTACCAGAAGCTCACAGCGGCGCACTCTGAGGGGAAGCGCACCATCAGTGCCACGTCGTTCGCGTCGGGCTCGCCCTCCAAAATTCGTACAGGCCGCGGATTGTTCAGGTAGTAGCCGCGGGCGTTGGGGTAGAGGTCTGACCGCTGCAGGGCGATGGCATAGTCGCGCATGCGACTGGCATCCAGCGTGCGGCCTGCCACCAGCATGATCACGGGCTTGGTGTCGTCACAGCTCATATCGACGGCGGTATGAGTGTCGGCCAGACTGATATGGCTCAGCACCAACGCCAGTAATGATATGAGGCAGTAGGTGAGGCGAGGGTGTGGGTTACTCATAGGTCGCGCTCCTTTTCGGGTTGCGAACAGTCTATCTCCCGCAGGCGCCAACTTCATCGCACAACCGCGCTGCATTGTTGTATGGTGCGTGGCCTGATGCCGTAAATCCTCACGCGCTTAACGCGCGGATTTACGCCTTATTGCTCTCACACCGTGACATGGAGAAACACATCACAATGAATCGACAATGGCTTTTGCACGAGCGCCCCGTGGGCATGATTGGCCCAGAGCATTTCAAGTACGTCGAAACCGACATCCCCGAGCCGGGGGAGGGCGAAGTGCTGATTCGCAATCTGATGTTCTCCTTTGACCCCACTCAGCGCGGTTGGACGATGGACCGAGAGAGTTACCTGCCGCCTGTGCAGATCGGTGAGCCCATGCGCGCAGGCTGTGTGGCGCAGGTGGTGAAGTCGAACCACCCGGATTTCTCGGCGGGACAAATGGTGCAGGCCACCAACGGCTGGCAGGACTACGCGGTCGTAGACCCCGCGCATCCTCCCTCAAGCTTGCGCCCCATGCCCGAGGGCGCGCCGCCGGAGATGATGTTGTCCGTATTGGGTGTGACAGGCCTTACCGCTTACTTTGGTCTCTTGGATCTGGGCGATCCCCAGCCCGGCGAGACGGTGCTGGTCTCAGGTGCGGCGGGAGCCACAGGCTCGGTAGCCGGCCAGATCGCCAAGATCAAAGGCTGCCGCGTGGTCGGTATTGCGGGTGGCCCGGAAAAGTGCGCCTGGCTCACTGAAGAAGCGGGCTTCGATCACGCCATTGATTACAAGCAGGGCAACCTCGATCAACAGATCGCCGAGGCCTGCCCCGAGAAGTGGAATGTGTTCTTCGACAATGTCGGTGGCGACACGCTCGAGGCGGCCTTGAATCACCTCAATCTACGCTCGCGTGTGGTGATGTGCGGTGGCATCGCCAACTACAACGCGACCACGCCTCAACCGGGCCCCACCAACATCATGAACCTGGTCATCATGCGTAGCCGCATGGAGGGCTTCATCGTGCTCGATTACTTGCCACGCGCAGGGGAGGCGATCAAGGACCTGCTGGGCTGGATCGGCGAAGGCAAGCTCAAGTATCAGGTCGACATGCAGGAAGGGTTCGAAAATATTCCCACTACCTTGCAGCGCCTGTTCACCGGCCAAAACTTGGGCAAGCAGCTGCTGAAGGTAGCTGACCCCGAATAAATCCTCGCCTGCGATCGGCAGGCAACAGTCGCTAACATTTGAGTCCCTGAATCGCTTCACAGCGTTCAGGGACGGTATATGTGGTGGAAACAAGCTTTTTTTGGCGCTTTTTGTGTCGATCCGCACCCCCGTGAGGGGCCGTATCAACCGGTATTCACATGGAGACTTCAAGGATGATTCACTTCACGCTCAACGGCGATCCCGTTCAGACCGAACTCGACCCCAGCACCCCACTACTATGGGTGGTGCGCGACCATTTCGAGCTGAAAGGCTCCAAATTTGGTTGCGGTGCCGGTTTGTGCGGTGCCTGCACAATGCATGTGGATGGGGCCGCGATGAAGACCTGCGTCACGCCGATTGCGGCGGTGGCGAATAAGTCTATTACGACGATTGAGGGCTTAGGGACGCCAGAGGACTTGCATCCGTTGCAGGCAGCGTGGCACGAGCATGCGGTGCCCCAGTGTGGTTACTGCCAGTCGGGCCAGATTATGGCTGCAGCGGCGCTCCTTGATGCCAACCCGAATCCCAGCAGTGACGAGATCGACGCCGCGATGGCAGGCAATATCTGCCGCTGCGGTTGCTACCCGCGCATCAAGCGTGCCATCCAGTCAGTGAGCGAGAATGCACTGGCCTACGATGCTATGGCGCAGACGGAGGGCAGGGCATGAACACGGTCAATTTCTCGCGTCGTCGATTTCTGCAAACCAGTGCCATCACCGGTGGTGGGCTCATTGTCGGTTTTGCCATGACAGGTTGCTCGAGCACGCCTGCACCGTTACCGGTGGCCAGCACCGAGGGCGGTTGGACCCCCAATGCGTTTCTGCAGGTGCTGCCCGACAACACGATCCGTTTTTACACCGCCCGCTCCGAGATGGGGCAGGGCGTTACGACGGGCCTCTCGACGCTGGTGGGAGAAGAGCTTGATGTGAACCCGCTGGATATGGAGATTCGCCTGGCCGGCGCACATGAAGATTACGTAAACCCCGATTTTGGCATGCAAGGCACCGGGGGGAGTTCTTCTATTCACGCACATTACCTGCATCTCCGGCAGGTTGGCGCCAATACCCGGGCACTGATTCTCGAGGCGGCGTCGCAGGATCTGGGCGTATCCGCCTCGTCTCTGAGTACCGACAATGGCTTCGTTGTTCACGGTGGCAAGCGCCACCCCTACGCCGACTTCATTGCGACAGCACAAACGCTGAATATCGAGGCCGATGCGGCACTGAAGCCCGCATCCGAGTTTCAATACATCGGTCAGGAAACCCGTCGGGTCGACGCTATTGCCAAAGCAACGGGCACGGCCCAGTTTGGTATTGATGTCGACGTGCCTGGCATGCATTACGCCGTCGTTGTGCGCGCGCCAGTAGCGCGCGCCAAGGCGGAGTCAGTAAACGCTGATAGCGCCAGAAGCATGCCCGGCGTCACGGATGTCCTGGCGATCGGCACCGGTGTGGCAGTGGTCGCTAAGAGTTTTTGGCAAGCGAAGCAGGCCGCGGCGAAGGTCGAAGTGCAGTGGGAGTCACTGCCATTGGCGTCGGTGAGCACTGAAACATTGCGGCGTGACTACAGCGCCGCGCTGAACGCCGGTGATGGCGTGGAAGGTCCGGTGGAGGGCGATATCGATGCAGCCATGCAATCCGCCTCAACCACCCATGAAGCGGAGTATTGGGCGCCGTTGCTCTCCCATTCGCCGATGGAGCCTATGAACGCCGTGGTGCGCATTGAAGGCGACGAGGCGGATGTATGGACGGGCATTCAGTTCCCGTCAGCGGTGCCAGGACTTGTCTCACGCGTGGCAGATATTCCGGCCGAGAACGTGCGCTTTCACCAGACCTACCTTGGTGGCGGCTTTGGCCGCCGCGGCACGCCCTCACACCTTGTTGAGGCGGCTGAAATTGCCAAGGCCACCGGCAAACCGATTCAGCTGGTCTGGACCCGTGAAGACGATGTTCGGCACGGCCCATTCCGACCGGCGTCGCTCATGCGCATCAAGGCGGGTGTCGATGAGGCGGGTAACCTGACTGCTTGGGACGCTTCCCGCGCGGGCGGTGATATCTCACCGGATACGTTCAGGGGCCTGCTGCCGGCGCTGTATCCGTGGATGGGCGATAGCATGGTCGAGGGCGTCGCCAATTTGAGCGAGTGGTACTTCGAGACATTTGCTACCGACGAATCGAGCACTGAAGGACTGTTTGAGGATTACGACCAGCCCAATACCCGTGTGACGCACATGACAGTTGACCACGAGTTGCCCCTCACTTTCTGGCGTGCAGTGGGGCACTCCTATTCGGCGTTTGCGAAGGAATCCATGATCGATGAGCTGGCCCAAGCCGCGGGGATGGATGAAGTCGCATTCCGCTTGCAGAACACTCAGAACTCGCCTCGCCTGAATAACGTGATTCGTGTGGCAGGCGAGCGCATGGCCAACATGAGAGTGCCAGCAGGGCATCACCTCGGTTTTGCGGCGCACCATTCGTTCCGCACCGATGTGGCTGAGATCGCTGAAGTATCAGTGGAGAACGGCAAGATTCGAGTGCACAAGGTCACCTGCGTTCTCGACTGCGGTCAGGCCGTGAACCCGGATATCGTGCGTTCACAAATGGAAGGCGGCGTGATTTACGGACTGACCGCGGCACTCTATGGCGGTTTGAACCTGGAAAATGGTGCGATCAAGGAGAGCAACTTCCACGATTACCCCATGCTCCGTATGGATGAGTCGCCTGAAATTGAGGTGGTGATCATCGACAGTGGCACCAAGCCCACGGGCGTCGGTGAGCCGGGTTTGCCGCCCATCGCGCCTGCGGTCGCCAATGCGGTGTACAAGGCCACTGGCCAGCGCCTGCGCTCACTGCCGCTGCAGTTAGCCTGAGGTAACACTTCTCGCTGGGGTGGCGAGTGCTACCCCAGCGCCCTTCTTCCCGCTTCAAAATTTCTGAGCACTTCTGAGAGCGCTCCCGCCAAACCGTACTTTACCGCTCCCTGGCAGTTGGCTTTGTCAGCCCGAGGCTGCACGAACTCCCTTAAGATCCCATCCCTCATCGGCTGACTCAGGTTCCTAGATTTACCTCGAGTGCCTCGCGTTCCACGTGTGCCGTTGTCTCCACAGGTGGCGAAACGCGCCCCGACCGATACACTGCGCTGCGTTCAATGATGTTCTTGGGGAAAAGCGAAGATGGATGTAGCAGGTCGAGTCGTATTGATTACCGGTGCCAGCTCGGGCGTGGGTGCCGCTCTGGCGGAAAAGCTGGCCGCCGTGGGCGCGCGGGTAGTGGTGAACTACAGCCGCTCCGAGGGGGCTGCCAACGCGGTCGTCTCGCGCATTAGTGAAGTGGGCGGGCAGGCGCTCGCGATACAGGCGGATGTTTCGGAAGAAGCTGACTGCAAAAGGTTGGTTAGCGCGACGATCGAACACTTCGGGCAACTCGACTCACTGGTGAACAACGCGGGTACCACGACCTTTGTTCCCCATGACCAACTCGACGCGCTCACCGAGGACATTTGGCTGCGCACACTCAGAGTCAACTTGATCGGTGCCTTCATGATGTCGCGCGAAGCGGCGCCTCACATCGAGGCCGTCGGCGGTGGCGAGATCATCATGACGTCGAGTATTGCCAGCATGACCGCGAATGGCAGCTCGATCGCTTATTGTGCCTCCAAGGCGGGCATGAACAGCCTGACCCGCACGCTAGCGAAAACGCTTGGCAAAAAGAAAATCCGCGTCAACGCGGTGCTACCCGGGCTCATTGATGGCGACTGGGCTTTTAACACTTGGGGCGGCGGCGATGCAGAGCAATACGATGGCCTGAAGAAGATGTTTTCGGACCAGACGCCTCTGGGCCATGTGGTCACGCCCGAGGACGTGGCGGACAGTATTCTGGCTCTCATCACCGGTTCTGATTACGTGACCGGCCAGCTGGTCACGATTGATTCTGGCTTCACGTTGTAAGTGAGGCTGCGCGCTGAATGTGCAGGACGATACGCGTCGCTCAAAACGCGTTTCCTCATGGCCGAAGGAGAGATGTTCAATGACCTTTATTCAATGGCATCAGCGCGTGACTGATCAATGGCTAGCGCGACTGCACATGACGCCATATCAGGCCATGTGGTTCGCTTGGATTAAGGGCATCGTGTTCGGTGCTGCAGCGTGCTGGTGGCTCATGCGCTAGCCGCGCTAGGCGGCAACCCGGGATGTCGCGACCAGAGCGATTTCTTGGCTAATGGCACACCGCGCTGATTTAGCCGTCGATGTGAATCCCGCAAGGTTTGTCGACGAAGCGCCTCAACAGCAGGCGCTCAGGCTCGGTTTTCTGTGTGAATCAGGCGGCGTTTGCGCCGGGGATCGCCGCCAGTAATGAGCGAGTGTAGTCCTCACGCGGCGTTTCAAAAACCTGCGCGGTAGAACCTTCCTCTACCAGCTTGCCGTGGTACATCACCGCAATGCGATCGGCGATTTGGCGAATCACTGCCAGGTCATGAGAAATAAACAGCATGGTCAGGCCGTATTCCTTGGTGAGCTCGGCGAGCAGGTCGAGAATCTGCGCCTGAATGGTTACATCCAGTGCCGATACCGGTTCGTCCGCCACAATAAACTCAGGTCGCGTCGCCAGTGCGCGACCAATGGCAATGCGCTGGCGCTGCCCGCCGGAGAACTCATGGGGGTACTTGCGCACAAAGGCTCGGGCCAGACCCACGTTGTCCATGAGCTCGCGAATCGCCTGATCCAGCCCCGCTTTGTTCACGAGGCCATGCAATAATAAGGGCTCCGCCAGCGTGTCATACACGGTCATGCGCGGATTGAGAGACGCATACGGGTCCTGAAAAATCATCTGCATGCGATGGCGGAATTGCTTCAGGGTGCGGCCCTCAAGCGATGACAGCTCGGTGTCCTCGAAGTGGATTTGACCGTCTGTAATGGGCACCAGCCTCAGGATAGAGCGCCCCAGCGTTGACTTGCCGCTGCCCGACTCGCCCACCAACCCGAGCACTTCGCCGCGGTGAATCTCCAAGGAAACGTCGTCAACGGCCTTGACGGGTTCGGCGCCCGCGGTGGGCGTAAACCACGTGCGCAGGTTTTCAATGCGAATGAGTGGGTCAGGCGCTACGGTGTCGGCTGCCTTTTGGTCGCTGGGGATCGCCGCCAACAGCTTCTGTGTATAGGGATGCTGCGGATTCTCAAAAATAGCTTTGGGCTCACCGCTTTCGACAACTTTGCCTTTTTCCATGACCACGATCTGATCGGCGATATCAGAGACGACTGCCAGATCATGGCTGATAAACAGCACACCGATATCGCGTTTGGTCTGCAGTTCGGCGATGAGCTTGAGAATCTGCGCCTGAATGGTCACGTCTAACGCCGTTGTGGGTTCATCGGCAATCAGCAGCTTCGGCTCATTGATGAGGGCCATCGCAATCATCACCCGCTGCCGCATGCCGCCCGAAAACTCATGGGGGAAGGCATTCATAGCCGCCTGCGGATCACGGATGCCGACCTCATCGAGGAGCGCCATGGCCTTCTCGCGCGCGGGTCCTTTGGCAAGGCCTTTGTGCAGGGTTAAAGGCTCAATGAGCTGCTCACCAATTTTCATAAACGGGTTCAGGCAGGTCATGGGGTCCTGGAAGATCATCGCAATGTCGCGCCCGCGAATCGCGCGGAGTTCAGCCTCAGACAGTGCGAGCAGATCCTGCCCCTGAAAGAGCGCAGTGCCGCCATCAATCCGCCCCGGTGGACTCGGCACCAGGCCCAGCATGGCGTAGCAGGAAACGGATTTACCCGAGCCGCTCTCGCCAATGATGGCGGTGATCTGACGCTCCTCTACCGAGAAGCTCACGTTGTCCACGGCTTTGTTGGTGCCGTTGCGGGTTACAAAGCTGACGGAGAGGTTGTCGACGTTCAGTAAGGCCACGGTTCAGTCCTTGGACCCGCGCACGTCCAGCGCATCGCGCAGGCCGTCGCCGAGGAAGTTGAGCGAAAAGAGGGTGAGCGTCAGCGCACAGCCCGGGAAGATCAGTAGCCACGGATACTCCTCCATGGTTTCCGCGCCATAGCTGATGAGGAGCCCCCACGAGGTTGCCGGTGGCTGAATACCCAGACCCAAGAAGCTTAAGAACGCTTCCAGCAGCATCACGCTCGGAATCGTCAGCGTGGTGTAGACGATGATTGGCCCCAACGCATTGGGCACCACGTGCTTGCGTATAATGGCCGCGGGGGAGAGGCCTACCGAGACGGCCGCTTCGACAAATTCCTGCTGGCGAAGCGATTGCACCTGCGAGCGCATGATGCGCGCCATGGTGAGCCATTCCACCGCGCCAATGGCGAGGAACAAGAGCAGAATATTCCGGCCGAACACGACCATTAGTAGCACGATAAAAATCATGAAGGGTAGGGCGTAGAGAATATCCACCAGGCGCATCATCACCGCGTCTACTCGGCCACCCACATAACCCGCTACCGCACCCCAGGTCACACCAATTAACAGCGCCACCGCAGTGGCGATAAATCCAACAGCAAGCGAGATGCGTCCGCCGTACATGATTTGCGTCAATACGTCGCGGCCAAAGATGTCGGTGCCCATCCAGTGCGCTGCAGACGGCGGCATGGCACCAAGATCAAGGTTTTGGGCCTCGTAGCTGTAGGGGGCGATCCACGGCGTCAGGAGCGCCACCACGACCATGAACAAGAGCACGCTGCCACCGAAGAGCGCGAGCTTGTTCTTGCGCAGTCGCAGCCAGGCGTCGTGCCAGAGTGAGGAGCCTTTCTCGGCATCCTCGAACACGGGGGTGACGGTATTCATGAGCCACCTCCCTGGAACTGGTGCCGCAATCGGGGGTTCAGCCAGGCCGCGATGATGTCACTTACGAGATTGAAGAACACGATGAGTGAGGAGAGGAATACGGTGGTGCCCAAAATCATGGTGTAGTCGCGATTAAAGGCAGCCTGCACGTAGAAGCGCCCCAGGCCGGGGATCTGGAAGATGGTCTCCACCACGAATGAGCCCGCCAGCAGCCCCGCAAAGGCAGGGCCAAGGAAGGCAATGACTGGAATCAGACCGCCGCGCAGCGCGTGCTGGGTGACCACCCGCCATTCGGGCAGGCCTTTGGCCCGCGCGGTGCGGATGTAGTCCTGAGAAAGGATCTCGAGCATTCCCGCGCGGCTCAAGCGCGCGATGTAGGCGGCGTAGGCTGAACCCAACGTCACCGCAGGCAAGATTTTGTCGCCGGGGATATCTCCCCAGCCGGTGATCGGTAGCCAGTCGAGCCAGATACCAAACACCAGCACCAATAGCGGCCCGAGCAAAAAGGATGGCATGCAGATGCCGATCATCGCCAAACTCATCGGCACATAGTCCTGTGCCGTGTTAGGCCTTAATGAGGCAAACACTCCTGCTGTCACGCCGATACACAGAGCGATGATGAGTGCATACAGGCCGAGCTCTGCCGTGACAGGGAGGCCGGCAAAAAGAATCTCATTGACGCTACGGCCCGGGTATTTGAACGAGGGGCCCAAGTCGCCTTGTGCCAGATCGCCCAGATAAGCGATGTACTGCTCGTGTAACGGCAGATCGAGCCGGTACTGGGCCTCAAGGGCCTTCTTGACCTCGGGGATGACGACTTTTTCTTGGTCGAAGGGGCCGCCGGGGGCAGAGCGCACCAGGAAGAAGGTGGCGGTGATGACCACAAAGATCACGGGCAGCGCCTGCAGAATACGGATGAACATAAAGCGCAGCATCAGCGGAGTGCCTCCGGCAACGTTCGGCCCGGCACCAGCTTCACATACTTCAGATTCAGTGAGTCCATGAGGTTTGAATAGAGCCCTTCAACGCTGGGGTGAATCAAGTGCTTACTGGTATAGGTATAGATCGGAATGATCGGCATCTCTTCCATGAGCATGGTCTCGGCTTGGGTGAAGAGCGCGTAGCGCTCCTCTCTCGTTTCAGCCTTGGGGGCCTTGTACAGGATCAAGTCGTCATAGACAGGATCGCTGTAGTTGGTGTTGTTGTTGCCGCCGTCGGTAATAAACAAGTCGAGGAAGTTATTGGCGTCCACGTAGTCGCCGATCCAACCGCGGCGGGCGATCTGAAAATCGATCTGCGTCACAGAATCGAGGTAGACCTTCCACTCCTGATTGGTAATGGTGATATCTATCCCCAACTCTGACTTCCACATTTGCTGAATGGCGACCGCAATCTTTCGGTGGCCTTCGTTGGTGTTGTAAAGAATCTCGAGCCCGGGCCATCCCTCGCCGTTCGGGTAGCCCGCCTCGGCCAGGAGCTCGCGGGCGCGCTCGGGGTCGTAGTCAAAGAGTTTGGGGGGGAAGTATCCCAACGTATCCGGCGGCGTGATGGAGTAGGCGGGCACGGCCGTTTCCTGCAGCACGGTGCGTACCAGTTTTTCCCTATCCACGGATAACGCTAGTGCCTGACGGACGCGTACATCATCGACTGGTGGCCGCTTGGTGTTGATCAAGTAGTAGTAGGTGCCGAGGTAGGGTGCCTGCACGTAGGGTGTGTCGGGCATGTCGCGGTAAAGCGGGATTTTGTCGAGCGGGACGACTTGCGTGTAGTGCAACTGTTCAACGCGGAACATGCGCTCCTCGCTGACCACATTCTCCATGGGGTAGAAGACCACGGCGTTCAGCGACACCTTGTCGCGGTCCCAGTAGTGTTCGCTCTTCTCGACGATGATTCGGCGGTTCAGCGACCACTCGGTCAGTGTGAATGCGCCGTTGCTGACAATGTTGCCGACCCGGGTCCAGGGCGTATAGCGATCGGTCATCTCGCCGAACTGCATGAGTGTCTCGGGGTGCACCGCAAATGTGCTGTAGTGATCCATGAGTTGCACGAAATAGGGTGTCGGCGCATTCAGTGTCACTTCCAGCGTCGTGTCATCGAGAGCCTTCACGCCGACTTCATTGAAGTCTGTGACCTCGCCCTTCAAATACGCCTCGGCGTTAACAACGGGGAACAGCATGTACGAGTACTCATTACCCGTCATGGGGTGCAGCGCGCGGTTCCAGCTCCACACGTAATCGCTGGCTGTGACTTGCTCACCGTTGGACCATTTGGCGTCGGGGTTGAGATAAAAGGTAATGACCCGGCCCTCGTCGCTGAATTCCCAACGCTCAGCCACGCCCGGCTCGGGTTCCAACGTGATCGGGTTCTTGACTGCCAGGCCCTCGAACAGCGCACGAATAATGTGATTCTCAGGGACGCCCGTGACCACGTGGGGGTCGAGGCCCTGGGGCTCGGTACCGTTACCGTAATGGAGGACGCCGTCGCGGTTGCCCGTGACCACGTTACTTTCACCACCGCCACAGGCGGTGAGTACCGTCAGGATCACCGAAAACACTGATAGGTAACGGAGCGAGGAGCCCCTCGCGGTTGGGGTGGTTGGTCGCGATGCTACGACGCGCCGCGGCCGCGCGGCCACGCCTGAAAGGGGGTGTCTCAAAACCGATTTCCTGCCCACAGAATGTGCTTATGCTACCGGAGTTTCCGGGCAGATGAGAGTCCGCAGGTGACGCAAAAATCCGAGCAATCCTTGCCAACGCGCTGGGCGGTGTTTGGTAAACTTGCGGCCTAACTTACGCATCACAGTGACTCCCCATGACGGTCAGAACCCGCGTAGCGCCTTCACCCACCGGTGACCCCCATGTGGGTACCGCTTATATGGCGCTGTTTAATCGCTGTTTTGCGCACGCCCATGGCGGGCAGTTCGTGCTGCGCATCGAAGATACCGATCAAGCGCGGAGCACACCCGAGGCGGAGGCGAAAATTTTTGAGTCACTCCGATGGCTCGGGCTCGACTGGGACGAGGGCCCCGATGTGGGTGGCCCCATGGGCCCGTATCGACAAAGTGAGCGGGCCGATATCTACAGTGGCTATGCCTGGGAGCTCGTTGAAAAGGGCCACGCATTTGTTTGCTATCGAACACCCGAGGAACTGAATACCCTCAGGGAGGCGCGGCGCGAGGCCGGTCAATCGACTGCCCTGAAACCCTCCGACCTGATTTTGCCGGAAGACGAGCAGGTGGCGCGCAAAGCGGCGGGTGACGACTACGTGATTCGCATGATGGTCCCCGAAGAGGAGGGGGTGTGCGGGGTTGAGGATATGCTCCGCGGCACGATTGAGCTCGACTGGGGCATGGTAGACGCCCAGATCCTCCTCAAGTCAGACGGCCTCCCGACCTACCACCTCGCCAACGTGGTGGATGATCATCTGATGAAGATCACCCACGTCATTCGCGGTGAGGAATGGATTAACTCCGCGCCCAAACACCAACTGCTTTACGGATATTTTGGTTGGGATATGCCGGTGCTCTGCCATTTGCCGCTGTTACGTAATCCCGATAAGTCGAAGCTGAGTAAGCGCAAGAATCCCACCAGCATTCTATATTACCAGCGCATGGGCTTTTTGCCCGAGGCCGTGGTGAATTATCTGGGTCGTATGGGCTGGTCGATGCCCAACGAGGAAGAAAAGTTCACCCTCGACGAGATGCAGGCGGCCTTTGACATCAGCCGGGTATCGCTTGGTGGCCCGGTGTTCGATGTAGAGAAATTGAAGTGGCTAAACGGTCTGTGGATTCGGGAGTCGCTCAGTGCCGATGAGCTGATCCGTAGGCTGCGTGACTGGGCATTGAACCGCGAGATGCTCGAGCGGATCCTGCCCCACGCGCAGGGTCGTATCGAGGTGCTATCCGATCTGATCCCCCAGGCGTCGTATCTGGTCTCGGGCGAGATTTCGATGGTGGCAGACGCCTTTGCCGACAGCGATGAGGAGCGCGAGCAACTAGTGACTCAAATGCAGTTTGTGCTGTGGCGCCTGGAAGCTCAGCAGGACTGGAGCCGGGATGCGCTGTTTGCAGCACTGAAAGAATTGGCCGATGCCATGGCGCTCAAACCTAAAGTATTGTTCGCGCCCTTATTTGTGGCGCTGTCGGGGCAAAAGGTGGCGTACTCGATACCCGATTCGATGGCGATTCTAGGGGCCGACCTCACGCGAGCGCGCCTGAGATCCGCCATCGAAGTCTGTGGCGGGGTCTCGAAGAAGGCTGCGAAACGCCTTGAGAAGGCTTACGCGGAACTCGCTCTGGGTTGATCAGTTAACGTTTTGCTTGTTGAGCAAACAAAGTCCGGCCAGCACCGCAAAGGTTGACTCAAAGAGCAGCGCGTACCACGTGTAGCCGGTGAATTCCGAGCTCATTGCCACATCGGCCGCGCCCTGAGCGGCCTGAACCGTGAGGTCGAAGTTGCCAAAGGCCACGCTGCCGCGTGCGGCTGCTAGTCCGCCCAACACCATCATTAAGAGCCACAGGCCCGGCCGCAGGTAGCCTTTCAAGATGCCTGACAAAAAGATGATGGACCCCAGACACAACTGGAGCCCGCCGTACATCGCCGCCAGTTCCGCGAGACCATCCTGGTGAGCGACCCACAGGCCCGCGTATTCGGCAGGAAGCTCGGGGTTGTACCAGCACATGGCGCCGTAAACTATGAAGATGGCACCGGGGATGATGAGAACGGATCTGGCGAACATAGGGACTTCCTCCAACTAGGAGCGCCTATGTTACTACCGATGGCGAGGCTGTGAAGTTCAACCGCTGGCGTTACGCCCCAGAATGACCGGTGGCTGTAGCAGCATGGTTTGCTCAGCGTTGATAGCAGCCATCCTCGCTTGACACCCTCGGGCCGGATCCGTACTGTTGCGCCCCTTGACATTCGTCGAGACCGTTTGTGGGGCTATAGCTCAGCTGGGAGAGCGCAACACTGGCAGTGTTGAGGTCGGCGGTTCGATCCCGCCTAGCTCCACCATACCTTACAACCACTTGCAAAGCGCACCGGCGGATACTTGCCGAACATGAGTTGTATCTTGCTTAACCGCAACGCACCCCCAGCACAGCTAAAGTCCTCTCAAGGACTTAGTAAAATCGTATTTGAGGCCGGGCTCAGAGGGCACCCACTTGTCGCTATTCGTTAGTCAGGATGGAGCGCCATAAGACGATGGAGCCATCGCGAGGGGTCAGCAAGTATTTCCAAGGTCTGCGCCCAATCGTTTATTAGCCAGAAGGTGACAGCAGCAGCAGCGACTGCGAGGACGGCGTTGCGAAAGCGGTTGAGTTCATCCATGGCAATCTCATCCAAGGAAAAAACCCCCGCCAGTCAGGGGTTTGAAGTCTGGCCGGCGGGGCAATAAGGCCACCACCTTGCGTGGCAGGGTGTTCTGTGGCGGCCAATGCCCTGATCAGTAATTCTCGGTTGTGCTCGCAAAACGGGAGAGTCATGCGTCCGAGTAGAGAGGAAGCGATCTGAGCAATACAAATGATAATCATTATCATTAAGGCTTGCAAGTAGTTTTTCACCGTTGGTGACTCTGGTTCTAGCGCACGTTTGACCAACACGCCCAGGCAGCTTTCAAAGTGGGGTGACTGACTTACCGAGGCGAATCGGCAAATCTCGTGTTGCGAATGATAATGATTCCCATTAGCATATGAGCGGGTACATTTATGCTTTGGGGAAAAACATGAAAAAACTGAGCCTGTGGTTTGTAGGTGCGACCGTCGCAATGGGCATACCGATGAGCACTGGTGCGACTGACCTCGAGACTATTACCGTGGTTGGGTCAAGGACGGAGCGTCCACTCAAAGAAATCGCCGCAACTATTGATGTGATTGATTCAGATCGGATAGAGGAGGAGTTAGCCCGAGACATAGCGGATCTTGTTCGCTTTGAGCCCGGTGTGACCGTATCTGGCACAGGCAGTCGATTTGGTTTGAGTGGCTTTAATATCCGCGGAATCGGGGGCAATCGAGTCCTGACACTGGTTGATGGCGTAAGGGTTGCCGAAGAATTTTCTTTCGGCCCATTTTTATCCTCAAGGCGAGATTTCGTTGATATCGATAGTTTGGCCAGCGCAGAAATCGCTCGAGGCCCTATTTCCTCGCTTTGGGGTAGTGACGCGTTAGGCGGCGTCGTGTCCTTTAATACATTGTCTCCCGACCAATTTTTAGGTGACGATACGTTTTACTCTGGTTACAAAGTAGGCTACTCCAGTGCTGACAGGTCTACCATGGGCACTGTGACAATAGCTGGCCAACAGGGTTCTGTATCGACTTTGTTGGTTGCGACTTTACGAAATGGCCAGGAAACTAAAAATAATGCGGCAGCGGGAACAGAGTTTGGATCTGATCGGACGGCGCCAGACGAGCAGGATAATGAGTCCCGCAACGTCACAGCAAAGCTGAGTTGGGACATTTCTGACACCCAACGTATCGGTGTAGCCCTAGACAGTTATAAGAGTGAGACGGATACAAAGATCCTTTCCGACTACGGAATTTTCTCTCGCGGGACCTTAGTCAACTCGCGAACCGCAGAAGACGAGAGAGATAGAACAAGGGTAACGCTGCGGTATGAGCATACGAATAGCAGTCTTCCATTGGTGGATAGCTTATTGTTGACTGCTTACTGGCAGGATTCTGAGTCCTTTCAGGACCTCACTGAGTCCCGCACACCACCTCCTTATTTTGCCAATCAAACGCGCAAGCGATTGTCCACATTTCAACAGGAAATCGTTGGCGCTACAGCTCAGTTCTCGAGCTCGATACTCACACCGAGTTCCTCCCATACCTTGACATACGGAATCGATTATTACGAGACATCGAATGAATCGGTGAGGGACGGTGGGACCAGGGATTCTTTGGGTAATCCCGTTTTCGAGTTTTCGCCACTACCCACCAGAGATTTTCCCAAGACTGATGTGGAGAACATAGCCTTTTACATTCAGGATGAAATTGAGTTATTTGATGGCAAGCTCTTACTTTCACCAGGTGCCAGATATGACCGAAATGAGGCTTCCACAGCCCCTGATTCTCTTTACTTGCTGGGGAATCCTGGCGTGGCGACACCGGTGGACTACGAGGAATCTGAACTAACTTTAAAGTTTGGTGCGCTGGTTCAGTTGACTGACTACCTGTCGTCATTTGGTAGATACAGTGAAGGGTTTAGGGCTCCGCCATTCGATGACGTTAATTTGGGCTTCACAAACTTCCTAGGGGGATACAAAACCATATCTGCCCCCGATTTAACCTCGGAAACTAGCGATAGTTTTGAGGTCGGTTTGCGATTCCTTTCAGAAAATGCGGAGATATCAGTTACAGCATTCTCTAGTGACTATGACGACTTTATCGCCTCGGCAGGAAGTGGACATTGCCCCACAGCTTATCGTCAATTCGGTTGTTTTGATCCAGTAGATGGGTTCCTGGTTTTCCAGTCGGAGAATATATCCAGAGTGTCGATAGATGGCGTAGAACTGAGATTTCTCCTAGACATGGGTTTGATGGGCTTTGACAACTTCGGTGTTCGGGGTGCTATTGCATATGCTGATGGTGAGGATGAAGATACGGGAGAACCTTTAGATACTGTGCAGCCGCTAACTGCAGTGTTAGGACTTTCCTACGATTCTGAGGATGGAAAATGGGGAGGGCAACTTATCTGGACTGGCGTCAGAGCGAAAGACGCGTCAGACATCTCAGTGGGAAGCGCTCTGAGAGAAACAAGCGGCTATGGATTGGTAGATCTTATTGCCCGCTATCGCGTGACGGAATCTTTAAGCGCAAACTTAGGCATTTACAACATAACAGACAAGACCTACATAAAGTGGGCTGATACCCCGGGTATAGGTCGTGATGCAGCCGACAGGTTCACGCAGCCTGGGACTAATTTCAGCGTTGGGTTGAAGCTCGAGTTATAACAATGCACAAGTTGATTTTGTTGGTTGTGTTTTTTGGGGCGGCAGAAATTGTCAATGCCACTGATGAGGAGACATGCTTGCCGGCGGGGGACTCATCTCGGATAGTGGCGGCCGGTGGCTCCATCGCGGAGATGCTTTACGCACTTGAGGCAGGAGGGCTAATTGTCGCGGTAGATTCCACCGCTGCCTACCTCCCCGAGACAAGCACGTTGCCATCGGTCGGGTATGTTCGCAATTTATCTGCTGAAGGGATACTTACTCTGAAGCCCTCTTTAATACTGGGTGAGCACGACATGGGGCCAGTGGAAGTGCTCAATCAAATATCCAGTGTCGAGGTTGAGGTTAAACGTATCGAAGAGCGGCACTCCACTCAGGGGATTATCGACAAGTTCTTATGCATAGCGAGAGTTGTAAGCAAAGAGGATACGGCGCGGGAAATCTTAAAAAAGCAATTTGCCCAGATAGTGGCTTCTTTGGAGAAGCCCGATGTAGGAAGTGCCAATTTGCCGCGAGCCGCGCTCGTGCTCAATTTCGTCGATAACCAACCAATAGTTGCTGGAGCCAACACCTCGGGCGACGGTTTGTTGCGTATGGCTGGGGCGCAAAATATTTTCTCTGATATTGAGGGCTGGAAGCCCCTATCGAGAGAGTTGCTGATTGCAGCTAACCCGCAACATCTTGTAGTCACGGAGAGGGCTTTAAGGTCGATCGGCGGCTTGGAGGGGATGTTTTCAGACCCGCTTCTGGCATCTACCGATGCGTTAGAAAACAATAGTGTTCACGCTTATGCTGGTATGAGTCTACTTGGTTTTGGGCTTCAAACTCTCGAGGTGGCGCTCAGCTTAAAAGACGCTATCAAGTAGGCATCTGAGTCCCACAAGAGAAGTCAGTGGACTAGTGAGTGAACCGCAAAAAAAAATTGGCAGCGGGTTGAAAATTGCAATCTTGCTTGCGTTCTCTTTTGCCTCCGTCGTAGTGGCTTTAGCAATCGGCGGAGTTCCTCTTTCACTATCCGAAATTGCACTGGGTGGGGCCACGAAACTTGAGGTTACCGTCTTAAGTGAAATTCGGGCACCTCGCGTAGTACTGGCTGCAACAGTGGGTGCGTCACTGGCCGTGGCCGGTGCTGTGCTTCAAGGCTTCTTCAGAAACCCGCTGGCTGATCCTGGGTTGATTGGGGTGTCAGGGGGTGCGGCATTGGGGGCAGTGGCCATGATAGTTCTTGGCTCTTCCTTAGCTTTGCCTGACACATTCGCACCATATACGATGCCAATGGCTGCGATAATCGGATCACTTTGCGTGACTGCGGCTCTCTACGCCTTCTCTGTTTATTACGGACAATTTCGGATTGTCACGGTCTTGTTGGTGGGGATCGCTATTAATGCGTTATCGAGCGTCGGCATAGGTATATTTCAATATATAAGCAACGACGCCCAATTGCGATCGCTAATATTCTGGATGATGGGGAGCTTTGGTAGGGCGCATTGGGTGACTACTGTTCCATGCGTTTTGGCAATGTTGTCAGCAGTCTTAGTGCTCATTACAAAATCCAATGCCTTGGATAAGTTGCAATTGGGCGAAAATGAAGCGTATCACTTGGGTGTAGACGTAAAGGCGACGAAGCGCGATTTAGTTTTATTATCTGCAATTTGTGTGGGTGCCGGCGTCGCGGTGTCCGGCATCATTGGCTTTGTAGGTTTGATCGTGCCACATATTGTGAGGTTCACCATCGCCGTCAGACACCGGCCACTTATGATTGGCTCAGCTCTCGTGGGAGGGTCTCTCATGGTCTTGGCAGATCTGCTAGCGAGAATGGTAGCCCTGCCAGCAGAAGTGCCCGTCGGCCTCGTGACGAGCGCTATCGGAGCGCCGTTTTTTTTATGGCTCATAACAAAGGTCAGACCTTAATGGCGCTCGAGGCGCAGAACGTAACTGTTAATGTTGGCGTAAAAACCATCGTCGATTGTGTGAGCTTGACCATAGAACCCGGTTCTACCACGGTTTTGGTTGGGCCAAATGGTGCCGGCAAATCGACACTTCTGGGCGCCTTGTCCGGCCACTCAGTCCTGTCTGGCGGTCGAGCATTAATTGCTGGTAAGGACTTGACTCAGCTCACACCCAGCCAGCTATCCAATCAGCGAGCGGTGATGCTGCAGTCTGACAATCTTGTTTTCGACTTCACTGTCGATGATGTAATTCGAATGGGCTTGGTTTGGGGGTTCGAAGCATCTGAGAACGAGGAAAGTGAGGTAATTAACGATTTGGCCCGCAAATGTGGGATAGATCATTTACTGAGTAGATCTATCTTGACGCTGTCGGGTGGGGAAAAGCAGCGGGTACATTTTTGTCGTTGTCTTGTTCAAATTTTGGGAAGGCGTGACAGCGAAACCGCAAAGTATCTCTTACTTGATGAACCGACATCTAGTCAGGATATCGCCAACGAGCTGCGCCTATTGGAACTACTCAAAGAAACAGCCGTACAGCGTGATATTGGCGTTTTCTTGATTGTGCATGATCTCAATTTAGCAGCTCACTTTGGCGATGTTTTTTACGTAATGAAAAATGGCAGGCTTGTTGCTAATGGAGAGAGGGATGCCGTCATGACAGAGGATGTTCTCTCTTCAGTTTATGATACGCCTGTTCAAACGGAGCTCACTTCGAGCAGACTAAGAATTTATACTTTTTAGGGGAAAAAATGTTCCTTGCTATGAATCGCTTTAAGATCAACCCCAGTTTTACCCAAGATTTTGAGAAGGTATGGCGTGAGCGGGATACCTTTTTATCAGAGGTTCCGGGTTTTAAAAATTTTTCCTTGCTGCGAGGTCCAGAGTGCGAGGACCACGTCCTGTATGTCTCTCATTCTGTGTGGGAGAGCGAGGATGCTTTCATTAAGTGGACTGAGTCCGACGCGTTCAGAAAGGCCCATCGTCAGTCAAGTGCTCCTAAAGGCACCTACCTCAGTCATCCTGCGCTCGAGACATTTACAGCCGTGTTAGAGGAGTGATGGCCGCGCGCTTGATGTAAGTGTGAAAAACTTTCATAGGCCAGATATACGCCCGGCGTCCTGCCCCACAATAAAGTCGGCTTAGGCTCCTCCTCTTCTTGTTGTTGAGCCACAGATGTAAAGTATCGCTCTACTGCTCTACGAAAGCCCTTTCAATGACGTAATGAGCACCCGTGCCATGCCGCGACTCTTTGAATCCTCTGTCGTCAAGAATCTTGCAGAGATCCTTGAGCATGCTGGGGCTTCCACACAGCATGAATCTCGCCTCATCAACCGATGGCTTAGGCAAGTCTGTATCGAGGAAAAGTTTTCCGGACGTCAGCAGCTCAGTGATTCTGCCCGTGTTACGGAAAGCCTCTCTCGTCACTGTGGGGTAGTAAATTAGCTTTTGACTCACTTCACCGCCGAAGAATTCATTTTTTGATAATTCAGTCTCAATGAACTCTGCGTAGGCGAGCTCGGACTGCCACCGTACTCCATGTACTAGCACTATTTTCTCGAATCGCTCATATACTTCAGGATCCTGAATTATGCTGATAAAAGGGGCAAGGCCAGTCCCCGTGGCTAACAGATAGAGGAATTTTCCAGGCAGTAAATGATCAAGCACTAAGGTGCCCGTCGGTTTCTTGCTGACTAATAACTCGTCACCCACCCGGATGCTCTGAAGTTTTGAGGTCAACGGTCCGTCGGGGACTTTAATGCTGAAGAACTCTAAATGGGACTCATAGTTCGGACTCACGATACTGTAAGCCCGCATGAGAGGCTTGTCGTCTACCATTAGGCCGATCATTACAAAATGGCCATTCTCAAACCGCAGCCCCTGCGATCTGGTCGTAGTGAAGCTGAATAAGCTGTCGTTCCAATGGTTTACGGCTAGTATTTTTTCAGTGGTCAGATTGCTCATTGGCTCCCTCAAGC
>MDTD01199386.1_pt1 | contig 29892 bp, 24 predicted proteins | sample 811221 | NCBI WGS metagenome assembly MDTD01 (sample SAMN05326646, study PRJNA326480) | marine metagenome | isolation source: seawater | place: Pacific Ocean: South West | collected 2011 | reverse complement strand
GTCGGAGATCGGCTCGGTCGACCGGATCCCGGAATACATCGCCCGCGCCAAGGACAAGAACGATCCGTTCCGCCTGATGGGCTTCGGTCACCGGGTCTACAAGAACTACGACCCGCGCGCCCGCATCATGCAGAAGACCACGCACGAGGTGCTGGCCGAGCTCGGCATCCGAGACGATCCGCTTCTGGACGTTGCCATGGAGCTGGAGAAGATCGCGCTCAGCGACGAGTACTTCGTGGAGAAGAAGCTCTACCCGAACATCGACTTCTACTCCGGTATCACGCTGCGTGCGCTCGGCTTCCCGACCACCATGTTCACGGTGCTGTTCGCCCTCGCGCGCACGGTCGGCTGGATCGCCCAGTGGAAGGAAATGGTCGAGGATCCGTCCCAGAAGATCGGCCGTCCGCGCCAGCTCTACACGGGCTCGGGACCGCGCGACTACACGCCGATCGCTCAGCGCCGCTGATCACGGGAGCAGCTCCCGACGAAAAGGCGAAAGGCCGCCCTTCGGGGCGGCCTTTTTTGTCGTTGCGCAAGGACGGGGCGGCGCTAATCTTCTTCGTCGCCCCGCTCTCCCGGATCCCGCAGATGGCTCGCCAGATCAACGTGTTCTCTCCGGCCGACGCCGGTGTCTATCCCTTGCGCATTGCCGAATACTTTCATGCCCCGGGCACCCGCGTGACACGCGGAACGGCCATCGTCCGCCTTGAAGGCGCGAAGGGAAACATCAGGCTTGCCGCACCCTTCGATGCGCTGATCGTGCGAAACGCAGCGCTCAGCGGAACGACGCTGAACGAGCGCACCGCGCTCGTGACCCTCGAAGTGGCGGACGCGGACCTGCCGCCGGCAAGGCCCGCCGCCCCGGACCCGGAGCGACCGCCCGAACCGGAGACAGGGAAAGCCGCCGCCGAACCACCCCATGCAGAAGCACGGCCACGCATGGAGATACAACCGCCGCGCACGAAACGCCGCTACGCGGTCGCCGCCGCGGCACTGGCCGCGGCCGCCTTCGTGTGGTGGGCCACCCCGACCACACGGGCAGCCTTCGTGCTGACCGGGGGAGACCTGTCCATCCTGACGCGCGCAATGCTGCGCGACGCCACCCGGATCCCCGCACGCCTGTTCGGAGAGCCGACCTCTCCGTCGGGTTCCACGACAGCGGGTTTCACACTCGAAAAGACCGGTAAGGCCTCCCTGCGCTGTACCGGCAAACACGTCTACTTCTTTGCCGGCTCGCTTTTTACCGGTGGCAAGGAGATCCGGAGCGAAACCGACAACGGCCTGGCCACCATCGACTTCGATTTTTCCAAGCGCCTGGCCTGCGTGCGGTTTGGCCGCATCCTGAAGTACGACGACGGATCGCTTAACGACGACCTCGGGGCCGCCGACTGCGTCGGGTATGAGCAACATCAGGGAAACGTGGAGCTGAACACCACGCTGAACTTCAGTGTCGATTATGCCGAGGCTGCCCGGCTCCGCCTTTCGGACATGGCGCTCGCCTATGAAGAGGGCAGCGTCGACAAGGACACCCGCTCCGAAATCGTCGAGTCGACCAGCTATGACCTGACCTGCAAACCCGTCAAAGGGTGACAGTCAGGCGGACGGCGCGTCGGAGCGCCCGGAGCCCTGGGCAACCTCGGCGACGATGCGCGCGGCGGCTCCGGCCTGGCTCTCGCCTCCATCGAGCCGCATGTGCTCGTCAAGGCGAGCGAAGGCGTCGAGCTGGCGGGCGCGCTGCGGCCCGTCCTCCAGCAACGGCGAGACGGCCTCTGCAAGCGCCTGCGGATTGGCACCGTCATCGAGATATTCCGGCACCACGTTTTCGCCCAGGATGATGTTGGGCAGCACCATCGACGTCACCGAGGCGATGGGAAGAAACCGGTTCAGGTCCTTGATACGGCGATAGAACCAGTCGAGCTTGTAGGCCACCGCCATGGGGACGCCGGCAATCGCCAGTTCGAGCGTCACCGTGCCGGACGCCGCAAGCGCCGCATGGGCCCTGCGGAAGGCCGACAGCTTGTCCTCCTCTCCGGAGACCACCGTCACCGGCACCTCCCAGGACGCGACCTCCGCCTCGATGCGCGCCTTGTGACGCGTCACGGCGGGAAGCACGATCTCGAGATCGGGATGCGCGCGGGCGATGATGGCCACCGCCGAGCCGAAGTCCTTCAGCAATCGCGACAGCTCGCTGCCCCGGCTCCCGGGCAGCACCAGAAGCACCGGCGCGCCACCGGAGGCAAGATCCGCGCGCTCTCCCTCGCGCGGGCGCATCCGCGCGGCGTTCTCGATGATGGAGTGCCCCACGTAGTCCGTCCGGGGTCCGCCAAGACGCTCATGCACCGCCGGCTCGAAAGGCAGGATCGCCAGAAGCCGGTCGACATAGACCGCCATCTTGCGCGCCCTGCCGGGCCGCCAGGCCCACACCGAAGGCGAGACATAGTCGACGATCCGGATGTGCGGCGCGCGCTTGCGGACCCTCTTGGCGACGTTGTGTGTGAAATCGGGACTGTCGATGATGACCAGTACGTCCGGGTCGGTCGCGATGACATCGTCTACGGTCTGGTAGACGCGCCGCACGATCGTCGGCAACCGGCCGAGAACCGCGCTCAGTCCCATGACGGCAATATCGTCGATGGGAAACAGCGTCTCCATGCCCTCGGCGATCATCCGGTCGCCGGCAACGCCGCGAAACACCACGTTGCCATCGAGACGGGCGCGCAGTGCGCGCATGAGCGGGGCGGCAAGCTGATCGCCCGATTCCTCGCCGACGACGAGATAGATCTTCAACGGGCGTACAACGGCCGTTTCACTCATCAGCCTGCCCCCCGGAGCGGTGCGCGAGCGGCGCGACACCATAGATGAACATGCCGTTCTCGCGCGCAGCTGCAAGCGTCGCCTCACGCTCCGCGACGAGAACGTGGCCGGCCTCGATGCCGATGCCCGAAAGCCCTGCCTCGCGCGCGAGGCGGACCGTATCGGGCCCGATGGCCGGCAGATCGACCCGGAGATCCTGTTGCGGCTTGGCGCATTTCACCAGCACGCCTCCCTTGCGGCGCACACGCCCCGCCGCGCGTACCTCGGCGCAGCGTCGCAGCATGGCATCCGTGCCTTCTGCCGCTTCCACCGCGATCACACGGCTGCCGACAACCACCGCCGCCTGGCCGATGTCGAGACGACCCAGGTCAACGACCGCGCGCACGGCCAAGGCCAGTTCCGCCGCGATCTCGGCCGCGGGCTCCGGGCCGGCAAGCGGCCCTGCCCCCGCCAGAAGGTCGGGTGCGATTTCATGGGCGCCGATAACGCGGAACCCCTCCTCCTCGAACAGGCGGATGACCTTCTTCAGCAGGCTGTCGTCACCGCCGACAAGCGTCGCGACGATCCTGGGGAGACGGCGCATGGTGCCGAAGTCACCAATGATCTTGCGCATGTCCGGACGTTTCGCGATGCCGCCGATCATCACCAGATCGCGGCAGCCCTCGCGGGTCAGAAGATCGGCGAGCTTGCCGATCTGGCCGAACCCGAGCCACGTGGGCGACAGGGCATCGATCGCGGGATCCGCCTCGCCTTCGATGGCGACGGGCACCACCTTTCGTCCGCGCGCGCGCGCCGCGGCAACGACCTCGAGTGGAAGGCGTCCGCTGCCGCAGATGACCCCGACGGGCGCGAGCGACGCCGCACCGTCATCGGTGCCCCTGGCGAAGGCGCCCGGCGCGGTCACGGTTCAGGCGTCCGGATCGGGAGTGCAGAAACGACGGTCGGAGTCCGCCAGGATAAAGTCGGTCACCCGACGCACGAGCGTGCCCGCCTCATGGGCGCCGGACAGGGCCTCGGCGCGCTGGCGCAGCGTTCCCTCACCGCTTTCGAAAAGCTCACGGTAGGCGGCCCGCAGCGCATGGATTTCCTCGCGCGGATAGCCATGCCGTTTCAGGCCCACCAGGTTGAGGCCGTTCAGCTTGGCCCGGTTGCCCATGACCATGCCAAAGGGAATAAGGTCGTTCTCAAGCCCGGCAAGACCGCCCACGAAGGCGTTGTCCCCGACGCGCGTGAACTGGATCACGGCCGCGCCACCGCCCATGATCACGTGATTGCCAACACTCACATGGCCGGCGATCATCACGTTGTTGGACAGGACCACCCCGTCGCCAAGGCGCGAATCGTGGCCGACATGGGAATTCGCCAGGAAGGCGCAGCGATTGCCGACAATTGTTTCGCCGCCGCCGCCCTCGGTGCCGGCGTTCATGGTGACGCCCTCGCGGATCATGCAGTCGCTGCCGATCGTGAGGCTCGCCTCCTCGCCCCTGTACTTGAGATCCTGGGCCTGATGGCCAAGCGAGGCGAAGGGAAACACGGTCGTGCGCGTACCGATGCTGGTGCGCCCGGCCACGACCACATGCGACTTGAGCTCGACGCCGTCGCCAAGCTCCACATCCGCCCCGACGTGGCAGAAGGGGCCGATGCGCACACCTTCTCCCAGACGCGCGCCGTCCTCGACGACTGCCGTCGGATGCAACCCTTCACCCATCACTCTTGCCTCATCCGTCCACCAGCATGGCGCTGATCTCGGCTTCCGCGACCTTCACGCCGTCCACCAGGGCGACGCCGTCGAACTTCCAGATGTTCGTCCGGTTGCGGATCTTCTTCATGTGGTACTCGAGCCTGTCGCCCGGAAGCACCGGCTTGCGGAACTTGGCCTTGTCGATGGTCATGAAATAAACCAGCGTCGGCTTGCCGCCCTGCCCGCGCGAGTTGACACAGAGCGCGCCCGCCGTCTGGGCCATGCCCTCGATGATGAGCACGCCCGGCATCACCGGCTGCCCGGGGAAATGCCCCTGGAAGTGCGGCTCGTTGGCGGTCACGTTCTTGATACCGACAGCCGCCTCGTCGCCCTTCATATCGACGATACGGTCAACCATCAGGAACGGATACCTGTGCGGCAGCAGTTCCAGGATGCGCATGATGTCGGCGCTGTCCAGCACCGTCGCCCCGCCCTCGCTCATCTCGACGTCCTCAACTCTTCTCGTCCTTGTTCTTGCGCGCGGGACGGTCACCCAGCCCCCGCTCCGCCAGCTTACTCAAGGTCATGACCTCACGGAACCAGACCTTTACCGGCTTTGCCGGCACACCGCCATAGCGCGCGCCGGCGGGAACGTCTCCCTCGACAACGCTGACGGCGGCAATCTGCGCGCCCATGCCGATCGTGACATGGCCTCGCACGCCCGACTGGCCGCCGATGGCGACATAGTCCTGCAGGGTGGCGCTGCCGGAAATCCCGACCTGGGAAACGATCACGCAGTGCCGACCGATCACGACGTTGTGGCCAATCTGCACCTGATTGTCGATCTTGGTGCCTTCACCCACGATCGTGTCGCGGTTCGCGCCGCGGTCCACGGTCGTGTTGGCACCGATCTCGACGTCGTTCTGGATAATCACCCGGCCGATCTGCGGCACCTTGAGATGGCCCGCCGCGCCCATGGCGAAACCGAACCCGTCCTGACCGACGCATACGCCGGGATGCAGGACCACGCGGTCACCGAGCAGCGCGTACTGAAGAACCGCATTGGCGCCGATGGAGCAGTCACGTCCGATGCGCACGCCCGGACCGATCACCGCATTGGCCTGAATGCGCGTGCCCGCGCCGATTTCCGCGCCGGCACCAATGACGACACCGGCCTCGACCACGACACCGGCCTCGAGGATGGCACTGTCCGACACACGCGCGAACTCGGACACGCCCTCGCTCGCATCGATCACCGGCGGGCGCATGGACGCGGGATAAAGCCGCCCCAGGATCATGCCCCAGGCACGATACGGCTCGCCGACCACGATCGGCACGACACCGTCCGGCACCTTGTCCGCGAACCGCCTGGCAACGAGGCAGGCCGCCGCCCGCGTTTCGGCGAGCATCGGCAGATACTTCACATTGTCGAAGAAAACGAGCTGGCCGGGAGCGGAATCCTCGAGCGGTCCGACCGCCGCGATCTCGACCTCGCCGCCGTCACGCGGAAGCTCGCCACCCACCCATTCGGCCAGCGTGGCCACCGGAACGGGATCGAATGGCGGAAGGAAAACCGGATCGCTCATGGCACTGCCCATAACAAATCCGGCCGCCGGGGTGCGGCGGCCGGGGTTCATGTCGCGGCGGCGACCTCGTCAGAAGCGCGTGCCGCCACCGATGCGGAAGACCTGCGTGCGATCGCCGGTCTGCTTGATGATCGGCCAGGCGAAGTCGGCACGCAGCGGACCGAACGGGGAGGCCCACTTGACGCCGAAACCAGCCGACAGGCGGGGATCGAAGCCATCGGACAGGACCTGGCCGGCCGGCTGGGAGCCACCGCAACCGTTCGCGACAACCACGCAGTTGGCGATCGCCGGATCCGTGTTCCACACGGAACCGAAGTCGGTGAAGACGGCGCCGCTCAGGCCAAGCTCCTTGGGCAGACCGAAGATCGGGAACTCGGCCTCGAGATTGGCATGCATGTACCAGCGGCCACCGAGCGCATCGCCCGTGGTCGAATCACGCGGGCCGATACCCTGGGGCTCGAAGCCGCGCAGCCACACATCGTTGTGCTGGAACTGCTCCGAGGCGCGCAGCGACTTGCCGCCAATGCCCGTGATGTAGCCACCGCCCAGGCGAGCGATACCGATGACGCCCCACTCCGGCAGGAGCTCCTTGTAGGCCCGCGCATCGACAGTGGTCGAGATGTAGCGCGAGTCGCCACCAAGCCCGGCGAACTCCTGGCCGAAGCTGGCGTAGAAGCCGTCGCGCGGATTCGTGCGGCTGTCGCGGGTGTCATAGACCAGCGAGTAGCCGATCGCCGAGGTCAGGTTGTGTCCGAGCGAGGACATGAGACCGTTGGAGAGCGACGTGTTCTTCTGCTGCAGATCCTGGTCGAACACACGGTAGACCAGGTTCAGGCGCAGTTCGTCATCGCGAAGCGGAAGACCGAAACCGATGGATCCGCCCGTCGTGGTGAGATCGTAGTTGCGGTAGTCGTTCTTCTCGTAGGCGCGACGGTAGGCGTCGAGCGAGAGCGAGATGCGGCGACCGAGGAAATACGGCTCGGTGAACGCGAACTCGTAGGACTGGGTCGAGGTGCCGCCGGCGATGCGGGCGCGCACGAACTGACCACGGCCGAGGAAGTTCTTCTCCTGGATGGTCACGTCGCCGATGACGCCGTCCGACGTGGAGTAACCCACACCGAAGCCGACCTCACCCGTGGGCTGCTCGACCACGTCGACATTGACGATGATCTTGTCCGGCGAGCTGCCACGCTCGGTGGTGATGCGCACGTCCTTGAAGAACTGCAGGTCCTTCAGCCGGCGCTCGGCCTTGTCGATGAGAACGCGGTTGAACGCGTCGCCCTCGGCCAGATCGAACTCGCGACGAATGACATACTCGCGGGTACGGTCATTGCCGCGCACGTTGATGCGCTCGACATACACGCGAGGACCTTCCTCGATGTAGTAGGTCAGCGAGATCGTGCGGTTCTCGTAGTCGCGCTCGGCGCGGGGACGGATCTGCGCGAAGGCATAACCCTGACGCGAGACGTCGAGAGTCAGGTCCTCGAGCGACTTCTCGACCTCGAGCGAGGAATAGGTGTCGCCCGGATCGGTGCGCAGCTTGCGGCGCAGCTCCTCGGGATCCACATCCTGCAGCGTCGTCTGGAGATCGATATCGCCATAGGTGTACTGCTCGCCCTCTTCCACGGTGAACGTCACGTAGAAGACGTTCTCCTCGCGATCGAGGTCGGCCACCGCCGACACGATGCGGAAATCCGCATAGCCGTGACGGTAGTAGAACTGGCGCAGAAGCTCCTGGTCGGCATCGAGCCGGTCGGGATCGAAATTGTCGGTGGTGCGCAGGAAGCTCAGCAGGCCGCTCTGGCGCGTGCGAACGACATCGCGAAGACGCCCGTCGCTGAACTTGGTGTTACCGATGAACGTGATGCGCTCGATGCCGGTGCGATCACCCTCGTTGATCTCGAACACGAGATCGACACGATTGTTCGAGCGGGAGATGATCTTCGGCTCGACGGTCGCACGATAGCGACCGGAGCGACGATAGGCCTCCAGCACGTTCTGGACGTCCGACTGAACCTTGGCACGGGTCAGCATCGAGCGTTCCTGGGTGCGCACCACACCCTCGAGCGTCTTGTCGGACAGGCGTTTGTTGCCCTCGAAGGAGATCCGGTTGACCATCGGATTCTCGACCACGGTGACAACAAGGGTTCCGCCCTGCTGCGAAATCTTGACGTCCTCGAAAAGACCCGTTGCGAAGAGGGTCTTGAGGGACTCGTCGACATCCGCCGGGCCGTAGCGGCGCCCTCGCGAAATGGTCAGGTAGCTCTCGACCGTCGACGCCTCGATGCGGGTATTGCCCCGGACCTCGATCCGGCTCGCAACCGCGGCCTCGGCCTGGGAAACGCCGATGACCGGCAGCGACGCCGGAATCACGGGCATCACGCCGCCCATCAGGGCCGACACCAGGAGCGTTTTGGTCAGTTTGTGCCTACGCTGCATAAAAACGCTTCGCTTTCGTTTTTTCCGCGAGGACCGGAACACGCCGGAAACGCGTCAGTTTCGGTCCAGATTCTTTATATCCGTCAGTCGTTTTACAGGCTTTTCCCGCAGACGCAACCGCCGAGACCAGCCCCGTCGTCTTTCCGCCCCGATCGTTGCACCCGGGACACGCTTGGCCTCAAAGAGACGTCAGCCGCACCATGTCGTTCCAGGTCGCGAAGACCATGAGAAACAGCACGATGGCGATTCCCACCCGGAAGCCGTACTCCTGCACGCGCTCGCTCAGCGGTTTGCCGCGCAGGGCCTCGGCGGCATAGAACAACAGGTGCCCGCCATCAAGCATGGGGATCGGCAGAAGGTTCAGCAGACCGATACTGATCGACAGAACCGCCGTCAGGTTGATGAGCGCCGCGATTCCCAGCGTCGCCACCTGGCCCGAGATCTGCGCCACGCGGATCGGACCGCCGAGCTGGTCGGCGGATTCGCGCCCCGTCACCACGCGCGACAGATAGCCGGCGGTGCGGGTGACGACGAACCAGGTTTCCTTCACGCCCTCACCCACGGCTTCCACCGGACCGAAGTGACGGGTGATGACGTCATCGGCACTCTCGGAGCGCCTCACGCCAAGAAGGCCCACGCTCTGCACGTTGCCGAAACGGTCGGTGATCTCCTCGCGGCGCGGCGTGACGTCCAGCGTCACGCGCTCGCCTCCCCGGTCGACCTCCATGGAGAGCGTCTGGCCGGCATGGAAGCTGATGATCCGCCGCAGGTCCGTGAAGGTCTGGATCGGCTCCCCGTCGATGCCCACGATAAGGTCTCCCGGCGCCAGGCCGGCCTCGGCCGCCGCACTGTCGGGCTTCACCGCGTCCACGCGGGCACTGATGTCGGACCGCCCCAGCGTGCCGAAGAGCACCGAGAAGATGACGATGGCGAGAATGAAGTTGGCAATGGGGCCGGCCGCGACGATGGCCGCGCGACGGGCGACCGACTTGGCCTGGAAGGCCCCTGCCCGCTCTTCCTCGGACATGGCCGCCAGCGCCTCGTTGTCCGGCACGCTCGCCTCGTTCTCGTCACCGGCGAACTTCACGTAGCCGCCGAGCGGAATGGCGGAAAGCTTCCAGCGGGTGCCATGGCGGTCGTTGCGACCGAAGAGTTCGGGACCGAAACCGACCGAAAACGCCGTGACGCGCACGCCGCACCAGCGCGCAACGAGGAAGTGCCCGAGCTCGTGGAAGAACACCACGATCGTCAGGACAAAGAGAAACGGCAGGAGATACCCCGCAGCCGATCCGAAGAGCGATCCGATCAGTTCCATTTCCACTCCCAAGTCGCCCGACAGTGTCGTGCGGGTACGTTAACAAGCGGTTCGCGGCCGTTTCACGACATCACCCGGCGTTTACCGCCTCCGCCAGAGAGCGGGCGACCTCGCGCGCGCGCCGATCCGTCTCCAGCACATCCGCGACATCCCCGGGCGCGGCGAGCGCCCCGGCGGCATCGAGCCGCTCGAGCGTCTGCTCCGCACGCGCGGCAATGTCGAGAAACCCGATCCGCCCTGCCAGGAACGCGGCGACGAGCACCTCGTCGGCCGCATTCAGGGCCGCGGTCGCGGCCGTCCCGAGCTCCAGCGCCTCACGCGCGAGCCGGAGGGCGGGAAAGCGTACGGGATCCGGCGCCTCGAAGGTGAGCGTTGCCAATGCGGCGAGATCAAGGCGTTCGCACGGGGTCTCCATGCGGCGGGGCCAGGCAAGGCAGTGCGCGATAGGCGCGCGCATGTCCGGCGGACCGAGTTGGGCCAGAACCGAACCGTCCCGGTAGTGCACCATGCCATGCACGATGGACTGCGGGTGAACCAGAACGTCGATGCGATCCAGCGGCAGGGCAAAGAGATGGCGGGCCTCGATGATCTCGAATCCCTTGTTCATCATCGTGGCGCTGTCGATGGAAATGCGGGCGCCCATGCTCCAGTTGGGATGGCGCAGCGCGCGCTCCGGCGTCACGTCGCGCATCTCGTCCAGCGAAAGGGTGCGGAACGGACCACCGGAGGCGGTGAGCGTCAGCGTCTCTATCTGGTCGAAGTTCTGCCGCTCGAAGACCTGGAAGATCGCGCTGTGTTCCGAATCGACCGGAAGAATGCGGGCACCTCCCCGCCGCGCGGCGTCGAGGAAAAGCTCGCCCGCGCACACGAGGCATTCCTTGTTGGCAAGCGCGATGGTGGTGCCGTGCCGCGCCGCCTCGAGCGTCGGGCGCAGACCGGCCGCACCGACGATGGCGGCGACCATCATGTCCGCCGGGCGCGCCGCCGCCTCGACGACGGCTTCCTCGCCGGCGGCGACGGTCACCGATGTTCCGGCAAGAGCCTCGCGCAAGGCTGCCAGCCCGCCCGGATCAGCGATCACGGCATGGCGGGCGCCGACGCGCAGCGCGGCCCGCGCCAGCGCCTCGGCATTGCTGCCGCCGGCAACCACGTCGACCTCAAAGGCCTCCGGCGCACGGGCGACGAGATCGAGCGTGCTCGCGCCGATCGACCCGGTGGCGCCGAAAACCGAAAGGCGCAGCGGGCGGTCGCGGGCAGGCGCAGGTTCGCCGGCCGCGCCGACAGCCGGCGCGCCCGTCATGTCCGGTTCGCGGGTCACGGTCTAGAGTCCTTTCATCTGCACCAGAACGGCGGCCGGATCGAGCATCGGCGCGCCGAGCGCAAGCGCCAGCGCGTAGCCCAGGATCGCGGCGCCGACAAGTCCGTCGATGCGGTCCATGACACCGCCGTGACCGGGAATGATGCGGCCCGAATCCTTGACGCCGAAGCGCCGCTTGAGCGCGGATTCAAACAGGTCCCCCATCTGGGAGAAGATCGACAGCAGGCCGGACGCGACAACCCAGGCAAGCGGCGAGGAAACACCGCCGGCAAGCGCCACGCCATACCCCGCGACAAGAGCGGCCAGAAAACCGCCGACGGCCCCACTCCAGGTCTTCCCCGGCGACACGCGGCGCCAGAGCTTCGGACCGCCGAGACGTCGCCCGACGAAATAGGCCGCGATATCGGTCACCCAGACGACGAGGAACAGGAACAGAATCAGCAACGCCCCGAAATGCCCCTCACGCACGAGGACGAGCACGATACCCGTCAGGCCGGAATACAGGATGCCGAGCGACACCCAGCGTTCGGGCGCCCGCCCGAACGCAAGCCCCGCCAGGAACACGACCGCCGCCAGGGCAAACAGCAGCGCCAATGCCCAGGGCACCAGGGACATCATGGCAAGGACAAGGGTGGCCAGAACGCCGGCATGTGAGAAGGCCGCGAGCATATACGCGTTGCCGGCGCCAACGATTACGGACCACTCGCGCAGAAGAAGCATGGCGCACAGGGCCGCCAGGGCCGCGAAGGGCCAGCCGCCCAGCCAGATCACGGCCAGCGCAAGGGGAACCAGAAGGGCCGCGGACGCGACCCGAAGCACCAGTTCGCTGGGCCCCTGTCCGCCTTCGCGTCCGGCGGGCGGGGTCATCTCGCCACTTTCGCGGACAGTGCGCCAAAGCGGCGGTCACGCGCGGCAAAGGATGCGAACGCAGCATCCAGCGCTGCCTCGTCGAAATCGGGCCAGTGCAGTTCGGAGAAATAGAATTCGGCGTAGGCCACCTGCCACAACAGGAAGTTGGACAGGCGCTGTTCCCCGCTGGTCCGGATCACCAGATCGGGATCGGGCAGCGCGGCGGTGTCCAGACGCGCACCCAGGCTCGCCTCGTTCACGTCGTCCGGCGCCAGCGCACCGGAAGCGACCTCCTCCGCCAGCTTGCGCGCCGCGCGCGCGATCTCGTTGCGCGCGCCGTAGTTGAACGCGACGACGAGGGTCATGCCGGTGTTGTCGCGGGTAAGAGCCTCGCCCTCCTCGATGAGGCCGAGAATGCGCGGCTCAAGGCCCTCGCGCTCGCCGATCATGGTCACCCGCACGTTCTGGCGGTGGATCTCGGCAAGGTCACGCCGCACGAACCGCTCGAGAAGGGTCATGAGAAACCCCACCTCGGCGGCCGGGCGGTTCCAGTTTTCGGAGGAGAAGCTGAAAATGGTGAGGCATTCCACGCCACGCTTCGCGCTGTGGCTGACGATGCGCCGCAGCGCCGCCACCCCGGCGCGGTGCCCTTCGGTGCGCGGCAGGCCGCGGGAGAGAGCCCACCGGCCGTTGCCATCCATGATCACGGCGACATGACGCGGCACGCCGTGCCGCGCGTCCGCTTCCGCCGCCGCGGAGGCGTCCATATCTGCCGTCACCGTCATAGATCGCTCCTTCCCCGGGCCCCCACCCTCCATCAAGGCCTCAGACCTGGGAGATTTCCTGTTCCTTCCTTGCGAGGATCTGGTCGATCTCGGCGATCATCTCGTCGGTCATCTTCTGGACGCGATCGGACGCGACGCGGCTGTCGTCCTCGCTCATGTCGCCATCCTTCTCGAGCTTCTTCAGCTTGTCCATGCCGTCGCGGCGAACATGGCGCACGGCCACCTTGGACTGCTCCGCATACTTGTGCGCGATCTTGATGAGATCCTTGCGGCGCTCCTCGTTCAGCTCGGGGATCGGAAGACGCAGGTTGGTGCCGTCGACGACCGGGTTGAGGCCCAGATTCGAATCGCGGATGGCGCGCTCGACCTTGCCGACCATCGTCTTGTCCCAGACCGCCACGGAGATCATGCGCGGCTCGGGAACGCTCACGGTAGCAACCTGGTTGAGCGGCATCTGCGAGCCGTAGGCCTCGACCGTGACCGGATCCAGCATGTTGGCCGAGGCACGGCCGGTGCGCAGGCCCGCCAGATCGGTCTTCAGCGACGTGAGAGCACCCGTCATGCGGCGCTCGAGATCCGCGTAGTCCAGCTCCTGGTCGGCCATTGTCCTGTCTCCGATTGTCTTTGGTTCGCGACGCCCCGCCCCGGGGACGTGGTCTCGTTGCGTCTTATTTCCATGACGGACGGGGGAAACGCAAGCGGTTCCCGACCTCAAGAGGCCTCAGGCGCAGGTTGCCCCCAAACGGAACCCCACAAAGTCTGACCGTCCTCGCGCAAGGGCAAGGCCAGCGCCGCCGCTTGCTCCTAGTCGGAGATGACCGTGTAACGGCCGACCCCGTTCATCACGTCGACAAGCGCGCCGGGCGTGCGGATCGAGAAGACGATCACCGGAATGGCATTGTCGCGGGCGAGCGCGATCGCCGTCGCGTCCATGACCTTGAGATCGCGGCCAAGCACCTCGCCCGGCGTTAGCGTCTCGTAGCGCTCGGCGTCCGGCACCTTCTTGGGATCGTCGGAATAGACGCCATCGACGCTCGTGCCCTTCAGGAAGGCATCGCAGCGCATTTCGGCCGCGCGAAGGGCCGCGCCGCTGTCGGTGGTGAAGAAGGGATTGCCCGTGCCGCCGGCAAAGACGATCACGTCGCCATCCTCCATGTAGCGCTCGGCGCTGCGCTGGGTGAAGGTCTCGCAGATGGAGGGCACCGGCACGGCGGACAGAACGCGGGCCGGAACCCCGAGCCGGCGCAGGGCGTCGGCGAGCGTCAGCGAGTTCATGACGGTGGCCAGCATGCCCATATGGTCACCGGTCACGCGATTGCCGCCCTTGGCGGCCACGGCCACGCCGCGGAAGATGTTGCCGCCGCCAACCACGACGCCGACCTGGGCTCCGAGGCTGACCGCCTCGGCAATTTCCTTGGCCACCCGGCCCACCGTCTCGGGATCGATCCCGAAGTCCTGGGAACCCATGAGCGCCTCACCCGAAAGTTTCACGAGCACGCGCCGCCAGCGAAGTTTTCTCGACATTGTTTTCTCGCCGTTATGGTTGTCTTGCGGGGCCGCCGGGCACCCGGCATGGCAAAACGGCCGCGGATGCCCCCAGCCGTCTCCACACAGAAAAAAGGCGCCGGTTTGACCGGCGCCCGATTTTTGCTGATTGGGCTTAGTTGCCCACCGCCGCCGCGACTTCCGCGGCGAAATCCGTCTCTTCCTTCTCGATGCCCTCGCCGAGAGCAAAGCGGACGAAGCCGACGAGCTTCACCGGGCTGCCCAGATCCTTGGCGAAAGCCTCGACGGCCTGCTCGACGGTCTTGTCCGGATCCATGACGAAAGCCTGCTTGGTCAGCGTGACTTCCTCATAGAACTTGCGGATGCGGCCCTCGACCATCTTCTCGATGATGTTGTCCGGCTTGCCCGACTCGCGCGCCTGCTCGGAGAAGATCTGGCGCTCGCGGTCCACGACCTCCGGATCGAGATCCTCGACACCCAGCGACAGCGGGTTGGTGGCCGCGACATGCATCGCGATCTTGCGGCCGAACGCGTTGACCGCCTCGGCATCGCCCTCGGATTCCATGGCGACCAGCACGCCGATCTTGCCCAGGCCCTCGGCGATCGAGCCGTGGACGTAGGACGCGACAGCGCCCTTGGAAACAGCCAGCGTCGCGGCGCGGCGCAGAGACATGTTCTCGCCGATGGTCGCGATCGCTTCCTTGATCTCGCCCTCGACGGTCTTGTCGCTGCCCGGGAACGAAGCGGCGGCAAGCGCCTCGACGTCGCCGTCCACGGAGAGAGCCGCCTTGGACGTGCCGGCCACGAGGGCCTGGAAGGCCTCGTTGCGGGCCACGAAGTCGGTCTCGGAGTTCAGCTCGACGACGGCAGCCTTGGTGCCCTCGGAGGCCACACCGACCAGACCCTCGGCCGCGACGCGACCGGCCTTCTTGGCCGCCTTGGCAAGACCCTTGGTCCGCAGCCAGTCGATGGCCGCTTCCATGTCGCCGTTGTTCTCGGTCAGGGCTGCCTTGCAGTCCATCATGCCCGCGCCGGTCTTCTCGCGGAGCTCCTTCACCATTGCAGCGGTAATGCTCATAAGTCGCCTCGTTGACGGGTGTTCACCCCGGCAGGCTTAGCCGAGGCCTCACGTAAGGTTTATGACAGGACGTCCGAGGGACGGCAGCCGGCGGAAATTTCCGCCGGCGCCAACCGTCATCACTGAGCCTGTGCAGGCGCCTCTTCGGCAGCCGCGGCAGGCGCTTCCTCGGCGGGCGTCTCGGCCTCGAGAGCCGGCTCCAGCGGAGCCTCCTCGGCGGCACCGACGTCGAGGCCCATGCCACCCTGGGCACGCGAGATGCCGTCGATGGCGGCGCGCGCGATCAGGTCGCAGTACAGCGCGATGGCGCGGCCGGCGTCGTCATTGCCCGGGACCGGGTAGTCGATGCCGTCCGGATCGCAGTTCGAATCGACGATCGCGGCGACCGGAATGCCGAGACGGCGCGCTTCCTGGATCGCGATGGCCTCGCGATTCGTGTCGATCACGAAGATCAGGTCCGGCAGGCCGCCCATGTCCTTGATGCCGCCGAGGTTGCGCTCGAGCTTCTCGCGCTCACGATCGAGGAACAGGCGCTCCTTCTTCGTCAGACCGGCCGGGTTGCTCAGGGTCTCCTCGACCTTGCGCAGGCGCTGGATCGACTGGGAGATGGTCTTCCAGTTGGTCAGCATGCCGCCAAGCCAGCGGGCGTTGACGTGGTACTGGGCCGAACGGCGGGCCGACTCGGCAACCGCTTCCTGCGCCTGGCGCTTGGTACCGACGATCAGCACGCGGCCACCGGCCGCGACCTTGTCCGACACCGCCTTCAGAGCCTGGTGCATCAGCGGCACGGTCTGGGCGAGGTCGAGAATGTGGATGTTGTTGCGGACGCCGAAGATATAGGGACCCATCTTCGGGTTCCAGCGGTGCTTCTGGTGGCCGAAGTGGACGCCGGCTTCCAGCAGCTGGCGCATCGTGAACTCGGGCAGGGCCATGGCCTTGCTTCTCCTGGTTTTTCCGGTTGTACCTCCGCAGGGAGTGCCCTCGCTCGCGCGCCGACACCGGATGGACCCCGTCCGTGACGAAAACCGAACCCTGCGTGTGGAATGCGCGCGTTATAGTCGCCGCCGCGCCACAAGACAAGCCCGCAAACCGCCCGAATTCACGCCTTTTCGAAACAAGATGCCGCTACGTCAGGCAAGTTCGACGTTCACCACGCCCGGAATCGTCTTCATCGCGCCGGCGAGTTGCGGCGTCAGGCGGAAGCCGCCGGGGAGCTTCACCTCCACCTCGCGCCGCCCGTCCTCGAGCAGCACGACCACGCTCACCTCGCCCTCCCCGCGCTCGCCCAGGTGACGCGGAAGGCGGCGGGCCGCGTCCATGCCCTGCAGGAACACCGTGAGGCTCTGCTGGACGCGGGAGGCCTCCTCCTCCAGCGGTCGCACCGACTGGATCCTCAGGCTCGGCTCGTCGTCGCGCATGTCGGCGCCGACCAGCAGCACCACCGAGCGCCCCGGCTCGACGGCGTCGCGGAACTGCGCCAGCGCCTCGGAGAACAGCAGCGCCTCATACTGGCCCGTCGGGTCCGACAGGCGCACGATGCCCATGCGGTTGCCGGACCGGGTCTTGCGCTCCTGGCGCGACAGAACGGTGCCGGCCAGCCGGCCCGCGCTCGCCCCCTGCTTCACGGCCTGCGCGAACTCGTTCCACATCTGCACGCGCATCCGCTGCAGGAGCGGCATGTAGGCGTCGAGCGGATGGGCGGAGAGATAGAAGCCGATCGCCCCCTGTTCACGCTGGAGCTGCTCCTCGGCAAGCCAGGCGTCCGTCTCCGGCAGATGCACGTGCTCGCCCGCCGGCCCGCCGCCGAACATGTCGTTCTGGCCGCTGATCGCCTGTTCCTCGGTGCGCTGCGCAACGCCGATGATGCGGTCGATGCCGGCGACCACCCGGGCGCGGTTCTTCTCCAGCGCGTCGAAGGCGCCCGCATTGATGAGGCTTTCGAGGATGCGCTTGTTGAGCTGTTTGGCGCTGACCCGGCTGGCGAAGTCCCCGAGGCTTGCAAAGGGCTTGTCGCCGCGCATCTCGATGATGTGCTCGACGGCGCCCTCGCCGACGCCCTTGATCGCGCCCATCGCGTAGCGCACCGCGCCTTCCTCCACCGTGAAGTGCACGCCGGAGCGGTTGACGCAGGGCGGCAGCACCTCGATCCCCATGCGCTTCGCCTCGACGCAGAAATCGGAGAGCTTGTCGGTGTTGCCGAGATCGAGGGTCATGGACGCGGCCATGAACTCGACCGGGTGGTTCGCCTTCAGCCAGGCCGTGTGATACGAGACGAGCGCATAGGCGGCGGCGTGCGACTTGTTGAAGCCGTAGTTGGCGAACTTGGCCACCAGGTCGAAGATCGTGCCCGCCTGCCCCTTGTCGACACCGCGCTCGACGGCACCGTCGACGAAGCGGGCGCGCTGCACCTCCATCTCCGCGGCGATCTTCTTGCCCATGGCGCGGCGCAGCAGGTCGGCTTCGCCGAGCGAGTAGCCCGACAGCACCTGGGCGATCTGCATCACCTGCTCCTGGTAGACGATGATGCCGTTCGTCTCCTTCAGGATCGGCTCCAGGAGCGGATGGAGATAATCCGCCTCCTGCTCGCCATGCTTGACCGCGTTGTAGACCGGGATGTTGTCCATCGGGCCCGGCCGGTACAGCGCCACCAGCGCGATGATGTCCTCGAAACGGTCGGGCTTCATGCCGGCGATGGCACGCCGCATGCCCTGACTTTCAAGCTGGAACACACCGACCGTCTCGCCGGCGGCGAGCAGGCGGTACGTTGCCGGGTCGTCCATGGGCAGGCCGGCCATATCGACCGTGATCCCCTTGTCGGCGATGAGCTTGACCGCCGTGTCGATCACCGTCAGCGTCTTCAGGCCGAGAAAGTCGAACTTCACCAGCCCGGCCTGTTCGACCCACTTCATGTTGAACTGGGCGACGGGCATGTCGGAGCGCGGATCGCGATAGAGCGGCACGAGCTGCTCCAGCGGCCGGTCGCCGATCACCACGCCGGCGGCATGGGTCGAGGCGTGGCGGTAGAGCCCCTCGAGCTTCTGCGCCATCCTCAAAAGGCGAGCGACCGTCTCGTCGTCGTCGCGCGCCTCCTGGAGACGCGGCTCGTCCCGGATCGCCTGCTCGAGCGTCACCTGCTGCCCCGGCGCCGCCGGCACCATCTTCGACAGGCGGTCGACCTGGCCATAGGGCATCTGCAGGACGCGGCCGACGTCGCGCAGAACGGCCCGCGCCTGGAGCGTTCCGAAAGTGATGATCTGTGCCACCTGCGCGCGGCCGTACTTCTCCTGGACGTAGCGGATGACCTCTTCGCGACGGTTCTGGCAGAAATCGATGTCGAAATCCGGCATCGAGACACGCTCGGGATTAAGAAATCGCTCGAACAGAAGCGCATAACGCATTGGGTCAAGGTCGGTAATGGTCAGCGACCATGCGACGAGCGAGCCCGCACCGGAGCCACGGCCCGGCCCGACGGGAATGTCATGCGCCTTTGCCCACTTGATGAAGTCGGCAACGATGAGGAAGTAGCCGGGAAAGCGCATCCGCTCGATGATGCCGAGCTCGTAGTCGAGACGCTTCCAGTAGTCCTCCTCGGGCGTGTCCGGCGAGGTGCCGTGCTGGTCGAGACGGTTCTTCAGGCCCTCGCGCGCCTGATGCTGAAGTTCGGCGACCTCGGCGGCAAACACGGCCTCGGGATCCTCCGAGGCGCCGGCGAACTGCGGCAGGATCGGCTTGCGCTTGAGCGGACGGGTGGTGCAACGGCGCGCGATCTCGACGCTCGAGGCGAGCGCCTCCGGCACGTCGGAAAACAGCTCCATCATCTCCGCGCGGGTCTTGAAGCGGTGTTCCGCCGTCAGCCGGCGCCGGTCGTCCTCGGCGATCACCCGGCTTTCGGAAATGCAGATCAGCGCGTCATGCGCCTCATAGTCGTCGGCGGCGGCGAAGAAAGGCTCGTTGGTCGCCACCAGAGGAACGCCGAGATCATAGGCGGCGGCCACCATTCCGGCCTCGCTTGCCGCCTCCTCCGGCGTGCCGTGGCGCTGGATCTCCAGATAGAGCCTGTCGCCAAAGCCCTCCCGCAGGCGGTTCAACCGCGCGTGCGCCTTGTCGGTATCGCCCGCGATCACGGCCTGGCCGATCGGCCCGAGCGCCCCGCCGGTCAGCAGGATCACGCCGGCGGCGTGATCGCACAGCCGGTCAATCGTGACATGGGCCCGCACGGCCGGATCGGTATCGAGATAGGCCCGGCTGACGATGTCCATGAGATTGGCGTAACCGTCATCATCGGCCGCCAGCAGCACCACCTCGCCGAGATGCACCGTTTCGCGCCCGCGCTTCACGCCGCCGTCGAGAAAGTCGACCGGGATCTGCACGCCCACGATGGGCTGGATGCCGGCGCCCCAGGCCTTCTCGGAGAATTCGAGGGCGCCGAAAAGATTGGCCGTGTCCGTGACCGCGATGGCCGGTTGCCGGTCTCCCTTGGCAAGGTCGATCAGCTTGCCGAGCGGCAGCGCGCCCTCAAGCAGGGAATAGGCCGAGTGGGTTCTGAGATGGACGAAGCCGACGTCTTCCATGGGCTGCACCGGAACGGGAGAGGACAGGGGCCGGGCGCGATTGACCGCGCCACGACCGACAGCCTGCCAGTCTTGTCCCTCAGGGCCCGCGAGTCGACATCAACCCGCCCTTGGTCCCCCGCAAATCGCGCCCGGCCCCTCCTCCTGTGGAAGAAGAAGCATCCGCTGGCCCATGCAGACCCCGACGCGCGCCCGCTAGCCCGACACGCCTCAGGCGGTTGCCAGCTCCACGATGACATTGCCCCAGACAAGCACCGTCACGGTGAAGACGGACAGGGCGCCAAAGGCAACAACATCCTGAATATTCTCGATGATTTCGTCGAACATGGCAGGTCTCCCCTTGCTCCGGCCTTCCGATGAAATTCATCATGTTCATGTTTTGTTCTTTTTGCAAGCCCCTTCACAAAAGGCGGATAGAGAGCGTCGCCTCATGGTGAACGGAACGTAAATGCCTGAGGGTCGCCGATTGGCCGCGTGAAACCGGCTTGAACTCTTCGCGGCCCCGCCCCACCTTGGCGCGCATCAGAGGACGACCTCCCCGCAATGGGCAAATTCGCCGGGACGACCCGGCAGAGGGGATGGTCATGTCCTGGATCTTTCTTGTCGCCGCCGGTCTGCTGGAAGTCGTCTGGGCCTTCGCGATGAAACAGTCCGAAGGATTCACCCGCCTGCCCGCAACGCTGGTCATGCTTGTCGCCATGGCCGGGTCCTTCGGCCTGCTGACGCTTGCCATGCGCAACCTCCCCCTCGGCACCGCCTACATGATCTGGACCGGCATCGGTGCGGTGGGCGCCTTTGCCGCCGGCGTCTGGCTTCTGGGGGAAGACCTTTCTCTCCAGCGACTGATCGCTGCCGGGCTGATCGTCGCCGGCATGGTGACGATGAAGCTTTCCTGAAGCTCGTCCCGGAATGTGAGAAAGTGAGTCCGTCTTTCCGGGCAAGGCGCTGAACGGGAATCGTTTTCAGCGTTTAAGGGCTCCCGTCAGGCGGGGCGTGTCTTCACAAACGGATTCAACACGGGAGCACCGCGCGCAGGGAGTCGCGACAAGTGCTTGAGCGCGACCATTCGGAAAGTGATTCCGCCAGCGCTCGCAAGGCTTTGAAAAAGAGTCGCTTTCGCCGTGTCGGCGATCCCGGGCAAGGCCAAACGCCAGCGTTGCCAGCCTTTTTGAAGACCGGCGTCGCCTCGTTTATGGGGCCACACCCTATATCTCGACGACCTGCTGGTCGCGAAGGGTGATCCGGCGATCCATGCGCGCGGCGAGTTCCATGTTGTGGGTCGCGATCAGCGCCGCGAGGCCCGACGCGCGCACGAGCGCCACCAGCGCCTCGAACACATAGGACGACGTCGTCGGATCAAGGTTTCCGGTCGGCTCGTCCGCCAGGAGGATGCTGGGCGCATTGGCAACCGCGCGCGCGATGGCCACGCGCTGCTGCTCGCCGCCCGAAAGCTCCGAGGGGCGATGCTCGGCACGCGCGCCGAGGCGCATGTAGTCGAGAAGCTGGCTCGCGCGGGTGCGGGCCTCGCTCTTCTCCAGCCCGCGAATGAGCTGCGGCATCATCAGGTTCTCCAGCGCGGTGAACTCCGGCAGGAGGTGATGAAACTGATAGACGAAGCCGATCTTGGTGCGACGGATCCGGGTCCGCTCGGCGTCCGGCAGCGCGCCGCACTCGACGCCATCGATATAGATCTCGCCGCTGTCGGGCCGCTCGAGCAGGCCGGCGATGTGCAGCAGCGTCGACTTGCCCGCGCCCGACGGCGCGACAAGGGCCACGACCTCACCGGGATGCAGGGCCAGATTGGCGTTGGAGAGGATGTCCAGACGCCCCTCTCCCTCGCGAAAGCCGCGGGAGATGCCGGCAAGCACCAGCGGCAGGCCGCCGGGGGCGGAATCGGTCGGATGAGTGCTGGAAGCGGACATGGTCGTCATTCGTAGCGCAGCGCCTCGACCGGATCGAGCCGGGCGGCGCGCCAGGCCGGATAGAGGGTCGCAAGCAGCGACAGCACCATGGCCATCACCACGACGGACATCGTCTCGCCCGTGTCCATGTCGGCGGGCAGACGGCTGAGGAAATAGAGCTCCGGCGAAAAGAGCTCGGTGCGCGTCATCCAGGAAATCGCCTGGCGAATGCTCTCGATGTTGAGACAGACGACGAGGCCGAGCACGAAGCCGGCCAGCGTGCCGACGATGCCGATGCTGGCGCCGGTGATGACGAAGACGCGCATGATCGCCCCGCGCGTCGCGCCCATGGTGCGCAGGATGGCGATGTCGCGCCCCTTGTCCTTCACCAGCATCGTCATGCCGGAAATGATGTTGAGCGCCGCCACGAGCACGATCAGCGTCAGGATGATGAACATCACGTTCCGCTCCACCTCGAGCGCGGAGAAGAAGGTGACGTTGCGCTGCCGCCAGTCGGTGACGAAGGTCGGCCGACCGGCGCCCTCCTCCACCTTCGGCCGAAGCGTGCCGACGGAATCGGGATCGTCGGTGAACACCTCTATGCCGGTGACGATCCCTTCCTGGTTGAAATAGAGCTGCGCCTCGTTGAGCGGCATGAAGGCCATCGTGCCGTCATACTCGGACATGCCGATCTCGAAGACCGCCGTCACGGGATAGGCCTTCACGCGCGGCGTGACGCCGAGCGCGGTCACATTGCCGTTCGGAGAGATCACGCGAACGAGATCGCCCACCGAGACGCCGAGCTGGCGGGCGAGCCGCGTTCCGATGGCAATGCCGTTGGAGGAATCGAAATTGTCGAAGGTACCGGTGCGCACGTTGCCGGAGACCAGCGGCAGCTTGCGGAGGTCCGTCTCGCGCACACCGCGCACCAGCGCGCCGAGCGAGCCGGCCGGGCCGCTGACCAACACCTGCCCCTCGATGAAGGGCATGGCGAATTTCACGCCGTCCAGATTCTCAAGACGTGCCGCCACCGCGTCATAGTCGTCGAGCTCGCTGCCGATCGGCTGCACGAGCAGGTGACCGTTGATGCCGAGGATCTTGGTCAGGAGCTCGGCGCGAAAGCCGTTCATCACCGCCATGACGATGATGAGCGTGGCAACGCCCAGCATGATGCCGAGGAAGGAGAAGCCCGCGATGACCGAAATGAACGTCTCGCGCCGGCGGGAGCGCAGATAGCGCCCGGCAAGCATCCATTCGAAGCCGGCAAAGGGGCGCGTGTCGCCCTTTCGCTGCGTGGCTTTGGCGCCTGCGCTCATTCCCGCTCCTTCACCCGGACAGCTCCCTCATTCAGGCGCGCCCGCCCGCCGCATGACGACGACGCGGGCGAATCCCCAGCCCATCAGCCCGCGAGGTCGGACACCAGCCGATTGACCGCTTCTTGCGGCGAAAGCGTGACGCGTTCGCTGCTCGCACGGTTCTTCAGCTCCACGACTCCGTCCTTCAGGCCGCGCGGACCGACGATAAGCTGCCACGGCAGGCCGATGAGGTCCATGCTCGCGAACTTGGCGCCCGCGCGCGTGTCGACATCATCCACAAGCACATCGAGACCGGCGGCACCGAGCTGGCTTTCCAGGTCGTCGCAGGCCGTGTCCGTCGCCTCGTCGCCGGGCTTCAGATTGACGATGCCGACGTGGAACGGCGCGACCGAGGCCGGCCAGATAATGCCCGCCTCGTCGTGATGGGCCTCGATGATCGCGCCCAGAAGACGGGACACGCCGACACCATAGGAGCCCATGTGCACGGGAACCTCGACACCGTCCGGCCCCGTGACCTTCGCGCCCATGGGCTCGGAGTACTTGGTGCCGAAATAGAAGATGTGCCCCACCTCGATGCCACGCGCCGACATGCGCGCCTCCTCGGCGACCTCGCCGTAGGCCGTCTCGTCGTGCATCTCGTCGGTCGCCGCATACGGCGTGGTCCAGGCCTCGATGACCGGGCTGAGATCGGCGGAAAAATCCGTGTCCTCGCCGGGAATCGGCAGGTCCAGGATGGCCTTGTCGCAGAAGACCTCGCTCTCGCCGGTGGCGGCCAGGATGATGAACTCGTGGCTCATGTCGCCGCCGATGGGGCCGGTATCGGCCCGCATGGGAATGGCCTTCAGCCCCATCCGGGCAAAGGTGCGCAGATAGGCGACGAACATGCGGTTGTAGGCATGACGCGCGCCCTCCTTGTCCAGATCGAAGGAATAGGCATCCTTCATCAGGAACTCGCGGCCGCGCATCACGCCGAAGCGGGGACGCACCTCGTCCCGGAACTTCCACTGGATGTGATAGAGGTTGAGCGGCAGGTCGCGGTAGCTCTTCACCGACGCGCGGAAGATGTCGGTGACCATTTCCTCGTTGGTCGGACCAAAGAGCATGTCGCGCTCATGTCGGTCGGTGATGCGCAGCATCTCCTTGCCGTAGGCATCATACCGCCCGCTTTCGCGCCACAGGTCCGCCGGCTGAACGGTCGGCATGAGCAGCTCGAGCGCACCGGCGCGATTCTGCTCCTGACGCACGATCTCCTCGATCTTCTTCAGCACGCGCAGCCCCATGGGCAGCCACGCATAGATGCCCGCCGTCTCCTGGCGGATCATGCCGGCGCGCAACATGAGCCGGTGCGACACGATCTCGGCCTCTTTCGGCGTCTCCTTGAGAATGGGCAGGAAATATCGGGACAGTCGCATGAAGAAACACTCGATGATTGGGCGGCACGCGGCAGGTTGCCGCTCCGGCATGGCACGGCGCGCAGGGCGTCCGCAATGTTCCGGCAGTCAAAGCGCAAGCCGGGGCAAAACACAAGACCTGCCGTGCGCCGGGGCACGCTCAATCCAGCCAAACCCGCACCACATCGGGATGCCACGCACCCGCTGCAAGTGGGCGAACGCAAAAAAAATGGGCTCGCCTTGCACAAAATGGTGACAAGCCCAAGACATTGGGGTAATGTCCAGCCTCATAAGAAGACAAGTCGTCGCAAGACAAGAGCTTGTCGAACAACGGACTTCGCGGTCTGAGTCTTGGGAGGAAGCACCTTCTGGCGCACCTTAGGGTCGCAGCCCGTCAAACAGATCTAAAAGTCATTTGACGAATGAAGGTATGATACGCGAAACCTGAAAAGGCAGGGTCTAGTACCCTGCCTTTTTTCTTTTCCCGGTCTCAAACATATCGTTCTTCATCGCATCCGATTACTTGCCCTTGCGTAATTTTCAAGTATGTCACACTTCCCTCTGCCCACCGGCAAGGCAGCGGCATCGACTTTCACTTTCCGCAAAACGAACGCAGGACAGCCACTCGCACCGCCCCCGGCGCGGGCATTCAACCGCTCGAAACGGACCGCCCGCCTTGCCTAGGGTGTGCCCCCTAGCTGCGTGAGGCGAACCAGGCATCGAGCGGCTGCACGAGCGGCGGCTTGCCGTTGGCCTCGGGCCAGGAATCGATGGCCCAGGCCTTGCCGGACGCGGTCTCCCGCAGAACCGCCGTGGCATGGGGATAGCGACCATCGAGGAAGAAGCCGCGCGCCACCGGGCTGGTGACCTTGTGATGCTTCAAAAAACCCTGCCGCGCCGCGACGAGCAGAACGCTGGTCGTGTTGGTTGCCTCGTCTATGCAATCCATCTGCCCGGGCACGCCCGCGTTGTGCAGGTCGTATCCGCCGATGTCGCCGCTGGAGCCCGCGACCGGGCCGATCTCCTTTTCCGACCACGAGATGAGACGGGCGACCGCCTTGCGCTCATCCTCCGGCGAAGCCGCGCCCGCCGCGAGAATCCGCTTCATGGTCGCCAGGCGCCGGGGCGTGAAGTCGAAGGCCGTTTTCCGGGCACAGCCGAAGGCATGACAGACGTAGATCCGCTCGCCCGCCGGCGCGACGCCGCCATGCGCCCCGTACCAGCCGACGGCCGGTCCGCTCGCCTGGCCGGCACATCCGCCGAGCAGGAGGCCCGCAACGACCAGAACCGCCGGCGCGTGGGCAAAACGGCGCCGGACGGCGCAGCGAACCGGTCTCGAGGGGCGAATCGTCATCATGGATCTCCAGCGTGACGTTCTTTATGACCCGGCCGTTTGCCACACGGAAGAGGACGCGCTAAGTGACCGGCTCGAAACTCACCGGGGCGCGACAGGCGCTCCTTGCAGGGGATGACCAGACATGCAGCCCGTACACGTCGTCGGCGGCGGACTCGCCGGATCCGAGGCCGCGTGGCAGATCGCCCGGCGCGGCATTCCCGTCATTCTTCACGAGATGCGGCCGGTGCGCGGAACCGATGCCCACAAGACGGACGGCCTTGCCGAACTCGTCTGTTCCAACTCCTTCCGCTCGGACGACGCGGAACAGAATGCCGTCGGCCTGCTCCACGCGGAGCTGCGCGACGCCGGCTCGCTCATCATGCGCTCGGCCGACGCTCACCAGGTGCCGGCGGGCGGCGCGCTCGCCGTGGACCGGGACGGGTTTTCCGACGCGGTGACGGCGGCCCTCGAGGCACACCCGCTCATCACCATCGAGCGCGGAGAGATCGCCGGACTGCCGCCCCACGACTGGGACAGCGTCATCGTCGCGACGGGCCCCCTCACCTCGCCGGCACTCTCGGAAGCGATCCTTGCCGAAACGGGCGAGGACGCGCTCGCCTTCTTCGACGCCATCGCACCGATCCTCCATTTCGATTCGGTCGACTTCGACACCTGCTGGTTCCAGTCGCGCTACGACAAGGTGGGGCCCGGCGGCTCGGGCAAGGACTACATCAACTGCCCGATGGACAAGGACCAGTACAACGCCTTCATCGACGCGCTGATCGCCGCGCCCAAGACCGAGTTCAAGGAGTGGGAGGAGAACACTCCCTACTTCGACGGCTGCCTGCCGATCGAGGTGATGGCGGAGCGTGGGCGCGAAACCCTGCGACACGGTCCGATGAAGCCGATGGGCCTGACGAACGCCCACAAGCCGGACCAGAAGCCCTATGCGGTCGTGCAGCTTCGCCAGGACAACGCGCTCGGCACGCTCTACAACATGGTCGGCTTCCAGACGAAGCTGCGTCACGGCGCCCAGCTCGAGGTGTTCAGGCAGATCCCGGGTCTGGAGGATGCCGTCTTCGCGCGCCTCGGCGGGCTGCACCGCAACACCTTCCTGAACTCCCCGAAGCTTCTGGATGCGACGCTGCGCCTCAAGGCCCGGCCCGCGCTGCGTTTCGCCGGGCAGATCACGGGCTGCGAGGGCTACGTGGAATCGGCGAGCGTCGGCTGCATGGCGGGACTGTTCGCCGCCGCCGAACGGCTGGGCACCGAGATTGCGCCCCCGCCTGCGACGACCGCCATGGGCGCCCTGCTCGGCCACATCACCGGTGGTCACATCCTGCGTGACGAACCCGGTCCGAGGTCGTTCCAGCCGATGAACGTGAACTTCGGCCTGTTTCCGCCGGTCGAAGCGCCGAAGGTCGACGCGGAAGGCAAGCGCATTCGCGGCAAGGACAAGTCCCGCGCCAAGAAGCGCGCCATGACCGATCGCGCGCGCGCGGACTTCGGCGCATGGATGCAGACACTCGCCCTGCCCGAGAAAGCAGCCTGACATCACCTTCCCGCGGTTTCTCCCTTGCGACCCGGCGGCCTCAGGCGGCCGGCGCGTCCCGCGTGTCCGCCTGCTCATCGGGCCTGGAGCGGTCATCCGGATCGGGCAGCCCGCCATCACGGCCGAGATAGGTGACATTGGCGGGAACCGCGAAGGCGGACCCGTTGGCACGCACGATGTCGCCAATCCCGATCAGGAGCTCCTCCTGAAGGGACATGAACTCGGTCAGATCCGCGCTCATGACATAGGTGAACACGTCCAGGTCGAGGGAATAGGTGCCGTATCCCGCGAAGGAGACACGCAGGGCCATCTGGTCGAGCACCCTCTCGTGACCGATCAGATATGCGCGCACCTGCTCGACAATGCGCAGCACCGCCGCCGGATCGGTCTCGTATCGCACGCCAAGGCGATGCCTGAACAAGAAGCGGTCGCGCCGGCTGAAGTTGACGATCTTGCGCTTGGCAAGATCCGAGTTCGACACGGTGATCAGCGTCCGGTCGAGCGCGCGGATGCGGGTTGATCGAATACCGATGGACTCGACCGTGCCAGCAAGCCCCTCGAACTCGCAGTACTCACCCACACGCACCATTCGGTCGGCGTAGAGAATCACGCCGCCGATGAGGTTCTCGAGTGTCGGCTGGGCAGCAAGGGCAACCGCCAGACCACCGACGCCGAGACCGGCGACGACGCCATAAACGGGAATGCCGATCTGTGTGGCACCGTAGCCGAGCAAAAAGACCGCAAGGCAGAGACCGGCAAGGCGGAACGCGGACAACAACAGGCTGGAGTCGAGGCTCGTCGTGGGAACCGCCGGGTTCTTCATCACCCAGCTCGCAAGGAAGTCGACGGCCTGATACGCCAACCAGGCAATCGCGGTCCACATGATCGCCTCGGACGCCGTGCCCACGACAATCATCGGCGCACCGGTGATGTTGACCTGCTGCTCCACGAGATAGCGGAAGATCAGCACGGTCACGAAGAGAGCGACCGGCTGCTGCATCCGGCGAAGACGCCGACGAACGTCAGACAGCGGCACGGCCCGCCAGCGGTTCCAGCGCTGCAGAAGGATTGGCAGGGACACGCCGAGTACCACCAGAACGCCAAGCGCGAACCATTGCCAGACCGCCTGATTGTAAAACTCGTACCGAAGCCACGCCGGTCCGGCACGGATCAGGTCGAACCAGCGCGGGGCAACGAGATTGCCGGGCGTGTAGATGTAGTAGGAATAGAGGTCCTCGCCATTGTCCGAGCGTGAGGGAAAGAGCTTCACCGCGTCGTAGTCGGCGGGAATACGGGCCACGGTCTCCTTGGAGATCAGATAGCGCACTTCTCCCTTTTCCTTGCCCACCTGGGCGATGACGAGGTCGGTTCCCGGCAGGGTCCAGCGCTGGGGAAGATCGGCGGCTTCGCTTGCGTCCATGAAGGTGCCGGCCGCTTCGCCCGGAATGGACGAAAGCTCGGGCATGTAGATCCGGTCGAGGATCTCGCGAAACTGCAGCACGATCTCCGTGCCGACGTTCCTGCGGGCGGTCTGGGGAATTTCCGAAAGGTCGAAGACATCACGCGCCTTCTGGATCAGAAGCCTGACGATCTGCAACCGACGTTCCTGCTCGTCATCGAGAAAGAACGTGCCGGCGGCATTGTACCGGTCGCGAACGTCGCGCCAGATCCGCTCCGCCTCGAACATGATGACGAGATAGCTTTCGAGCGTCGCGCGCGGGCTGGAGGTGTCCGGCGGTGCGATGGGATAGTCACGAAACAGCCGCTGCAGATCCGGAATGCGGCTCCTGATCTCCGATTCCACCGCTTTCGACGAATCGACCCCGCCTCCCATGAGGACACTTCGGTGCACAAGCCCTTCGCCACGAAGGGTCTGGGCGTTCGCACCACCCTGAAAAGACAGGGACAAAACGCAGGCGGTCACGATCATGGCACAGCTTACGCAGCGGTTCGCGCGTGTTGCACCATTCGCCAGAACCTGGCGAGCGATGCGGATAAAAGCTGACATGTCCCTGCCCCTCTGGATTGTCCCCGAAAATCAGGGCCAACCCTAGGAGGGAAACTTGAAACGCACGTTAAGGGACAGAAGATCGTCGCATTGCGGCAGGCGGATCGTCAGGCGCCAGGAGCCTTTCGCGATGCCTGGCGCGCGGTGCGCCAGTAGATCCACAGACGCTTCAGTCGCGACAATTGTGCCGGCCTGACAAAAGGCTGGTAGCCTGGCGCCTCGATCCGGTCGAGCAGCGGTTCGACGAGACATACGGGAAGAAAAGCCGGCGCGACAGGGCGCGAGACACAGCCGATTCTCGCGCGCGTCTCGGACAGATGCGCTCGGGCCCGTGCCGCGAGCTCTCCGATCGCCGCCTTGAGCGCAGGCGTCTCCTCACCCGCGAATACGCTCTCGGCCTCGACACCGTAGCGGTCCAGGATATCGGCCGGAAGGTACATCTGGCG
>MDTD01148709.1_pt1 | contig 29910 bp, 21 predicted proteins | sample 811221 | NCBI WGS metagenome assembly MDTD01 (sample SAMN05326646, study PRJNA326480) | marine metagenome | isolation source: seawater | place: Pacific Ocean: South West | collected 2011 | reverse complement strand
TGAAGTGCCCCGCCGAGCGGTTGCGGAAATCCTGTGAGAGATACGCGACGCGGAGCGGGCGCTCGCCCCGCAGCGCGTCGTCGAGATGCGCGGGCGCGGGCGACGGCGGCGCCGCACGCGCCATCAGCGCGCCGTACCGAGCGTGCGCCCCGAAGATCTCCTCGCGCGAAAACTGCGGGCAGTACAGCATCAGCAGCAGCGGATCGCGCTGTAGATCGGGGTCCTCGGCGCGTTCGGATGCCGTGGCGCGCAGGATCGCCGACGCTCCCGCGTGATCGCCCGCGAAGATGCGGGCCGCGGCCGCGTACCCCGCGGTGCGCGCATCCGTGGGCGCCTGCCCGTGGGCCCAGTCGCCCAGTTCCAGCGCGCACGCGTGGCGCGCGTGGGTGAGCATCGCGGAGCTGACCTTGCCCGCGTGGGTCGCGGCGCCGGGGCCGAGCGTGGGCAACACGCGCGCGACGCGCTCCGCGTCGTCGCAGCGTCCGAGCCTCAGGAGCGAATCCGCGAGGCTCGCGCGCACGACCGGGTCCGAGGGGGCGATCCCCGCGAGCCGCTCGAGCAGCACCACCGCGCGCTGGTGGTCGCCCGACAGCGCGTACACCATCGCGCCCATGCCCAGCGTCTCGCGGTCGCGGGGCGAGCGCTTGAGCGCGCGCTCGAGGATCGCCCGCGCCTCCGCGGCACGGCCCTGCGCGAGCAGCGCCCGCGCCCGGGCGCCCGCGGACGGGCGGCGCTCGTCCCGCGCGGGGCGGTTCGGCCTGGGCTGGTTTCCGGGGGAACGCGCCATGCGCCCGGAGGATAGCGGGCGCGCACGAAAAAGGGGCGGCCCGCGCGGGCCGCCCCTTGGGCTGAATCAGGATGGGATCACGCGATCACTCGTTGTCCTGCGCGGGCTGACCGAACAGGAAGCTGGGGATCGACAGGCCCGAGAGGTCGGGCTGGTTGGCGATGTACTGCGCGTCGAGCGCCTGCCCGATGCGGGTGGAGACATCCTGCAGGTGGGCGAGGCTGTAGGGATCGACGCGCTTGCCGCTCTCGATCAGGGAGTCCGCCTTGCCCTTGAGCTCGCGGAGATGCATCGCCGCGAGGGTGGCGATGGGCTTGCTCGCCGCGTCGTAGGTCTCGCTGGTGAGCGCGAGATCGATGAGGCGCTCGAGGTGCTCGCGCTGCAGGTTGCGGCGCATCGAGCTGATCATGGGCTTGCGGGCGGTGTAGCGGCCCGTCGCGCCCTCGTCGAGCTCACCCCACGCGGACTCGGTGACCTGGCCCATCAGCTCGGCGAGCGTCAGCGCGTCCTGGTCCTCGGGGACGATGAACTCGTTGTCGTAGACCCGGCGCAGGGTCTGCGGGTTCATGATCATCGTCATCGCGGACGACTGGATGCCCAGCACGCGGTCGTGGACATTGAAGGTCGGGTCGTCGTAGAGGTTCCCGCTGTCCCACCACTTGTCCACGGTCATGTACTCGAGCAGCTCGGGCGAGAGCCCGAACGCCTCGTCGTAGAAGGTGTTGTCGATGACGAAGTCGAGCGCCTCGCGCTGCTTGGCGGCATCGACCACCTCGATCGGGGCGCGCCCGTGCGGGTCGCCCTTCTTCTCGCGGTAGACATGCGCGCCGCCGACCCAGTTCGCCATCATCGACACCGCCTTGACATGCTCGGAGAGCGCGATGCCGTAGCCCTGGCGGACCCGGCTCCACGACTCGCCGTCCTCGACGAACCCGTCGAGGAGGCGGCCCCGGATCTGCCCGACGAGCTCCATCTGGTTGCGGGCGTAGTCGATGGGGTACTTCGACAGGTCGTAGCGCCGCGCCAGCGGGTCGGGGCCCCAGGTGTCCTCGTCGGTCGCGTAGTCGAGGCCGGGCTCGCCCGCGCGCTCGAGGACCTTTTTGGGATCACCCGTGGTGTACCCGTACTCGATGACCCAGTAGTCGTAGGGCCCGATGTGGATCGAGGAGAAATCGCCCTGCGTGCTGCCGGTCGAGCCGTCCTCGGTGGGCATGAAGATGTTGATGCCGTTGTAGTCCATCACCGAGGCGCTCCAGGGGGTCTCGCCCTTGAACTCTTCGGTGTTGATCTCCGCGAGCTCGTAGGCGCTCGAGCCCTTGAAGTTGTGGCGCAGGCCCAGGGTGTGCCCGACCTCGTGCGCGACGAGCTCCGCGAGCATCGGGCCCACGAATTCCGCGGGGACCCCGTCGATCAGATCGCCGGGCTCGACCTGGGGCTTGTCGCCCTCGTCCTCGGCGCCCTCGTCCCCGTCGGTGTCCTCGGGCTCGTCGCCCGCCTCGGCGGTCGTCTCCGCCTCCGCGAGCACGCCCTTGAACTGATCGGGGACCATCGCCATCAGCTCGGGGTTCTTCTCGAGCTCGGCCTTGATCTTCTCGAGCATGTCCTCCGGGATCTCGGGCGACTGCCCGTCGGTGTCCGCGAAGACGAGCGGCGCCACGGCGCCGAGCAGCTCGAGATGGGCACGCGCCGTCGCGAGCTGCGCCGCCTTGCCCCGCGCCGCATCGCAGCGGCCGTTGACCTGGCTGATGCGCCCCGCGAGACCGTCGTACTCGTCGTCGCCCATCATCTGGGGGTCGACCGCGGCCGCCGCGTGCCCGCCGAAGCGGGTGACGCCCCGGCGCTGGATCCTCGCGATCACCTCGGGGCGCTCGCTCGCGTCCGCGAGGCGGACCCGCGGGTCCCACTTGGGGTTCTTGGCGAGCCACGCCATGGTCTCGGGCCCGAAGCCCTCCATCGCCTGCTCGCCCAGGATGTCGTTCCACCGGTAGGTGAACACGCGGATCCAGCCGTCGGTGAGGACGACATCCGCGTCGAGGATCTCGCCGGTCATCGGGTTGACCCGGCTGGGCCCGATCGCGGTGGAGATGTTGTTGTTCAGCCAGCGGATGAAGTTGTAGCGGACATCCTCGGGGTCCTTGTCCATGTGGGCCCCGGTGGTCTTGTCCTGATAGCGGACCTCGATCGCGCCGTCGATGCCGATCTTGCGGAACGCCTCGTTCCAGTACTCGACGCCGTCGCGCACATAGCGGCGGTACCGGACCGGCACGGTGTGCTCGACATAGTAAACGATGGGTTCCTTGGGGGGGCTCATCTTCAGGCTCGGGTCCGCCTTCTCGATGTGCCAGCGGTTGATGTAGCGGGTGTTGACCTCGTTGCGGTCATACTTGCCCAGGTCCTCGAACGCGGTCACGAAGTAGCCCAGGCGCTCGTCCGCCTCGCGGGGGCGGAAGCCCGGCGTGCCCTTGATGTTGCTGATCGAGTAGTGGAAGGTCTTCATCTTGCCCGACGCGTCGGGGACGGTGTAGGCGAGCTCGACATTCTCCGGGAAGCTCTTCGCCTTCGCGATCTCCTTGAGGTTGGCGCGCAGGCCGCGGGCCGAACCGCCGAAGAAGCGGGTCGCGTTGTTGACCAGCAGGTTGTCCATGTCGATGACGGGCTGCCCGTTGGGGCCCTTGCCCAGGATCGGGACATCGAGGATCACGCGGTCGGTGAAGATGCGCTCGACGGAGTCCTTGCTGGACTGCTCGCCGTTCGAGCGGACGCCCATCTCGGGCATGACCAGCGCGAGGCGGTCGTCGCCGTACTGCTTCCAGTAGACATACATGTCGCCCGCCTGGAGGCCCGCGAAGATCTCGCCGCCCGAGACGGTCATCGCGAAGAAGTGCTTCTGTCGCGCGAACCCGCGGGGGAGCTCCGCGAGCATCTGGTTGGTCTCCTTGTTGACCCAGATGTCGTAGAAGCCCTGCCCGTTGGTGGTGCTGACGACGCGCTCGAAGCCCTTGCTGATCTTGTCCCAGTCGCTGCCGTTGGCGCGGTCGTTGCCGCCCCCGCCCCCGCCCGCCATCGCGCGCTGGATGGCGCCGAAGTCGATGTTCTCGCTGCCCGAGGGGCCCTCGTGGATCGGGTCCGCCGGGGTGTGGCTCGACCCCTCCGTGAGACGCGCCTGGGGCGCCGCGGCGCCCGCGAGCGCGACCGTCGTGCCGGCGATCGCGACCAGCGCCGCACGCGCCCAGGGCATTCGCTTCGAATCTGTCATGGTGAAGACTCCCTTATTGAAAGAACCGTTCTGTGCGTGTGCCCCGCGCCACGGCGCGACGCCCGCGTGTCTGCGTCACGACGGCGGCGAACCGCCGACGCGAATACCGAATGCGGGCCCGGGCCACACGCCCTCCCCGCCGCCTGTGCCGTCCATCCCCTGTGCGGCTGGCGCCCCGAGCGGCGCGCCGACGCACACAGACGGCGTTGTGGCGACCACCTGTCGCCTTTTCGGACGAACCGCCGCATTCGGATGCGGCGAATCCCCCGAGCACCCCGCGGCTCCGACGCCGAACCCGCGCGGCCGCAACCGCCCCGCCCCCTCCCGAGGGCCTTTCCGGGCTGCCGAGCCGCGACGCGTGCGTTCTTCGTGCGGTGCACGGGTGCCCACGGACCGAGAACCCCCCGTCCGTGTGCTCCACTACTACACCGACTTCCGTCGCAGGATGCAACCCACAAAACGCCGTTGGGCCCGAGAATGTTCCCTCGCGCTCGTGCGCATCATCCCGCCCTCCGGGGGGTTATCGGTCACCAACCACGCAGACGCGAGATCGCGACCCGGTCCGGCGGGCCCCGATCAGCCCGCCCGGACCATCCACCAGAGCACGATCATCATGAGCCCGAAGACGAGGGCGGCGGCCTTGAAGGGCCGATCCGCGACCGCGAGCTCCGTCGGGTCGTCGTAGCGCCCCGCCTCGAGAAGCAGCATCGCGCGGAGCAGGGCGTAGACCGCGGGGATGAGGGTGAGCCAGAGCAGGTTGAAGCCGTGCGCCGCGCCCGCGGGCCAGGCGAAGTCCGCCTCCCGGGTGGTGACATAGCCCGCGTAGGTCAGGAGCGTCCCGACGCCCGTGACGACGACCGCCATCCGAAGCAGCTCATCGGAGTACTGGCTCTGCACCCCCCGGATGGAGGCGACATCGCCCGTCACGGTGCGCCGCTCGCCCAGGCGTTTCCCGAACGCGAGGGTCATGCTCAGGAAGAGCACGACATTGAGCAGCCAGGTCGAGGGGGCGATCGAGATCGCGGCGCAGCCCCCCAGCACCCGGAGGACGAACCCCATCGAGAGACTGAGCACATCCGCGATGACCATGTGCTTCAGACGCGCGGAATACGCGAGCACATTGACGACATACGCGACGAGGAACGCGCCCGTCGCCCACCGCGTCGCCGAGGGGAGCAGCGCGACGAGCAGGGCCGCGCCCGCGAACAGGCCCATCGCGTACCACCGCGCGAGCGATTCGGGGACCAGGCCCGAGGCGATCGGACGCTTCTTTTTGCGGGGGTGGTTGCGGTCCTCCTCGACATCCGCGAGATCGTTGAAGACATAGCACCCGCTCGACGCGAGCGCGAAGGCGACGCACGCCATCAGCACATCCGCGACGAAGACCCAGATGTCCTCGGGCGTGTTGTCTGTGAGCCAGTAGAAGGGCCCGATCGCGACGAAGACGCTCTTGGACCACTGCGTGGGGCGCGCCAGTTTCAGCAGGCCCCGCGCGAGGCCCGGGCTCGCGGACGCGTCGGGCGCGCTCATGCCGCACCGTCCGGGTGGTTCCCCCCGGGCGTCAGCACCGCGAGGTAATGCAGCGACCCGCCGAAGATCTGCTCGAAGACGATCGGGTAGACCCGCATCCCGTCGCGCACCTCGACCGGATCCATGCCCAGCCGCTCGCGGAACGCGACCCACTCGCTCGGGGTGTTGTACCGGTAGAGGCAGGGCACGCCGTACGGCGCGTTCGCCGCCCAGTCCAGGAAACTGATCCGCTGCTGGGCGAGCACGCCCTTGACCTGGTGGTCCTTGACGATCAGGTGGCGCCCCGCGACGCGCGCACACTCGTCGGCGAGGTGATCGGGGTTGGGCTCGTGGTGGAGAACATCCGCGACGATCACCACATCGATCTCGTTGTCCCCGAACGGCATCCGCTCGCCGTCGTAGGGGATCACCTCGACCGGCTCCCCGCCGCGGGGGTACCGCTCCAGCCCCCGGACGCGGACCCCCTCGGGGGTGCGCGGGTCGGTCGCGATCGCGTGGGCGAGGGTCCCGTTGCCGCACCCGACATCGACGACCTGATCACCGGCCCTGATGTGGGGGATGATCGCGTCGAGCAGCACGCGCAGCCGATGGTTGTAGATCGGCCTGTGGAGCAGGGCCATCGGGGCCGAGATGACAGATGAGAGCGGCATAACGGTTCCGGGACGCGGAAGTGTACCGATCAACCATCGGGCGACGGGGCCCGATCGTTGAACCCGATCACGGTCGGCGTACACCTCAGGCAGCGCGAGGGTTCGGACAGTGCACGATCGGCAGGATCCCACCTCCAACACCGAGAAAGCGAGCTGGTGGCCCACGCTCATCGTCGTCGGGCTGTTCCTGCTCATCGCGGCCCCCATGATCGCGCTCCAGCACGACCGGGGGCGGGGGCGGTTCGACCAGCTCAATTACCACGAGCCCGCGGTGCTCCGGTTCGCCGAACAGTGGCCGACCCCGGATGTCAGTGATTACCTCTCCGCGACGACCCCCGCCTACCACCTTGTTCTGGCGGTTGTCGCGCGGTTCGTCTCCCCCTCCCCCGTCGCGTTGCAGGCGACGGGGGCCCTGTTCACGGTGGGCCTGCTCGTTGTGTTCACGCGCTGGCTGAGCCTCACCCTGACCCGGGGGAGGCAGGGCGTGGTCACCGCGACCCTGCTGGGGCTCAGCCTGATCGCCTCGCTCTATGTGTTCAGCGCGGGGGTGTACATCCTCCCGGATAACGCCGCGTGGCTGGGGGTGCTGGGCATCCTGCTGCTCGCGCTCCGACCCCGTGCCGACCTGGGGCTCTACCTGGGCGGGGGCGCGATCCTGCTCGCGCTGGTGCTGACGAGGCAGAGCCATCTCTGGGCGTTGGGCGTGCTGTTCGCCTCGGCGTGGCTCGGCAGCGCCTTCGAGCCCAAGTCCAGCGGATTCCATGAGATCGGAGCGCTGCTGACCCGCCCCGCGCTGCGATTGAGCCGCCTCGCGGTCATGATTCTGTGTGCCCTGCCCGCGCTGGGTGCCCTGCTCTGGTTCGCCCGCCTCTGGGGGGGGCTGACGGTCCCGATCTACCACGATTACATGAAGGGACCCAACCCCGCGACCCCCGCGATCATCCTCGCCCAGATGGGCGTGATCGGGGCGTTCCATGTCGGGTTCTGGTGGCGCGGGGGGGTCACGATGCTCCGCGAGCGGCGGGGCGTGCTCGCGCTCGCCCTGATCGGGGGTCTCGCGGTGCTGGTCGGGCCCGCGACGACCTACGACCGGGCCGCGGGGCGGTACAGCGGGCTGTGGAACCTCCTAGACAAAGCCCCCGATCTGGCGGGGCACACCAATCTCGGGGTGCTCGTGCTCGGGGTCGCGGGCGTGGTCGCGATCACGGGATGGCTCGCGGGCCTGGACGCGCGTCGGCGCTGGATCCTGCTGGGGGCGCTGGTCGCGTTCGCCGCGGCGGTGAGCGTGCCCAAGAACGCGTGGACCCGGTACCACGAGCCCATGCTCCTGATGTGGGGGGCGCTGGCATCGGCCTCGGCGGTCGCCCGCGTCCGGGCCTCGGACCGGGAGCGGTTCGTGCGCACGCTGGGGCTCATCGGGCTGGTGGTGTTTCTTTCCGGGATCACGGTCATCAAGCTCAGCACAGAGGAGCGGATCGTGGTGCCCAAGCAGAGCCAGCCTTCGATCGAGACGCCCCTGCGGTCGTTGTGGCCCGACGCGTGGAAGGCACGCTGGGCGGACGACACGGCGGGCCCCGGCGCGGGAAATGACGCCGGTGACTGATCTTGGTGGGGATGGGCGCGAACATCCGATCGGGTGGTGCGTAGGCTGTGGGCCCGGCGGGTGCGTCGGTCCGGACGCCCCGCGGACGGGGGCGGGTCTCGGCGTGGGACGACGCCGGGGGATGTGGGTGAAGCGGGATGTGGGCCTCAACCCGGCGATCCGGGGAGCCGACACCCTGACAGAGCGGCGAGCGTTCCGCGCGTGCGGACCGGTCGCGGCGCCGGCCGGCGATCTCCCGAACGGGGGGAGGACCGGCAAGACCGGGCGCACAGGGGCGTCCGTGCGGGAGTGCGTGCGATGTCGGAAGCCAAGCGGGCGTTGATCACGGGCATCACGGGTCAGGACGGTTCGTACCTGGCGGAGTTCCTGATCGGCAAGGGGTACGAGGTCCACGGGATCATCCGTCGCGCCTCGTCGTTCAACACGGGGCGGATCGACCACATCTACCTCGACCCGCACATCAAGGGCGGGAGCCTGAAGCTGCACTACGGGGACCTGACGGACACCAATGTGCTCAGCAAGCTGCTCGAGGAGATCCGCCCTCACGAGATCTACAACCTGGGCGCGCAGAGCCATGTGCGGGTGTCGTTCGACATGCCGATCTACACCGCCGAGACGGTCGCGATGGGCGCGCTGAAGCTGCTGGAGGCGGCGCGGGACTTCTCGCAGCGCTCGGGCATCGATGTGCGGTACTACCAGGCGTCGAGCTCGGAGCAGTACGGCAAGGTGGTCGAGACCCCCCAGACGGAGACGACGCCCTTCTACCCCCGCAGCCCCTACGCGTGCGCGAAGGTGATGGCGCACTGGGCGACGGTGAACTACCGCGAGTCGTACGGGATGCACGCGTCGTGCGGGATCCTGTTCAACCACGAGAGCCCCCGGCGGGGGGAGACCTTCGTGACCCGCAAGATCACGCGGGCGGTCGGGCGCATCAAGATGGGCCTGCAGAAGAAGGTGTTCCTGGGCAACCTGGACAGCAAGCGGGACTGGGGCTTCGCGGGCGACTATGTGAAGATGATGTGGATGATGCTCCAGCAGGACACCGCGGACGACTATGTCATCGCGACGGGGCGCACGATCACGGTGCGCGAGTTCGCGGACATGGCCTTCAAGCACGCGGGCCTGAACTTCGAGGACCATGTCGAGTTCGACCCGCGCTACCTGCGCCCCGCGGAGGTGGACCTGCTGCTGGGCGACCCCGCGAAGGCGAAGGAAAAACTGGGCTGGGAGCCCGAGACGAGCGTCGAGGAGCTCGCGGCGATGATGGTCGACGCGGATGTCGAGCTCGCGGCGCGCGAGAAGACGCTCAAGGACGCGGGGCACGCGATGCCCGAGTTCGTGGGGCACGATCAATAACGACCGGCGCCCCGCGACGGGGCGCGGGCGGGGCTTTCTGAGAGCGGCGGCTGGAGCGGTGGCATGAGCGCGTTGATCCTGGTGGCGTCTGTGCTCGGGCTCGCGTTCGGGGTGATCTACACCCTGTTCCGCCCCCAGTGGGCGATCCTGTTCGTCCTGATCCTCTACCCGCTCGAGCAGCTGCTCACGACCGCGTCGCCCTTCTTCGCGACCAACACCAAGTTCCTCAACCTGCTGGTGGGCGGGCTCGCGGTGCTGGGCGCGGGGTCCGCGCTGTTCGCGGGGCGACGCCCGTTCCGGGGCTACTTCAACGGCGTCTGGTTCGCGACGATCGCGCTGTTCCTTTGGGCGATGATCGGGATCGCGTTCGCGCCCGACACGACCCCCGGCACGGAGGCGCTCATCAAGGGCCTGCCCTACCTGGGCCTGCTGCTCATCTTCCCGGGGCTCCTGCTCAACGACCTGATCGGGTTCCGACGCCTCGTCGTCCCCGTCATGTTCATCGGGACGATCATCATCCTGCTCATCCTCGCGAGCCCCAAGACGACGATGTTCGGCGGGCGCCTCGGCATCGAGAACACCACCGGCGGACGGGACAGCGCCGAGATCCTCAACCCCCTCGCGACCGCGAGCCTGGGCGGGACCATCGTCATCTTCGGGATGCTCTACAAGCCCGAGCGGATGGTGCTGTTCGTGAACCTGATCCGCGCGGCCGCGATCACCGTCGGGCTCACTATCGCCCTGCTCTCGGGCTCGCGGGGGCAGCTCATCGGGGCGATCTTCTGCGGCGTGGTGATGTTCCCCTTCGCACGGCAGATCAAGAACACCGTCCAGTTCCTCACCGTGTCGGGCTCGGTGGGCGTGGTGATCGTGTTCGTGATGCTGGTGCTGACCTTCGCGACGACGCGGGACGCGGCGACCCGGTTCAGCTCCGAAGCGCTGACGGAGGGCGCGGGCGTGCGGGGGCAGCTCATCACGACCATGCTGGGGCACTGGCTGGGCAACCCCGTCGCGATCGTGCAGGGGCTGGGCACCTCCGCGTTCCAGTACTACTGGCAGCTCGACGACACGCCCTATGTGCACAACATGCCGGTGCAGGTCATCACCGAGCAGGGGCTCATCGGGCTCTTCCTGCTCTCGGTCATCCTCTACCTGACCGCCCGCGCGGGCATCCAGCTCCTGCGGATGTACAAGGACTATCCCACCGAGCTCTCCGCGGCGGCGATCCTGGTGGGCTTCTGCCTCTACCAGTTCCTGATCTCGCTCAAGCAGGGCAACTACTTCACGATCGCGGCGCCGTTCTGGTCGTTCCTGCTGCTCGCGAAGGTGCACGCGCGGGCGATCAAGGACGCGCGGGAATACGAGGCGCTCGAGGAATACGCCGAGTCGTATGATCATCCCGCCGACGACGCGGTGTACGCGCAGCCGGCCTGACGGCGCCCACACCGACCCAGCGATCCCCCACCGATGCCAGACGCGACGCACCCAGACCCGGGGCACTCAGACGCGGGAGAGCCCGGCCCCGCGGGCGGCGGACCCGAGGGCGTCTCCGTCGCGGCGACGCCCAGCGACGCGACGCCGGGCCAGACGCTCGACCCGGACAGCCCGCCCCCGGAAGCGGGCACCGTGCCGACCGCGCCCGCGCCGCGAGGCGAGGGCCTGTCGGACAAGGCCGCGAAGGGCTTCGCGTTCATGGCGGCGCAGACGATCCTCGTCCGGGGGGTGCGGTTCGCGGGGATGTTCGTGCTCACCTGGCTGGTGATGCCCGCGGACTTCGCGCTGTTCGGGTATGTGCTGACGGTCTCGCAGTTTGTCAGCGTCCTGCGGAACGCGGGGGTGCGCGACATCATCATCAGGCGGCAGCACCGTGCGCGGAAGTGGGTGAACCCCGGGGTCTGGCTCACCGGCATCGTGGGCTACCTCCTGACGGCGCTGATGATCGTCTGTTCCCCGCTGATCGCGGAGTTCTATGGGCACTGGCAGATGGTCGACCTCGTCATCGTGATGGCGGGCACGACCATGTTCCAGTCGCTCAGCCAGGCACCGGTGGGCCTGCTGCAGGGGGGGATGCGATTCCGTCTGCTCGCGACGGTCGAATCGCTCTACAACTGCGGGCTGATGATCCTCACCGTGCTGTTCGCGTGGATGGGGCTCGGCGCGATGAGCTTCGTGCTCCCGTTCCTCGTCTGCTCCGCGGCGCGGACGGGGGTGCTCTGGGCGTACGCACGCCCGCGCGTCCGGCTCAACCCGCAGTTCCGGCGCTGGAAGTACCTGATCGGGGATTCGATCCGCCTGATGAGCGCCGATGTCGCGCGCACCGTCACCCTCCAGGGCGACATCATCATCCTCGGACGCGTCTTCCCCGGGCTCGGGTCGGTCGGGCACTATGTCTACGGCAACAGCATCTCGCGGCAGTCGATGATGCTGTTCAGCCGGAACCTGGACCTCGTGCTGTTCCCGACGCTGTCGAAGATCCAGCGCGAGACGGGGCGGCAGAACGCCGCGTTCGTGCGCGCGCTGCGGATGCTCGCGGTGGTGGGTGTCCCGCTGTGCTTCCTGCAGGCGGCGGTGAGCGACCCGCTGATCCACACGCTCGTCCCGGAGCGGTTCTACGGGACGATCCCGTTCATCGTGGTGCTGAGCGTGGGGATGGCGGGTCGCCTGATGATCTCACCCGCGGAGAGCATGCTGCGCGGGCAGGGCCGCTTCGGGATGTTCAGCCTGCTGAACTGGATCTTCGCGGTGCTCTACACCGCGGGCGCGATCATCGGCGCCCTCGCGTGGGGCGACCCGATGGGCGTCGCGATCGCGATCGGGGTGATCACGGGGTTCGGCGGGGTGCTGTATGTGCTGATCGCGCTGAGCCGGAGCGAGACGCCCGTGCGTTCGACGATCCGCGTGTTCGCGGTCCCGGTGCTCGCGGCGGGGGGCGCGTGCGGGCTGGGGTGGTGGGCGTCGACGCTGCTCCCGCGCGAGGGCGTCGTGAACGGCGTGCTGGGCGCGCTGATCGTCGTCGCGATCACCGGCGTGCTCTATCTCCCCGCGGTCTGGATCCTCGAACGCGATGTCTGCAACGAGTTCCTCCAGCGGATCCGCGCCGTCGTCGGGAACCGCCTCGGCTCGCGGATCCCGGGGCTCAGGGGCGCGTGAAACCCAGGTCGTAGACGAGGCCCATGTGCCGGCATCCGTCGCAACGGAGCCGCGACGCGTGCGTCGCGCGCACCCGATCACCCAGACGGCCCGCATCGATGGGGAACAGCGGGATCCCCCCCGGGAACGGTCCCGCGGCGGGGAAGGTCCCGCGCGGTCCCCAGCCCGCGTCGGCGCGCGCGTCGCGCGTGCCGCTCGCGAAGCGCTCCACCGACCACGCGTACGCGGGGGTGTTGAAATCGCCCACGACGAGGTCGGGCGCGCGGATCGGGTCGCGCGCGTCGAGCTCGCTCGCGACCCAGCGGCCCACCGCGTCGATCGTCAGCACCCGGGTGACACCGTCGACCTTCGCACGCATCTGCTCGAACATCGCGCGGCGGGACGCGCCGAGCGTGCTGGGCATGTCGACCGCCCACACGACCAGCGGGCCCCCGGGCGTGTCGATCTCGAGCAGGACGACGGTGCCCCCGCCGCGGGTGTCGCCCTCGATCCAGCTTTCCTGCTCACCCAGGAAAGCCGCGGCTCGGCGGCGGATCGGGTGCTCGGAATAAACATGGAAGAACCCGACGCGCGCCATGTGGGCCTCCCCCGGGGGCGCCTCACCCGGGGTGCGCCCGATGGTGCGTTCCATGAGCGACTGGTGCGTGACCCCGTAGATCCGCTCGAAGGAGATCGGCTGGGGGTGCACATTGCTCATGATGACGATGTCGGTCCCCGCGTTGAAGAGCGGATCGAGCGAGGCGTCGCCGCCCCGATGGCTGATGTTCATGAACGCGACGCGGACCGGACCCCGCGCGGGGCCCGGGAGCACCGCGCGGTGCACGCGCCATTCCGCCGCGAGCATCCAACCAAGGGCCAGCACAGCCGCGACCACCGGGAGCACGCGGGGACGCCCCCAGCGCAGCAGCGCCGCGACGAGAAGCAGCAGCAGGACCGCGATGACAACGGGCTCCGTGGGCATCCAACCCAGGTACTGGGTCCAGAGGAACCGGTCGCTGACGACGCGGCCCAGCAGCCAGGCGAGGAGGATCAGCAGAAGTCCGCCCTCGCACACGCACGCGAGCAGGTTTAACGCGCGGCGCGCCGGACCGCGTCGCGGGGGCCGCTCGGGAGTTGTCTGCTCAGCCTTGGTCATGTCTTGTCGCGGGGTGTCCGAAGAACAGGATCGGGCGTCAAGCCCGCTGTCGGGCGCGGGTTCTCGGGCCCTCCTGCGATGACGCGGGCGGGTGGGATCACCCCGCCGTGTGCCGTATGATCGCCCCCTCTCCCTTCGGCACAGTCGCCGCTGCGGGATGAGCGGGTTTCGCGGGAGCGTGCGATGAGCTTCGATTGGTCTGGCAAGCGGGTGGTCGTCACGGGCGGCGCGGGGTTCCTGGGTTCGTTCGTGCAGGAGGGCCTCAAGGCCCGCGGCGTGCCCGAGTCGCACATCTTCGTCCCCCGGCGCAAGGATTTCGACCTGACCACCGAGGAGGCCTGCACGCGTCTCTACAAGGAGGCCTTCCCGGGCAACAAGGTCGATGTCATGATCCACCTCGCCGCGGAAGTGGGCGGCATCGGCGCCAACCGCGAGAACCCCGGACGCTACTTCTACGCGAACATGGCGATGGCGCTGCACCTCATCGAGCAGGCCCGCCTCGACGGGTTCGCCGACCGCGGCGCCGTCTTCGTCCAGACCGGGACCATCTGCGCCTACCCGAATCTCACCCCCGTCCCGTTCAAAGAGGAGAACCTCTGGAACGGGTACCCCGAGGTGACCAACGCGCCGTACGGCGTCGCGAAGAAGGCCGCCTGGCAGATGCTCGACGCCTACCAGCAGCAGTACGGCCTGCACGGGGTCTACGCGTTGCCGGTCAACCTCTACGGCCCGCGGGACAACTTCAACCTGCACTCGAGCCATGTGATCCCGGCGCTGATCCGCAAGTGCGTCGAAGCGCAGGAGCGGGGCGACGAGTTTCTCGAGGTGTGGGGCACCGGCAGCGCGAGCCGGGAGTTCCTGTATGTCGAGGACGCGGCGGACGGCATCCTCACCGCCGCGGAAAAGATGGAAGACCCGACCCCGATCAACCTGGGCACGAACATGGAGATCAAGATCCGCGATCTCGTGCACCTGATCGCGCGGCTCACGGGCTTCGCCGACGAGGACACCATCGAGGACAAGATCCGGTGGGATTCGACCAAGCCCGACGGCCAGCCCCGGCGCTGCCTGGATGTGAGCCGGGCGAAGGAGATGATGGGCTGGGAGGCGAAGGTCGGGTTCGAGGAAGGCCTGGAACGCACGATCGCGTGGTTCCGCGCCCACCGGAACGACGCGGACGCACGGATGTGATTCGGCGCCGATAACGCGCCCTCCGCGTCGCGTTCTCCCCCGGCATCCCTCGCAGCTCACCCACCCCGATCGCGGGGCGATCACGAACAGACCGCCGCGTGGCGCTGCCCGTCTCGGGGCCCGATCTCCCTCCGTCTCACCACTGCGAGGGGGGTATCCGTCCATGCAGCGCACCAGCGATCACATCTGGATCTCGTTCGGCTCCGACGACGGGCACCTGCTCCACCCCGCGACGGTCTGGAGCAGCGATGCCGACGGGGCGCTGTGCCGGTTCGACGGGGTCCCCGATCCCTCCGATCTCGTCCCGGGACCGACGGGGGACGGGCAGGCGGTGGTCTACTTCCACGGGCCCGGCGGGTTCTGCCAGCAGCCCGCGACGATCGTGCGCACCGAAACGAACGGCGCGCCGGCGCTGCGTCTCGTGCCCACAGGGGTCGCCGCGACCGCTGAGGAGCGCGTGCTCGAGCGGTTCTCGGTCGAGGCGTTCGGGGTCTCGGTCGTCGTCGGGGAAGACGATGTCTGTCCGCTCATCGATGTCAGCGCGATCGGCATGGGGATCCATTCCGATGCCCGGTACAGGATGGGGCGGGTCCTCCGCGTCGCGTTCGAGTCTCCCGAAGACGCGTCGGTCCACGCGGGGTACTGCCGCGTCCGGAGTCTCAAGGGCGACGGCGCGGGCGGACGGTACGGCCTGCTCGCGCTCGACGGGGCCGAGGGCGGGACCCTGCGCACGGGACTGCGCGACCTCATCGCCTGGGTCCGACGCAGCGAGCTCCGCCGCATGCCCAGGGCGGGTTGAGAGGCCTCGAAGGCCTGCGCGGGGCGCGACCCGACCGCCGCACGCTTCCGTCTGCTGAAGCCCTTGACCCACCCGGCTCTGGAACGCACATCGACAACCCGGAGGCGGCGCAGGGGCATGCACCGTCCGGGGGAGCACACGACATGCAGCGATTCTCCGTTTCTGCGGCCGGTCTCGCGATCGCCTCGATCGCCCTCGCGGGCCCGACGATCTACGACTTCGATGACCTCGCGAACGGTGAGATCGTCGGGGGGCAGTACGCGCCCGATCTGAACATCTCGGGCACGAACTTCAACCGCTCGTTCGACATCATCGCGGCCTTCGACACCCGCCTGACCAACACCGCGGACCCCGACCTCGAGGGCCCGAACTGGGCGATCGGCAACCTGTCGGTCAGCAACACCGATCTGGGCAATGTCCTCATCATCGCGGAGAACAACGCGGGCGCCACAAGCGGATTCCTCAGCTCGCCCGACGACGAGGGACAACGCCCCGGTGGGCAGATCGTCTTCTCGTTCGGGAGCGCGATCGGCTCGTTCGGCTTCGACCTGGTGGACATTGAGCATGTCACGCTCGGGAACACGATCCTGAACTTCTCGCTCCAAGGCGTGAGCGTGGGCTCGGTCGCCCTGTCCGCGTTCACCGATGCGAACTCGTCGCTCTACGACGCCAGCATCGCGTTCGGGGACAACTCCGCCAACCGCTTCAGACCGATCACGAGCGCTTATCTCGGAGGCGTGTTCGATGAGGTCACGCTGACGCTGGGAGGCTCGGGCGCGATCGACAACATCGTCGTGCCGACGCCCGGGGCGCTCGCGACGATCAGCCTCGTGGGGCTCGCCGCGACGGGACGCGCGCGCCGGCGCTGATCCACGCCCCCGCGCTGGGTGGGCTCCGGGTTTTCCTGAACGGATCTGCACCGGGCTTCGTACACTGACCTGTGAATGCGCCGAGGCTCGATCGGCGCACCCGGGAAGGAAGAAACGATGCACGCCCCGTTCGCCCGTGTCGGACTCGCGCTCGCGCTGTCGCTGCTGATCCTGTCTCCGCTCCGCGCGATCGCGGAACCCGAGTTCTTCAGCGACCTGCCCTACGGAAAGGCGAAGATGCAGGCGGAAGCGTCGGGCAAGCTGTTCTTCGTGAAGGCGACCGCGGTCTGGTGCGGCCCGTGCAAGATGATGGACCGCACGACCTTCACCGATCAGCGCGTCATCGACTGGCTGAACGAGAAGGCGGTGTGCGTGTCGGTCGATGTGGACGAGATGCCGGGCCTCGCGGGCGGGCTCCGCATCCGCGCGATGCCGACGACGATCCTCTTCCGGGGCGATGAAGAACTCGCGCGCGTGGTGGGATACCGCGACGCGGACGCCCTCCTGACCTGGCTGGGCGAGGCCGAGCGCGGGGAGATCGTCCCGCTCGCGGACCGCCCCGCGCCGCCCGCGCACGACATCGACGCGAGGCTCGACCGCGCGAACGAGCTGCTCCGCGACGGGCAGCACGACGCCGCGACCGAGGCCTACGCCTGGCTCTGGGACAACATGCTCGACCACGACCCGAATTTCACGGGCGTCCGCAGCTCGTTCATGGCCTCCAGCATGAACCAGCTGGCGCGCGCCCACCCCCCGGCGCGCGAGGCCTTCACGGACCTGCGCGACGAGGCGGAGGACCGCCTCCGCGACGCGGAGAAGAAATCGTGGGACGACCTCCGCGACTGGCTCGTTCTCAACGAACGCGTGCTGGGCGACCGCGAGCCCATCCGCCAGTGGATCGAACGCATCAAGCACCGCCCCACCGCGAAGCGCACCTTCTCCTTCGTCGATGACATCATCGAGGACATGCTCATCGAGGAGGAACGCTGGGCGCTGTACGGCTCGCTCATCAATGACCCCTACAAGGACATCCGCATGTTTGGGCTCATGCGCAATGTCGAGCACCTCCAGATCGACGGCATGGACCAGGCGATGCGCGACGAGATCGCGGAATCCCAGCGCCGCTTCTTCCGCGAGGGGGTCGCGAAGACCGCGGCTGCGCTGCTCGCGGCGGGACGCGAGGACGAGGGGCGCCAGGTCTCCCAGCAGGCGGTTGAGACGCTCGACGACCCCGAGACGCGCCGGGTGTTGGTCGAGACGGCCCTGGACGCGGGCGAGCTGCGCGCCTGGCATCTCGATCTGCTCGAGGGCGAGGCGCTCCGCCGCCTGCGCACAAAGGCCGCCGGCATGCTGAGCGGCTGACCACCCCCGACCCGGCACAAAACCCCGGCCCGGGGCGTGCTTCGAGCCGATGAACCCTTCGCGATGACCGACGCCGACCGCCCGCTGCCCTCCCCGCACTCCTTCAGGCACCGCGCCGGGCGCGCGCTGTGGGGTGTCGTCCAGGGCACGCTGTTCCGCTGGAGCCCGCGCCCCCTGTTCGCGTGGCGCCGCGTGCTGCTGTCGCTCTTCGGGGCGAAGCTCGATCCACGAGCCCGCATCTACCCGCGCGCGCGCGTCTGGGCACCGTGGAACCTCGAGATGCACGCCTACGCGACCCTCGCGGACGATGTCGACTGCTACTGCGTCGAACGCACCGTCATCGGGCGGCGCGCGACGGTCAGCCAGTACGCCTATCTCTGCGGCGCGACCCACGACTTCGAGGACCCCGATCGCCCGCTCGTCCCCATGCCCATCACCATCGGGCCCCGCGCCTGGATCGCGGCGGATGTCTTCGTCGGGCCCGGCGTCACCATCGGCGAGGGCACCGTCGTCGGCGCCCGCGCCAGCGTCTTCAAGGACCTCCCCGAATGGACCGTCTGCGTGGGCAACCCCGCCGCACCGATCCGCGATCTGCCCCGTCCCGACAACGCCGAGCACGCGGGTTGACCCCGCACAGGATCGCGCATCGCCTGATAAATCGTTTTTCTCAATGAAGAACACCATCTGATCGGGCTCTCAGTGAATGTACTGAGGCGATCCGGGCGGATTTTGGGAAGAAACCTGCGTAGTTCCCGGTAAGTTGAGTGGTGGATCGTTGAGAACGCGTCGGGCCGACTCGGGTTCACCGCTGCGGGGTATCGCCCCGCGGCGTGCGCACCGGGGGCTCACCCGATGTGCTCCCCGGAATCGGTCCGCGGCTGATCCGTTCCGCGTGGCCGCCGGCAGAAAGGTGCTTGCTATGAACCGCTCCATCCGTCTCGCCACGACCCTGATCGGCCTTGCCGCGATCTCGACCCCCGCGCTCGCGCAGCGCGGCTGGGATCGGGGCCGCAACCGGGGCTTTGACAACACCTGCGCGACCCCCGCGTTCCGCGACCGCGGCTCCAACATCGGGTTCTCGATCAGCATCGGCAACACCCGCGGCTGGCACGGCGACCGCTACTGGGGTGCCAACCGGGGCTTCAGCCGCGCGGGGCACGATTTCTGGATCGGCAATCGCACGCGGCACTACGGCGGGTTCGGGTCGAGCTATTGGACGCGGCACCGCACGCCCGTGGTGCGGCGCCCCGTGGTGGTGTGCCCGACGCCTGTCGTGCGCCAGCCCGTGGTCGTGCAGCGTCCCGTCGTGATCCAGCGCCCGGTCGTGGTGGATCGCCCGGTCGTGTTCGAGCAGCCGACCTATGAGCCCATCGTGCGTGATGTGCCGGTCTACCGGGATGTGATCCCCGCGGATCCCGCGCAGCGGTACCGCGCCGGGTGGAACGCGATGAAGGCGGGCGACTTCGCGTATGCGCGGGAGTTCTTTGCCGACCAGTCCGTGCGCTTCCCGGACGACCCGACGCCCAAGGCGGGGCTCGCGATCGCGCGGGCCGCGACGGGGCACGACGACCAGGCGGAGTGGGCGATGCGCCGCGCCGTCCGCGCGGGGTTCGCCCGCGCCCGGGACGGGGTGCCGGCGCTGGACCTCGAGACCGATCTGTCGCGGCTCGAGGAGCGGCTCGCGGACCGCTCCTACACCTACAACGACCGCTGGTTCCTGCTCGCGGCGACGCGGTACCTGCTGGGCGATTCCGCGGGCGCGAAGGAGGCCGCGAGCCAGGCGCTCGCCTTCGACGAGCGGGACATGGACGCGCGCCGGATCTACGACCTCGTCGCCCACACGGGGTGAAGCCCGATGACAATCTGAACACGGAAAACGCCCGCGTCTTGCGGGCGTTTTTGTGCGCACGAACCTAAATGATGCTCAGCCGTCGCAGCCCGCGAGGAAGGCCTCGACGAACCCGCCGATGTCGTTCTCGTCGAGCACGCCGAACGGGGCCGCGAAGTCCGCGTCGGGGCTCGCGGTCTGGAACGCGATGACGAACGCGAGGGTGTCGGCGAGATCGAGCACGCCGAAGGGCTCGGCGAGGTCCGCGGCGCCGCAGGGCCCCTGCCCCGCGTCGGTGCCGTAGACGCGGATCTCGGCGCTGGTCCATACCGCGGGGTTGCCCGCGGATTCGTCCGATACGCGGACGGTCCATTCGCCCTCGGCGCGTTCGCCCCAATGGCGCACGCTGGTGAACAGCGTCTTCGCGTAGTTGTCCTGCGGGTCGTTGCGCGGGCGGGCGAGGCTCGAGACCGTCCCGTCGGGGCTGATCAGCGAGATCCGCAGGTCCCCGATCGATTCGGTCGCGATATCGACGATGAGTTCGACCGACTCGCAGCGCACGGGCGCGTCGATGTCGATCGCAACGCTGAGGCCCGCCGGGCTCCCGTCCGGGATCGCCTGGTTGACGGGGACGACCCCGCTCGTGCCCGAGATCTCGGGATCGGCACCCGACCAGTTCTCCGCGAGCGTGACGGCGTCGAGGGCATCGACCATCCCGAAGCCGTACCCGTCGTTGTGCAGCAGGCCCGCGCCGTTGACCGACCAGCCCTCGCTCCCTGGGTCGACGGGCCTGGCGCTCGCGACGAGGATGTGCTGGACATCGCGCCACGAGAGCGCCGGGTTCGCTTCGAGCATGAGCCCGATCACGCCCGCGGCGAGGGGGGCGGCGGAGCTGGTGCCCCCGAAGCTGGAGGTGTATCCGCCCGAGGACTGGGTGGTGGTGATGCCGCGCGATCCGCCGTTGGAATAGGCGCTGATCAGGAGCGAGGCGCCGGGCTCGGAGTAGGCGCTGCGCCGGTCGTCATCCCCCACCGCCCCGACCCCGACCACGAATCGGCTGGATGCGTAGGGGTCGTAATCGACGCGGTCGTCGGCGGTCGCGCCGTTACCGCCCGCCCAGACGATGATCTCGCCCAGGCCTCCCCGCCCGGTCGTGACGGCGCTGGCGAGGGCACTCATGATGAGCGCCGAGGGGAAGTCGAAACGGCCGTCGTCGCTGGGGCCCCACGAGTTGTTCTTGATGTCGATCCGGTCGTTGAACGCGGTGAGGGCCTGCGATGTCGTGAGGTTGTTGCCGATCAGTCGCTGGGCGAGCGACGCGTTGTAGGCGGCGCCCGCGATGCCCACGCCGTTGCCGCCCGATCCCGCGGCGACGCCCGCGACGGAGGTCATGTGCGAGCTGGTGAACTGGTTGGGCTGGCTGATCGCCGCGTCGAACCGCGGCGCGAGGTCCTCGTGGGTGGTGAGGAAGCCGCCCGATTCGATGATGCCGATCGTGACGCCCAGGCCCGTGTAGCCCAGCGCCCACGCGTCGGCGGCGCGGACATCGCGTCCCGGGTCCTGCGTGTTGAGCAGGTGCCACTGGTCGGCGAGCAGCGGGTCGCCGGGCATGTCGCGCAGCTCGAAGGGGGGCGTCACCACGACCTCCGCGGTGCGCACGCCCGGCGCCCGCGAGAGCGTCCGCGCGACCGCGGACGCGGCGCGCACGCTCCCGGTCTCGATCGTGTACCACCCCGCCTGCCCGTCGATCGGCACCAACGACGCGTCCGGCAGGCCCACGGCGCGCGCCGCGGCGGCGCGGTTGTCCGCCCGCACCGCGACGCGGTCGGTCAGCTCCCACGCGCCCGCGAAGGGGTTCACCCCACGATCCGGGATGAGCTGCAGTCTGTTATTGACGATCCGCGTCGGCGCGGCGTCGAGCCTCGTCGCGCCCCGGGCCCTCGGCGCGTCGAGATCCGCGACCTCGAAGACCTCGAGCCGATCGCCCAGCGGGATCGCGACGACATCCGCCGCGCGCGCCGCGAGCGGGGAGAGCGCGGCCGCGAGCCCTGCGACGCGAAGGAGACGAACCGTGTGTGCCATGCTTACCCGCTCCTGCCCTGCGTGATCGCGAGGAGCGTGCACGCGCCGTGACCCGGGCGCACCGCTCCCTCTGAGCCTTCTTATTCGTATCGGCGTGGAGGGCGGATCCGGTTTCTTCCCGGACCCGACCGCCCGCCTTGTTCGCGGGGCTCCGCTAGGCTGAACCGCACGCAGCGTCCGGGAACGCGCCGCACGGGGCCCCGACGGCACGGGAGACCCGAACAAAATAGGATTCCCGGGGATCCCGCCCGGGCACACCAGAAGAGGACGGACATGACGGGCGACGCGCGGAGCAGACCGACGGACCGGGCCCGGCTCGCGACGCTGCTGCGCGCGCGTCACCCGCTGGTCACGATCGCGACGCACGAGGAGGAGGACGCGCGGACGCTGGTCGAGAACACCTGCCGGGATCTGGGGGTGCACCTGTGGGTCTGGTCGGTCGTGGACGGGGTGCACGAGGGCCTGCGCGATTCGGCGCCGATCGCGGACACCGCGAACCCCGCGGCGGGGCTGTACTGGCTCGCGACCCAGACACTGCCCTCGGTGATGGTGCTGCTCGATATCGGCGCGCACCTCGACGACCCGCACGCGCTGCGCGCGCTGCGGACGCTGATCACCAGCGCCACGCGTACGGGCTCGCATGTCATCCTGATCGACCACGCGGAGTCGCTCCACCCCGCGGTGCGCGCGCACGCGACGCCCTTCGAGCTCTCGCTCCCCGATGACGAGCGCATCGAATCGCTCATCCGGGGAGAGCTGCGCGGGCTGCACAACGACGCGCCGATCGAGATCGCGATGAGCGGGAGGGCGTACCGCACGATCATCAAGAACCTGCGGGGGCTCAGCGCGCGCCAGATCGCCCAGGTCGTCCGCGATGTCGTCGCGGAGGACCGCACCTTCAGCGACGACGACCTCAACACGATCCTTGCGCGCAAGCGCCAGCTCGTCAGCGACGGGGGCGCGCTCGAGTATGTCGAGAGCCCCGCGACGATCGACGATGTCGGGGGGCTCGCGACGCTCAAGGCCTGGCTCGCGGCGCGGGAACGGTCGTTCGGCGACGACGCCGCGGCCTTCGGGCTCACCCCCCCTCGCGGGGTGCTGCTGCTCGGGGTCCAGGGCGCGGGCAAGAGCCTGTGCGCCAAAGCGATCGCGACGGCGTGGGGTCGCCCGCTGCTGAGGCTCGACCCCGGGACGCTCTACGACCGGTTCGTGGGCGAATCGGAGCGCCGCCTGCGCGACGCGCTCAAGCAGGCGGAGGCGATGGCGCCCATCGTGCTGTGGATCGACGAGATCGAGAAGGGGTTCGCGTCCGCCGCGGCGCAGAGCACCGACGGCGGGCTGAGCCAGCGGATGTTCGGGACGCTGCTGACCTGGATGCAGGACCACGCGGCGCCGGTGTTCCTGGTCGCGACGGCGAACAACATCGACGCGCTCCCGCCCGAGCTGCTGCGCAAGGGGCGGTTCGACGAGATCTTCTTCGTGGACCTTCCGGGCCCCGAAGCGCGCCGGATGATCTTCGCGATCCATCTGCGCAAGCGGAGCCGGGACCCCGATTCGTTCGATCTCGATCTTCTCGTCGACGCGTCGGAGGGGTTCAGCGGCGCGGAGATCGAGCAGGCGATCATCAGCGCGCTGCACGGCGCGTTCAGCGCGGGGCGCGAGCCCACGACGGAGGGGATCGAGGAGTCGCTGCGCACGAGCCCGCCCCTGAGCGTGACGATGGGCGAGAAGATCGCGGCGCTCCGCGCGTGGGCGCGCGACCGGTGCGTCCACGCGGGCTGAGCGCATAAAGAAAGCCCCGCGCGGGGGCTCTCGGTGATTCGGGTCCGCGTCGGGTCAGACGCCCGTGAATTCCTCGATGAACAGCGTGAGGTCCGCGAGGTCGAGGATGCCGTCACCCGTGAGGTCAGCCGCAAAGTCCGCGGTGTTGAACGCGGTGATGAACGCGATGATGTCCGCGAGGTCGAGCACGCCGTTGCCGTCGAAATCCGCGAGCGACGCGAACGCGGTATAGGCGGGCGCGGGCTGGATGACGGCGCTGTAGCCGTCCCCGATGCCCACGCTCCCGACGCGGATCCAGAGTTCGGTGTCTCCGGTCTCGCCCGTGGGCTCGAGGGTGAGGTCGTAGACACCCGGCGCGGTCTCGTTCGCCGCGGTCACGCCGAGCCCGACCGCGAGGCCCCTGGGCGCATCGACGCTGAAATCGCCCGCGTCGAGCCCGACGACCGGGGTGTCGGTGTAGTCGAGGATCGTCGCGGTGACGACGACCGGGGCGCTCGCGTTGCCCTGTGCATAGACCCGGGTTGGTGCCCCGACGAGGGAGGATCGTGAGCCGTCCGGCACGCCGACGCGTCCGGCGCGCCACGCGTTGAACTCGTCGCGGAGTTGGGGGACGGGGTCGTCGTAGCCCGCGTCGGGCTGATTGGGCACATTCAGTTCGAGGAAATAGTCCCCGCCCGCGAAGCCGCGGTCGTCGACCGGCAGGCCCGTTCCGTCGTTCTCGAAGACGCCCAGCACCCGGCTCTGGCTGGTGACGAAATCGACGAGCCCGTCCCCGGTGAGGTCGCCCGCGCCGAGCGCGTCGCCCTCGAGGATGCGGGAGGGCTCGGAGTTCACGAACCCGCCCTGCAGGTCGTCGATGGTGACGGTGAACCGCCCGCGCCGGGGGAGCACCGCGATGTCGTCGTCGCCGTCGCCGTCCACATCCGCGAGCAGGAAATCCTCGACGGGCTGCCCGGTCGCGGAGACATAGGTCGTCGCGTCGCGCGTGTACCCGCCCTGCCCGTCATCGGTGAGCATGACCAGACGCCGGGTCGTTTCGCGATACACGAAATCGAGGCGGCCGTCGCCGTTGAGATCGCCCGCGTGGGGGTCGGACGCGGCCGACTGCGTGGTCACCGGTGCCTGCTGGGTGAAGCTTCCGTCGGGGTTCGCGGTCAGGGGGATGAGCCCGATCGCGTTGTCCGCGAGCACGAGCCCGTCGGGGGTGGCGCCCATCCCGAATTCGGGCGCGACGCCCGGCAGGGGGGTGACGGCGCCGAGTCCCGCGAGGCCCGCGCTGTTGAAGAAGAAGGTGCGGATGCTGTCGACCCCGTCCCACGCGGCGAGTTCGAGGCCGGGCCGAAGCAGGTCGAACTGGCCCAGCACGCCGAACTTGGCGCCGATCGCGGGCAGCGTCTGGACGGGCGCCGCGAAGGTGCCGTCTCCGTTGGACAGGATGGTGGTGATGGACACGCCGTCGAGGTAGACGAGGTCGTCGTCGCCGTCCCCGTCGATGTCTCCGATCATCGCGTCATCGACGGTGGGCGGGTTCGCGACAACACTCACGGGATCGAACAGCACGGGCGCATCGGGACCCACGGTGGTGTTGATCCGTGCCTCGATGGGCCCGCCGAAGCGTCCGAAGGTGATGACATCGGCGCGGCCGTCGGCGTTCACATCGCCCACGAGGTGGAAATCGCCCTGCTCTTCGATGGAGTTGTACCACCCCGCCTGCTCGCGGTCGCCCACGCGCCCGACGAGCATGTAGCCCACATCCGCGGTGCGGGTGAACCCATCGACCGGCGGGGCGCCGCAGCCCGTCGGGTCGATGCCGCTGCACGAGCAGCGTCCGTCGCCGCCGAAGGCGTACGCGGCCTCCATCGCGGCCATCAGCTTCTCGGCGAGATCGCCCGGGGTGTTGAGGACCGCGTCTTCGGCGGCGGCGACAACGGGCTCGCCCGTGAGGATGTTGCCCTGCACGGAATAGACGATGTCGTTCTCGGGGCCGGGCGGGTCGATGTCGATGCGCCCCGTTCGACCGCCCGCCCATGCCGCGTTGTCGGGCCCGCTGAAGGTCAGCGCGTCGCCGTCGGCGGCGATGAACCCGTACTGCCGGTTCGAGTGACCCGGGTCGTAGGCCTCCAGATCCGCGAAGATCTCGTCGAGGGTGCGCCCGCGCACGAACCCGTCGAAGATGCGGGCGCGGTTGCCGCCCGTTCCGTCCACGGCGGACTGCGCGGTCACGCCCCCCACGCCCAGCACGAGCACGGGGGTGCTGGCGCGGAGGTTGATGCCCTGCACGCAGGTCGCCGAGCCCAGCGCGATCTCCCCCGTGCGGGTGTCGGCGATCAGGATCGACCAGGTCGCCGACGCGGTGGTCGCGCTGCACGCGAGCGCGCACCCCGCAGCGGTCGCGAGCCATCCCGGTCGACGAACCGGGCACCCGAAGGCGGAAAGAGGATCACAGTTCCGATAAAGGTTCATCCCATTCACTCCGATCCGTGAGGCGGGCGGGGCGGGGAATCAGAGGCCCGTCTATCGCCGGCATACCGAATAAGTTGTTCTGGTTTCGATCGGATTGCGAGGGCGATCCGAGCGAGCGCCAGGGCTCCCGCTGACCCCCAAACCGGGGCGAGGCGAGCAACTGTTCGCATCGTCGTGGATTTGCCGATGCGAGTCCAGCCAAAACCGTTGCCGCGGGTCGCGCGCGAATCGCGGGTTCGGGTTGGCGTTCTGCGGGTCCGGGGCGTCGCTTTGGTTGACCGGAGCGGGCCCGGGGTTACGATCATGACCCCGCTCGGCTTGCCGCCGGGCGGTTGTCGCGTCGGGTGGGCCCGACGCGTTCGGCTTCGGCCGCTGTAGCTCAGTGGTAGAGCGCACCCTTGGTAAGGGTGAGGTCGCGGGTTCAAATCCCGCCAGCGGCTCTTTCCGCGTCCCCGGCGCATATCGTTGGGGGTTGCACAGCATCACTGCCCGTCGATCGGCTCGGCGGGCGCTCATCTCCGGGTCGGGGAGGCCCGGACGCCCCGGGTGGGGCAGGTGAGCGGTTCGGGGCCGAGGCCTCCGGATCGCCCGCCGGCGAGTGGAACAGCGTCCGGCGCGCACAGGCGGGTATTCCCGTCGCAACCGGGCGCCTTCGACACAACCGACCCGATGAGGGCGGACAGACACAGAGGATTATCGAGATGGCCAAGGGAACCTTCGAGCGGACCAAGCCCCATGTCAACACCGGCACGATCGGGCACATCGACCACGGCAAGAGCACGCTGACCGCGGCCCTCTCGGCCCGCTCGGCGACCCGCTTCGGCGGCGAGGTGAAGTCGTACGCCGACATCACCAAGGGTGGCACCGTCCGTGACTCCAACAAGACCGTGACGATCGCCTCGTCGCACACCGAGTACGAGACGGAGAACCGGCACTACGCCCATGTGGACTGCCCGGGCCACGCCGACTTTGTCAAGAACATGATCACCGGTGCCGCCCAGATGGACGGCGCGATCCTCGTGGTCGCGGCGGACTCGGGCCCCATGCCCCAGACGCGTGAGCATGTGCTGCTCGCCCGCCAGGTGGGCGTGCCCCACCTGATCGTCTTCATGAACAAGATCGACCTCGTCGATGACGAGGAGCTCGCCGAGCTCGTCGAGATGGAGATCCGCGAGCTGCTCAACAAGTACGAGTTCCCGGGCGACGATGTCCCCGTCATCCGCGGGCAGGCGAAGGCCGCCCTCGAGAACCCGGGCGACGACGAGATCTGCAAGCCCATCGACGAGCTGCTCGAGGCGCTCGACACCCACATCCCCGAGCCCGAGCGCGAGATCGACAAGCCCTTCCTCGTCTCTGTGGAAGATGTCTTCTCGATCAAGGGCCGTGGTACGGTCGCGACGGGCCGTATCGAGCGGGGCGTGGTCAAGGTGGGCGACGCCGCCGAGATCGTGGGCCTCCGTCCCGACAACCTCTCGACCACCGTCACGGGCGTCGAGATGTTCAACAAGACCCTCGACCAGGGCCAGGCGGGCGACAATGTCGGCATCCTGCTCCGCGGCATCGAGAAGGACCAGATCCAGCGCGGGCAGGTCATCTGCAAGCCCGGCTCGATCAACCCCCACACCAAGTTCAAGGGCCAGGTCTATGTCCTCTCGAAGGACGAGGGCGGGCGTCACACCCCGTTCTTCAACAACTACCGCCCCCAGTTCTACTTCCGCACCACCGATGTGACCGGCTCGGTCACCCTCCTCGGCGGCGCCGAGATGTGCATGCCGGGCGACAATGTCGAGATCGAGGTCGACCTGATGGGCAAGCCCGTCGCGATGGAGGCGGGTCTCCGCTTCGCGGTCCGCGAGGGCGGCCGGACCATCGGTTCGGGCACCGTCACCGAGATCGTCGAGTAAGACCCGGTCGGTGATCCCACCGGATTGAACCCAACCGGCCCGCGAGCGAAAGCCCGCGGGCCGCTTTTCCGAACCTTTGAACCGACGGGCCGGGACGCGCAGCGGGTGGTGGACCCCGCGGACGACCGGACCATGCCGCCCGATCCGACGGAACGCGGGCGACGGGGAGCCGACCGATGGCGAAGAAGAAAGCGATGGCGCGGGAGTATGTCTGGCTCCAGTGCACCGAGACGGGCGACCTGAACTACCGCACCTCGATCAATGTCAAGGGCGGCATCACCGACAAGCTCAAGGAGGGCTTCAACAAGTACTGCCCCCGTCTGCGTAAGCACACGCTCCACAAGATCAAGCGGAAGTAAGACAGGCGATGGGGAATGGGGAATAGGGCCGAGGCTTCTGCCCCACTGCCGATTGCCCATCCGCTATTGCCTCGCGGCCCGGCGGGCCGCGTCCGACGCCAGTAGCTCAATTGGTAGAGCAGCGGATTCCAAATCCGCAGGTTGAGGGTTCGAGTCCTTCCTGGCGTGTTCATCAGCCGATGCCGCCCCCCGCGGGCGTCTCGGCGACCGCTCGTCCCGGTCGGTCCCGCGCGTGCTCGCGGGCGGCGAGGAGACAGGCGACGCACCCCGCCGGCGTGTGCCGGCACCCCCGGAGGTTCCCATGCTCGGCATCCACAAACCCGAACAGGGCTACTGGGTCCGCGTGCTCAGCGCCGTCTTCTTCGGCGTGCTGTTCCTCGCGGGCTCCGCCTGGGCCTGGAACCAGGCCGAGGCCGCGGAGCTGCCGCCCAAGTCCTATCTCCTCGAACTCGCGGGCGTCGAGGGCTCGTTCGAGACGGGGAGCACCGTTGACCTCGTCCGCGCGGGCGATGACGCCCTCGGGTCGGAGATCGTGATCGCGACCGCGGGCGTGCTCGACGCGACCCTCTCGGGGTCCGCGGGACGCATCGAGATCAGCGTCCCCGAGTCCACCGCGGAGGGCTACCTCATCGAGGACACCGAACGCGTCCGCCTCGGGTCGGGCGGCGACGCCGCGACGGCACGCGTCACCGCGAAGAGCCGCGTCCCGATCTTCCCCCTGATCTACCTCCAGGCGGGCGTCACCGCGGCCGTGATGCTGCTGGGCGCGATCTCGGTCTACTACTTCGTCGCGACCAACCGGCGCAGCGTCAACTTCCTGATCAACACCGACGGGGAGATGCGCAAGGTCAACTGGTCGACGCGCAAGGAGATCATCGGGTCGACGCAGGTCGTCATCGTCGCGGCCTTCCTCCTCGCGGCGTTCCTCTTCGGCATCGACACCGCCTTCGCGAAGTTCTTCCAGATCATCGGGGTCATCGAGACCTGATCGGATCCGCACACCCCGCCGCACAATCGGCCCGCGACACGCAGGAGCCCGCCATGACCACCGACGAACAGAACACCGCCGCGACCGAATCCCAGAGCACTCCCGGGGATCAGGGTGCCAAGCAACCCGCCGAGCAGGCGGAAGCCAAGCCCGCCCTCGAGGTCTCGTCGGACGCGATGGACGGGCGACCCAACGAGAAGGTCGACATCCTCGACGACACCGACACCGTGCGTCAGGAGGGGATGGACTGGTTCGTGCTCCGCGTCGCGTCCAACAAGGAATCCAGCGTCCAGAACACGCTGCTCCGAAAGGTGCAGATCGAGGGCATGACCCACCTCGTGGGCCGGATCCTCGTGCCCACCGAAAAGACCAAGACCATCAAGGGCGGCAAGCAGAAGATCACCGAGACCAAGCTCTACCCGGGCTATGTCTTCGTCGAGATGCGCCTCGAAGACGACGGGCGCATCCCCCAGGATGTCTTCTTCCTCATCAAAGAGACCACGGGCGTGGGCGACTTCGTGGGCACCGCGGGCCGCCCCACCCCGATGGCCGAGCACGAGGTCGTCAAGATGCTCACCGATTCGAAGCGTCCCGACGAGGAGCCCCTCGTCAAGCTCAGCTTCGAGAAGGGCGAGGCGGTCCTCATCAAGGAAGGCCCCTTCGAGAACTACGAGGGCACCGTCGACGAGCTGCTCCCCGAGAAGGGCCTCGTCCGCGTCCTCGTCACGATCTTCGGGCGCCAGGCCCCCATCGAGCTCGAGGAGTGGCAGATCGCGAAGGCCGACGAGGGCTGATCGGCGCCCCCATCCCGGAACC